>RCUP01001562.1_pt1 | contig 13737 bp, 9 predicted proteins | sample 2166341 | NCBI WGS metagenome assembly RCUP01 (sample SAMN09932325, study PRJNA488358) | compost metagenome | isolation source: compost soil in succinonitrile-enriched | place: Germany: Experimental Botanical Garden | reverse complement strand
TGCTGGTGCTCGAGTACGGCGTCTCCGCCTCGGCCGTGGCGGTCAGCTGGACCGGCTATTTCCTCAGCCTGCTCAGCCATTTCGACATCCATCTACCGGCAGCGCTGGTCAGTGCCCCATTGGACGCGCAGCTGCGTCCGACCGGCGCCATCGCCAACATCCCCGCCGCGATCCTGGTGCTGTTGCTGACCTGGCTCTGCTACGTCGGCATCAGCAAGTCGTCGGCGATGAACATGGCCATGGTCATCCTCAAGACCGGCCTGATCGTGCTGGTGATCGTGGTCGGCTGGAAGTACGTGGACACCAGCAACTGGACCCCGTTCATTCCCGCCAACGAAGGCCCCGGAAAGTACGGCATGGAAGGCGTGCTGCGCGGTGCAGCGATGGTGTTCTTCGCCTATATCGGCTTCGAAGCGGTATCGGTTGCCGCGCAGGAATCACACAAGCCGCAGCGCGACATGCCGATCGGCATGATGCTGTCGCTGGTGATCTGCACCGTGCTGTACATCGCGATGGCTGCGGTCATGACCGGCCTGGTGCCCTACCAGCTGCTGGGCACCGATGAGCCGGTAGTCACCGCCGTGGCCGCGCATCCGCAGCTGGGCTGGTTGCGGGTGGTGGTGGAGATCGGTGCATTGATCGGCCTGTCCTCGGTGGTGCTGGTGATGATCATCGGCCAGCCGCGCATTTTCATGATCATGGGCCGCGACGGCCTGTTGCCGCCGGTGTTCACCAAGATCCACCCGAAGTACCGCACGCCGCATATCAACACCGTCATCACCGGCATCGGCATCGCCCTGCTGGCGGCGCTGTTCCCGCTGGACATCCTCGGTGAACTGACCTCGATGGGCACGCTGATCGCCTTCGCCGCGGTCTGTGCCGGTGTACTGATCCTGCGCCGTACCCAGCCGGACCTGCCGCGTCCGTTCCGCATCCGGGGCGCGTGGTTGATCTGCGGCCTGGGCGTGCTGAGCTGCCTGGCGCTGCTGTCGGCGATGACGCTGCACAACTGGATGCTGATGGGCGTGTGGACGTTTGTCGGCTTCGTGATCTACTTCTTCTACGGGTTCAAGCACAGCCGTCTGCGGGGGAAGTGAGGTTTTCTGCATTGCAGGGCCTGCGGCCCTGCACCCGCCTTTGAAGCCAGAGCAACGGCAACAGCTGCGCTGAGGGTTTGGCGGGGAGGGTTGGATTCGCGGGGGACGCCGTGAATCCGTCCCTGAAGGCTTGGCCGCGGCATCCATGCCGCGGACACCCCCGCGAACCCAACCCGCCCCACCTCCGACAGTCTCCTGCCCCGTCCGGTAGATCCACGCCATGCGTGGATGAAGCGTTCCCGGAAATGAATGCTCGGGGACGAATCTGCTGTAGAGCGGAGCCATGCTCCGCTCCGAGCAAGCGCAGCGAAGCGACCCGCTTCTGCTCTTACTTCTTCATTCCGTGGCTGAGACGCACGGAACCTGTCCGTGGCCGGTCGGGTGGGCTGCGCAGGGGTGTCCGCGGCATGGATGCCGCGGCCAAGCCCCCATGGACGGGTTTACGGCGTCCCCTGCGCAGCCCACCCGACCGGCCAACCCACGGAATCTGCTTCTGACGCCAGCCACGAGGGGCTCAGCCGTTGGCCGAATCCAGTAAAATCGCCCCCATGAACACCCCCACCTTCCCCTACGACACCGCGCGCCTGAGCGAACTGGCCCAGCTGCTGATCGACAACGTCCGCGAACTGGCCCAGGCCGGCTGGACCCCGGCCACCAGCAGCAACTTCTCCCACCGCCTGGATGACCGCCACGCCGCGATCACCGTGTCCGGCAAGGACAAGGGCCGCCTGATCGAAGACGACATCATGGTGGTGGACTTCGATGGCAAGGCCGTCGGCCGCCCGCTGCGCCCCTCCGCCGAAACCCTGCTGCATACCCAGCTGTATCGCCGTTTCCCGGAGATCGGCTGCGTGCTGCATACCCATTCGCCGGTGCAGACCATCGCCTCGCGCCTGTATGCACCGCAGGGCCATATCCGGGTGGAAGGCTACGAACTGCTGAAGGCCTTCGCCGGCAACAGCACCCACGAGATGGCCATCGACATCCCGGTGTTCGCCAACACCCAGGACATGGACGTGCTGTCGGCCCAGGTCGACGCCCTGCTCGACACGCAGACCCTGTGGGGCTACCTGATCGACGGCCACGGCCTGTACGCCTGGGGTCGCGACATGGCCGAAGCGCGCCGGCACATGGAAGCATTCGAGTTCCTGCTGCACTGCGAGCTGGAGCTGCGCAAGCTGCGCCGCTGACGTTTCCAGTAAGGCCAGATGCCATTCTGGAATCTGGCCATCGTTGCCACCCTGCTACCCTGTCCTCCCCCCGAGACGTTCAAGCTGCCGCCATGAGCCGACTGCGCATCTACGACGACACCCGCCCCGAATCGCCGCTGCTGGACACCCAGGACGGCGCGATCATCGCTGCCGAACTGCAGAAGATCGGCGTCACCTTTGAACGCTGGCAGGCCACAGCGCCAGTCGCCCCGGGCGCGAGCCAGGACGAGGTGTTCGCTGCCTACCGCGCCGACATCGACCGCCTGGTCGCCGAGCGCGGCTTCAAGAGCGTGGATGTGGCCTCGATCGCACCGGACAACCCGAACCGCGCCGAGCTGAGGAAGAAGTTCCTCGACGAACACTTCCACAAGGAAGACGAAGTGCGCTTCTTCGTCGCCGGCTCGGGCCTGTTCACCCTGCACGTGGGCGACAAGGTCTACGAGATCGAGTGCGTGAAGGATGACCTGATCGCCGTGCCCGACGGCACCACCCACTGGTTCGACATGGGCGATGAGCCCAGCTTCGTGGCGATCCGCTTCTTCACCGAGCCGGATGGCTGGGTCGGTCACTTCACCGGTACCGACATCGCGCAGAAATTCCCCCGTTACATTCCGACCCAGGCGTCCTGATCAATGCAGCCCCGCGTCATCCTGACCGACATCGAAGGCACCACCAGCAGCATCTCGTTCGTCAAGAACGTGCTGTTCCCGTACGCACGCCAGGCGCTGCCCGGCTTCGTCGCCGAACATGGCCAGCAGCCGGAGGTGCGTCGCTGGCTGGACGCCGTCGCCACCGAGATAGGTGGCGCCTGCCAGGATAGCCTGGTGGCCGAGACGCTGCAGGGCTGGATCGACCAGGACCGCAAGCACACCGCACTGAAGGCCCTGCAGGGACTGATCTGGGACGCGGGCTACCGTCGTGGCGACTACACCGCGCACTTCTACCCGGAAGTGGCGCCGGTGCTGAAGGGCTGGCACGCCTCGGGCCTGCCGCTGTATGTGTACTCCTCCGGCTCGGTGCCGGCGCAGAAGCTGTTCTTCGGCTTCAGCGATGCCGGTGACCTCAGTCCGCTGGTGTCGGGCTGGTTCGATACCGAAGTCGGTGGCAAGCGCGAGGCCGACAGCTATCGCCATATCGTGCAGGCCATCGGCGTTCCCGCTGGCGAGATCCTGTTCCTGTCCGACGTGGTCGAGGAACTGGACGCTGCCCGCGAGGCAGGTCTGCAGACGCGCCTGATCGATCGCCTTGAGGACTACCCGATGCCGCGCATCGGCGCAGCCGCCAACGGCCATGATCGCGTCGAGAACTTCCAGCAGATCCAGCTGTAAGCGCGGCCCGCCGATGGGCTCTGCGGCATCGGCTACCGGGGACCGCTCCTGGTAGATGCCAACCTTGGTTGGCATACGGCCGATGTGTCAACCAAGGTTGACACCTACCAGAACGTGGTTCAGCCACCCTCAACGATCGTTGAGGGTCCGCACCTTCAACGCTTCACGCAGCGCAGTCAGATCCACCGGGCCACGCACGGCGATGTCGCGGGTTTCGCCCGGCAGCAGGTCCAGCAGGTTGTCTTCCACCTGCACGTCGAGCGCGCCGAAATCGATCCAGGCCGCGCGCACCAGCGCTGCGCTCTGCAGCCGCAGGCGGTAGTGGTCACCGTCGATCGCCAACGTTGATTTCAGCTGCTGCCGTGGCAGCACCTGGTCCTTGGCTTCGACGAACCCGACCACCTGCTGCGCCGTCACCTTTCCGTCCTGCAGCAGCTCGAACACCGCCACTGTCCGCGCCGGATCGGCGCCAGCCAACAGCTCGGCATCCGCATAGTTGCCGATGTCGGTGACCCCGGCAGCGACCAGCGTCACCGCCTGCTCGCGTCGACGCAGCACCCTGCCTTCCACGTCCATCACCCGCAGGCGCCACCGTGCATCCAACGGCGTGGCCTGGTCATTGATCACGCGCACGCGTGTCCTGCCCTCATCGCGCAGCGCCGCCACGGTGACCGGCGCGAAGAAGCGCCGTGCGGCAAAGTGCAGCGCCTTCCAGCGGCCGAAGTAGTCAACGCTTGACCACGAGGCACCTGGCCAGACGTCGTTGAGCTGCCAGTACAACGAGCCCATCGTGTAGGGCCGCGAAGCACGATGGTGCAGTGCTGCCAAGGCAATGCCATCAGCCTGCATCACCTGGCTCAGATAGACGAAGTCCTCGAAGTCCTTCGGCGTGCCGTAGCCCAGCTCGATGTAGTGCAGCAGGCGCGTATTGCCCTCGCCGGCCATGAATTTCTGGTGCGCGCGGATCACCGGACTGTCGATGCGCTGCTCGGCACGGGTGGCAATCTGGTCCACTGTTGCCACCGCAGGCCAGGCCTGCAAGCCGTACTCGGACATGAAACGAGGCGTCTCGCGCAGATAGGCCTGCACCGGCAACGCTGGATTGCCCCAGACCTGCCAGTAGTGCTTGTCACCGCGGGTGGAGTCGTTGGCCTTCTCGTCCAGATCGTTGCTGGGCGAGCTGGACCAGTACGGCACGCCCAGCCCATCTTCGCTCACCACCTGGCGCAGGTCGTTGCCGAACAGGTCAACGTAACCCTGCCAGACCTTCGCTGCGAACGCCGGATCGGCGGCCTTCAGGTCGCGGCCATGGCCCCAATCCTTCCACGCCGTTTCTTCTTCGTTGTTGCCACACCACAGCACGATGCTGGGATGGTGGCGCAGGCGGCGCACGTTGTCGCGCGCCTCGGCCACGACGCTGGCGCGGAATGCGGGATCGTAACCGGGCTGCATGCCGCCACCGAACATGAAGTCCTGCCAGACCAGCAGGCCCAGTTCGTCGGCGATATCGAAGAACGCATCGTCTTCGTAGTAGCCGCCGCCCCAGTTGCGCAGCATGTTCATGTTGGCATCGCGCGCGGCAACCAGCACCTGGCGCAGGCGCGCAGCATCAACGCGTGCAGGGAAGGCGTCGAACGGGATCACGTTCGCGCCCTTGGCGAAGATCGGCACACCGTTGATGACGAAGGCGAAACCCTGCCCTCCCTTGTCATCCTGCTCACGGCGCAGCTCGACCGTGCGCAGGCCAATGCGCTGTTCGCGTGCCAGCACCGCATCGGCACTGCCGTCCAGGCGCGCCTGCACGGTGTAACGGTCCTGCGCACCATGGCCGACCGGCCACCAGCGCCGCGGTTTGGCCAGTTCAACCGGCACCTCCACGCTGTTCTGGCCGGGCTTCAGCTCAACCGTGCGCTGCACCCGTGCGACGCTGCGGCCGTCAGGATCACGCACCTCAACGTCCACCGCAACGGGACCGGCTACCGCGTCCTGCTCCACCTGCAGCACTACGGCCAGCGTTGCCTTTTCCGCATCAAGCGCATCCGTGCGTACGGCGAGGTCAGTCAACCGATGCGCGCCCCATGCCTGCAGGTCAACGCCGCGCCAGACACCAGCCGTAACGTAGCGCGGGCCCCAGTCCCAGCCGAAGTGGTAGGCCGGCTTGCGCGCGAAGTTGCCGACCATCGCGTCCTTGGGTTCATCGCCGTAAGGCGAAGGATAATTTCCGGCGATTTTGTGCGGCATCGCCTGCACGCCCGGCAACAGCGTGCGGATCGGCGAACGGAACACGATCTGCAGCTCATTGCCCTTCGCACGCAGGCGGCCTTCGACGCGCGCGCGCCATGTGCGGTGGGCATTATCGGCACGCAGCAGCGGCTTGCCGTTGAGCTTCACCTCGGCATAGGTATCCAGGCCATCGAAGCGCAGCTCGGCGTTGGGCTTGGCCAAGGTGACGGCGTCTACATCGAAACGGGCGCGGTACTCCCAGTCGGCCAGGCCGATCCACTGCAGCTCGGCTTCGGGCGCGCCGACGTAGGGATCGCGGATCAGCTCGTGCGCCAGCAGGTCGGTATGCACGCTGCCCGGCACCGTGGCCGCGCGCCACTGCTGCAGGCCCGGATGCGCCGCGCCCTGCGCGTCGCCGGGCAGCAGGCGGAATTCCCATTGCGCCTGCAGCGGTGCGGCGGCGACGGGGAACGCGACAGCTGCGATCAGCAGCAGGAACAGACGGACAACGAGGGGAAGGCGATGCACGTGATGCTCCTGTTTTAGCGCCGGGCCATGCCCGGCGTACCTTCATCAACGAACGACGTTCAGCACTTCGTAGCACGCGCCCATGGTGTGGTAATCGACCTTGCCAGCCGGGCTCTTCTCATCGCTGTACTTGCGGTTGTCAGCGTCGAGGATGCGGAACCACGCGCCGTACCGATGGTCGACGAAGTGCTCCCACGAGTACGCCCAGATACGGTCGTACCACTGCCAATAGCGGTCATCGCCGGTGCGCTTGGCCATCAGTGCGGCGGTGGCCAGCGTCTCGGCCTGCACCCAGAAATACTTGTCGTCGTCGCAGACGAAGCTGTCGCCGCCGATCGGCGCGCCGTCCATGCCAGGCTGGCGGCGCGACTCCGGGGCGAAGCCGTAGTACAGGCCGCCGCGCACCTCGTCCCAGCTGCGCTCCACGGCCACATCGAACAGATGCTGCGCGGTCGGCACCAGCCAGTCGGCCTGCACGTGGCGGTCCAGGATCAGCAGCAGCTTGGCCCACTCGGTCTGGTGCCCCGGTTGGAAGCCCCATGGCCGGAACAGATGCTTGGGATCGTCCAGGTTGTAGTCCCAGTCGATGTTCCAGTTGACGTCGTAGTGCTCCCAGACCAGCCCACCGGCCTTGGCCGCCTGCCGGCGGGTCATGTTGTCGGCCAGCTGCAGCGCGCGCTCGACATAGCGCTGCTCACCACTGGCCTCGAACGCAGCCAGCATCGCCTCGCACATGTGCATGTTGGCGTTCTGGCCACGGTAGCCGGTGAAGTTCCACTGGCCGTCGGCCTCGTCCCTGTACAGGCCGTGCTCCGCTTCCCAGAAGCGCGCTTCCAACAGCTGCCAGGTCTCATCCATCCACGTGCGGGCTTCTTCGATACCCGCCTTCAATGCACAGCTGTAAGCCAACAGCACGAAGGCCACGCCGTAGCAGTGGTTCATGTCGTCCTCGACCACGCCATCGCGCAGGGTCCAGGCGTAGCCGCCGGTAGCCGGGTTGCGATGCACCTCGCGCAGGTAGCGCACGCCGTGCTCGACTGCATCGCGATACTCGGCATTGCCGAATTCGCGGTAGGCCATGGCGTAGTTGAAGACGAAACGGGTGCTGCTCACCAGGTGGCGATGGCTGGCATCGTAGATGCTGCCGTCATCACGGAAGTAGTGGAAGAAGCCGCCCTTCGGGTCGATGCAGCGCGGGTGGTAGAACGCCATCGTGTCGGCGATGTGCGCGCGCAGGAAAGGGGGAGAACGGAAATCGGGCGAGGTGCTCATGCGGGAAGATCCTGTGCCTGCAGCAACTGCTGCACTTCATCGAACGAGGGCATCGCAGCGAACGCGCCCTTGCGTGTCACCGCCAGTGCGCCAACGGCGGCGCCGAAGCGCAGCGTGGCGGCGATCGCCTGCGGGTCCTGGCAGAACGCGGCAAAGCCCGCACCTGCCCCACCCCGCTCCAGCAGCCCGACCAGCACGCCGCCAACAAAGGCATCACCGGCTGCGGTTGTGTCCACGGTGGGCACGCGGAAACTGGTGACCTTGCCCTGCGTTTCGCGGGTGTACCAATGCAGCGTGGCGGCGCCGTCGGTGATGATCACCCAACGCGCCTGCGCGGCCAGCAGGCGCCGCAGCACCAGTGCCTCGCCGTCATCGCCGAGCGGTGCCGCCAGGTACTCCAGTTCCTCGCGCGACAGCTTGACCAGGTCGGCGCGTTCCAGCGCCTGCCACAGCCGCGGTGTCGGGTCGACATCGGCCGGCCACAGCGCCGGACGCAGGTTGAGATCCAGGCTGACCACCGCGCCGGCCGTGCGCGCGCGGTCCATGCCGGCGAACGTCGCTTCGGCGATATCTGCTTCGGTCAGGCTGTTGGAACAGACATGGAAACACTGCGCGCCATCGAAGCAGCCCGCCTGGAAATCGCTGTCACGGAACAGCAGGTCGGCGGCAGGTGGACGGTAGAAGCTGAAGCTGCGTTCGCCGCCGGCGTCCAGTGCAACGAAGGCCAGCGCGGTCTTGGCCGCGTCGGTACGCACGATGTAGTCGGTACCGACGCCGTGTTCGCTCAGGCTCTCAGCCAGGAAGTCGCCGAACATGTCGCGGCCGAGCATGCCGACGAACTGGGTCTTCGCGCCCAGCCGTGCAGCGGCCACCGCGACGTTGGCCGGTGCACCGCCGGCGTACTGCAGGAACGCGCGCGGGGTATCGGCCGAGGCCGGCGGCTGCGCTAGTAGATCGATCAAAATTTCGCCGAAGCAGACGATGGAACCCATTTTCGACTCAGCCTCCCTGCGTGCCGGCAGCCGGCGCGCGAGCGCCGACCAGTCCGTAGAAAATGATGTAGCCGTAGCACAGCAGCGGCAGGATGAAGCTGGCCTGCACGCCGACGTGGTCGGCCAGAACGCCCTGCAGGTAAGGCACCACGGCGCCACCGACGATGGCCATGATCAGCAGGCTCGAGCCCTTGCTGGTCAGCGGGCCCAGGCGCTCGATGCTGAGCGCGAAGATGGTCGGGAACATGATCGAATTGAACAGGCCGATCGCCACCACCGAGTACAGCGCGACATTGCCGGAGGTCATCATGGTCAGCGTCAGCAGGCCGACATTGACCAGCGCGAAGATCGCCAGCAGTCGGCTCGGCGAGAAGCGCGCCAGCAGCGCCGAACCAGCAAAGCGACCGATCATCGCCATCGTCCAGTAGGCCGACACATAGTGGGTGGCTTCCTGCTCGCTGAAGCCGCCGATGGTGGGCATCGACAGGTAGTTGACCAGGAAGCTGCCGATCGATACTTCAGCGCCGACGTAGAAGAAGATGCCGAGCACGCCCAGCAGCAGATGGCGCTTGCGCAACGCGTCCAGGTAGCTGTGCTGATGACCCTCGTCAGCCTGCTCGGTGGTGTCGTTCAGCGCCGGCAGGCGGAACAGGAACACGAACAGGGCCAGCAGCACCAGCGCAACGGCCAGGCCCACGTAGGGGCCCTGCACGGCATGGGCCTCGGCGGTGCGGTAAGCCAGCTGTTCGGCCGCCGGCAGCGCGGCGATCTGCTCGCCGCTCATGGCCGTGTTGGACAGGATCAGCATGCCGCCGAAGATCGGCGCGATGGCCGTACCCAGCGAGTTCAGCGCCTGCGCCAGGGTCAGGCGGCTGGAGCTGGTCTGCTCCGGCCCAAGCAGCGCCACATACGGGTTGGCCGCGACCTGCAGCACCGTGATGCCGGTGGCCAGCACGAACAACGCACCGAGGAAGGCGCCGTAGACGCGCAGCTCAGCGGCCGGCCAGAAGCCGAGCGCGCCGATGCCGGCGATCACCAGGCCGGCCACGATGCCCTTCTTGTAACCCAGCGCTGCCACCAGCCGCCCGGCCGGCAACGACATCAGGAAGTAGGTGCCGAAGAAGGTGAACTGCACCAGCATCGCCTTGGCGTAGTTCAGCTCGAACACCGCCTTCAGATGCGGAATCAGGATGTCATTGAGGCAGGTCAGGAAGCCCCACATGAAGAAGATGGTGGTGACCACGGCCAGCGCCTTGCCGTTGGTGACGGCAGGCTGGTTGCCCGGGGAACCCGATGGGCGGGGCGTTGCGGAGATCGGCATGCGGTACGCGCCTCGATGCGCGAAAGGTCGTTGGTGCGTGGAAGGGTGCAATCAGTTCAGCAGCAGAGCATCAGTTCGGACGTGCGGCGCTGCTTTCGCGGATGCGCAACTGTACCGGGGCGACCGTGCGCCGTGGTGGCGCATCCGGTTCCTCCAGTCGTTGCAGCAGCAGGGACGCCGCCTGCCGGCCCCGCTCGCGCGGGTCGGCGGTCAAGGTGGTCAGCGGCGGCACGGCAACCGACGCTTCGGAAATATCATCGAAGCCGGTCACCGCGAAGTCACCGCCAGGACGGATGCCGCGCGAGTTCAGGCCCAGCATCAGGCCCAGCGCGACGGTGTCGTTGTAGCAGACCGCCGCGCTCGGCCGATGGCCGTCGACGAACAGTTCGTCGGTGCGCGCGGCCGCTTCCAGGCGGTTGGGTGCCGATTCGATCATCCAGCCCGGCGGCAGCGCCAGCCCGGCTTCGGCCAGTGCCTGCTGGAAGCCGGCGCGACGCTGGTGGCAGGAACTCGATGCTGCGTGCCCACCGAAGAACGCGATCTGGCGATGGCCGCGCTCGATCAGGTGGCGGGTGGCCAGGTAGGCGCCATGCTGGTTGTCCAGGGTCAGGAAGTCCCACTCGGCGCCGTCCAGTTCGCGGTTGAACAGCAATACGTTGGCATTGGCACCCAGCGCCTGCCGCAGCAGCGTGGCATCGCTGCCTTCGGCCGGTGACAGGATCAGGCCTGCAGGCGTGTGCTCCATCAACGTGGACAGCACCGCCTGCTGGCGCTCGGGTGACTCGCCGGTACTGCCGAGCAGGGTCACGTAGCCGCGCCCGCCCAGTGCCTCGTCCACACCGGAAGCGAATTCGGCGAAGAACGGGTTGGACAGATCGTTGATGACCAGCGCGATGCTGGACGACGTGCGCCGTCGCAGGTTCGCTGCAGCACGGTTGTAGACGTAGCGCTGGCGGCGAAGCTCAGCCTCCACCCGGGCACGCGTATCGACGTTGACCAGCGGGCTGCCGCGCAGCACCAGCGACACGGTCGCGCGCGAAACGCCGATGGCACGGGCGATGTCGGTCACCGTCACCGCCTTGCCGGAACGCTTGCTGGAACTGTCGCCGTTGTCGTTCATCGTCTTCCCGCACTCCGATGGATGCTCAAGCCTAATGGATCGCGGCCCTGTCGTGCCGTGCCGTTCGCTGGGTTGCCTCGAACGGCACAGCCCGGCTCAGTGCAGCTGGCTGCCCGGTGCCGCACACCAGGACACCGGCAGATCCTTCACCGCCGTGCCCCAGCCCTGTGTCGGCGCCGTGCCATCGAGGGCGAAACGCAGCTTCGGGCCCTGCTGCAGCTGGTTCCAGCCCAGCCATACCGGCGCATGTGCCTGGCCATCGACCAGGACACCCTGCACGTACTGCAGGCGGCGGCCATCGGCGCCAGGCGCCTCGATGCGCAGGGTGCGGCCATTGCCCAGCTCGACCTCGACCTTGGCAAAGCGCGGCGTATGCAGCAGGAACTCGCCGCTGCCCGGCACCGCCGGGTACACGCCGATCGCACTGAACAGGTACCAGGCCGACATCGTGCCGAGGTCATCGTTGCCGGTCACACCGTTGGGCGCATTGGTGAACAGCTGCTGCGCTGCACGCACCACTGCGGCGGTCTTCCACGGCTGGCCGATCAGCGTGTACAGCCACGGCGAGTGCAGGTCCGGTTCGTTGTTCGGGTTGTAGCGGAACTGGTTGTAATAGCTGTACGGCCCGACCACCCACTCCTTGCGGGCGGCATTGAGGGGGTCGGCCTGCAGAGCGTCCATGGCGAAGAAAGCATCCAGGCGGCGGCCGGCCTGTTCGCGGCCGTCCATCGCTTCGACCAGGCCCGGCACGTCCTGCTGCGCCAGCCACTGGTACTGCCAAGCCGTGCCTTCATGGAAACCATGGTGCGAGCGCGGGCTGTAGTGGCCATCGGCCGGGGTATACCACTGGCCATCTTCGGTGCGCGGGCGCGGGAAGCCGGTGAAGCCGGTCTCGGCGTCGCGCACCTGCGGGTCCCACACCTTGCGCCAGTTGCGGCCGCGCTCGCGCAGCGTCGCCGCGTCCTGCGCATGGCCGAGGCCATCGGCCATCTGCGAAAGCGCACAGTCGGCCAGCGCGTATTCCAAGGTAGCCGAACCACCGTGGTGCGGATCAACGTCCATGCCCTTGGACGGGAACGCGCGGTCGTAGACCACGTAGCCCTTGTCCAGGTAGGTCGGGTTGCCGGAACGGCCGGCCATCCGCGAGTTCAGTGGCGGCGTGCCGAACGCGTTGCGGCGCAATGCATCCCAGGCCTGCGATTCACGGCCCTTGAGTGCACCGAAGCGCCACAGGTCGACCATGAACGGGGTGACCGGATCACCGGTCATGATGTTGGTCTCGAAATTGGCATAGCCCCAGCGCGGCAGCCAACCACCCTGCTCATCGATCGCCAGCAGGGTGCGGCCGATGTCGCGCGCCACGTCCGGACGTGTCAGCGCCAGCCACTGGTTCTGTGCGCGATAGGTGTCCCACAGCGAGAAGTACTCGTAGTAGGTCCAGCCATCGGCGCGATGGATGCCATCGTCATAGCCACGGTAGCGGCCATCGGCATCGTTGCCGGTCATCGGCTGCAGCAGTGCGTGATAGACCGCGCTGTAGAACACGGTCCGATCGTCGGCAGTGCCGCCCTGCACACGCACCCGGCCCAGCTGCTCCCGCCAGGACTGCTGCGACAGCGCGCGCATGCGTTCGAAGCCCAGCAGCGCCCCGCCCTGCATGCCCTCGGCGCGCAGGTTGGTGCGTGCACCTTCGGCGTCCACATGCGAAATCGCGCTGACGGCCGTGACCGATTGGCCCTTGGCCAGGTCGAAGCTGAGCCACGCGCCATTCGGCTTCTGCTCGCCTTCCATGCTGTGGCGCGCGCCTGGCAGGCCACCGCCCTCGCCCCAGGTACCATGCGCCTTGAACGGGCGGTCGAACTCGATACGGAACCAGGTGGTGTACTGATGGCCACCACAGAAGCTCTTGGTGACCAGCTTGCCTTCGACCACGCGGTCGCCGACCACATCGACCACGCTGCCGATCACCGAGTGGCGTTCGTTGGCCTGGCCGACATTGACCAGCACGTGGCCATCACTCTTGCCCTGGCTGAAGGTGTAACGCTCGGCAGCCGCGCGGGTACGCGCCGTCGCTTCCGCATCAATGCCGCCGTAGCTGGTCAGACGCACCTTGTAGTAGCCGGCCTGGCCGATTTCGCCGTCATGGGTATAGGCTGAGGCATACGCCTTGTGGTCGAACCGTTTGGGGTTGGCGGTATCGAAGTCGCCGCCGGGACCGATGCTGCCTGTCACCGGCAGCACCGAGACCTGCCCACCCTGCTCCCAGCAACCGGCGCCGGACAGGAACGAATGGCCGAAGCCGCGGATCTTGTCGTCGTCGTAGCGCCAGCCCGAATAGTGGCTGCCGATCGGGCTGACCTGGATCAGGCCGAACGGCGCCGAGGCACCGGGGAAGGTGTTGCCGTCATCCTTGCTGCCGATGAAGGTGTTGACCTCGCGCTCCAGCGCGGCCGGTGCGGCCTGCAGCCAGGGCGTCACCGCGAGCGCCAGCAGGCAGGCGATGCGGGCCAGGGGCCGATGGGACAGTGCCGACAGGCGGCGGTCGGGACAACGGTGGGACAACCTGGTCACGGGCAGGACTCCTTGGCGGCAGGGCGGCAGCGAAGGACCGGCGGCACAGGCCGAGCCCTCGTTTCCATCGGTAC
>RCUP01001561.1_pt1 | contig 13740 bp, 9 predicted proteins | sample 2166341 | NCBI WGS metagenome assembly RCUP01 (sample SAMN09932325, study PRJNA488358) | compost metagenome | isolation source: compost soil in succinonitrile-enriched | place: Germany: Experimental Botanical Garden | reverse complement strand
GAATGCCCCCATGGCCGAATCGTTCTAAAAATGTGTTTTCACACAGCCTGGACCCGAAGGAGACGGTGGCCCTTATGGCTTTGGGCACGGTTTCAGCTTCAATGTAAGCAATGCGGGGGAGGCTACAGAATTCGGAAAAAATCGAACGGTAAGATCTCCGAATTCTGTGGGATTCCCTTCCAGGTCAAAAAGCCCCCAGGCGTCAGTAGGGACCAGATCCGTGGTACTGACTTACGCAACGGTGGGAGCGGGCGTAAGCAGCGCGACACACTCCTCGATGACATATTCCGGAATGCTCTCGAATTTATGCGGGTTGAGCTGCATCACGTACTCATTCTCGATGTGATAGGACTCGTTGATGAATTTGCGGATGACGCTGTCATCGTGCTCATCATTGATGAGCCGGAACAGCTGGATTTTTTCATAACCCACGGCGGTCGCGTAAAACTTGGCCGTGATGGCCTCTACGTCCTTCACCTCAGCCACCAGGGCAATGTAATTAAAGTCGGCGATATGGTTGTTGCGGATTAGTGACTCGGCATCTGCCTGTTCGGCAGTCGTCATGTCCCGAATAGAAGACCCTGACTGAATCGTCGGGGTATCCCGTCCCTTGAAAAGGCTAGCAAGTAGGTTGTATTCCAGGCCTGCGTCGTCCAGCAGTTCGAAGTGTCGTCGCAGGTAGATTGTCTTCAGGACGGTGTCGGTAAGTGCCTCGATATTAACTTTGCAGATTTTGGCGAAGGTCTGGATATCGTTCCTCTCGATCGGAACTTCCGTTACCACCCCGGCGCGCGAAGATAAGAAGCAAGCAGATGGTTCGGCGGCTTTGAATATGGCGTTGGTACTTTTTATGACATCAATCGCGGGTTCGATGTCGTGGGTGAGCATCAACGTGGTTATGCCGCGCAGACTGGCCTTACCCCGGAATAGCTCCTGGAGGATCGCAAATTTCTTGTTCTTGTCGAAAGATGAGATCGGATCATCCAATACGACCAAATCCGGTTTTTCACTGAGGACTTGATGCATGAACAGCACAAGCGCAAATGCGTTTTTTTCTCCGTAGCTCAGATGACGTGAGGCTGTCTCTATGAAATCCACCTGGTCTTTGTGTATTAGCTTCATTTTGTAGGATTCTGGTTCGGCTACGATTTCAACAACGTATTTGTAGCCTGCAGACTTCAAGAAGCCATTGATGCTGTTCTGGTTGTCTTCGATGTTTTTTTTAATTTTCGCTTTGTGTCGATTGATTTTCCCTTTGAGGCTACCAACTTTCCCAGTCAACTCGTCCAGCTGAAGGTTGATAGGGTCGACGGTCTTGCGCGTCTCCTCAGAATCAAGCTTGTCGATCAAATTGAGCTCAATTTTCAAAGGTGTCAGTTGGTCGCCAATTTCTTCGAAATCGCGTAGAGAGAAAAAAGATATAGTTCGCAACCCCTCCAGCTTGTTGATCAATGCATCAATGTCCGCTTTGAGGCCCGTCAGGAAGCTTTGCTCCTCCGCCTGCAATTCAACCTTTGCCTTTGTCACATTCTCCAGATTCTCCCGGCACTTCTCGCTGAAATATTTTCCTAGCCTGTCAATGATTCCGCGAAGGAGGTTAATGTGCCCGACGGCATTGGAGTCATACTCTTTTTCGACGGCTAAGGCTGTGTCCTTCTGTGCTGCACTAGTCAGCGCTGTTGAACAGTAGGGGCAGCTATCTGCTAATTGTAGAAATTCATTGCCTTTTACCTGCCATGCGATCCATTTGGCGGGTTCCTGACTTTTAATAAACGAAGAAAATGGTTGCAGGACATCAGGAATGTTTTCCAGCTTATTGCCAGTTCCGAATGCCTTGTGGATCTTGCTTGTCTTGGGAATGACACCTGTCTTGGACTTTCCGAAGGCGTCCCGTAATTCCTTCAGATCGGTTACGACTTGCCCGATTTCAGCATTGTCGGAGAACGCTTTTCGGATACCCGAAAGAAGCGAATCGATATCAGCCATCTCCGCCAGATATTCCGGAGTTCTGATGAAAATCTCAAAACTATTTTTCACAATCTCATCTTTCTGGAACACGAATTGCTGCACATAGCTGTCGTCAAATACGAGGACTTTCCTGAGTTTGCCCACTCCCCGAACCTCCGGGGCTGGCATATCAGGCTTGCCGCGATGCTTGAATGGGATCAACTCGTGGAGAGAGCCGTCAGCACGAATGTGGCTGATAATAGCTTTCGCAATGGTGCTTTTTCCAAGGCCGTTTGGCCCATATTTGATGTTTAGCGCTCCCTCAGAAATAACTACATCTGCGCGGTCGATACTGTTGCAGTTGAGTACGGTAACTGTGTAGTTAGGCATACGTCCCCATTAATCTTGAACAGAGTAGGCAATCAAAATTAGCAGCTATTTCTACAGTCGCGCGTTAACGTCCGATTTATTTAATTTTGTAGCCGGGAATGCACAGTATCCGGAGGTTTTTGTACGTTAAACAGCGAGCGTCGACTTTTGGCCGACTTCGGCCCTCCTCGACAGGCAGTCATTGGCCATTTTCTGCCTCCTGCGCTGGGCAGCTTACCCACCATCAACAAAAACTCTGAGATGGACTACAGGCTTCGTCATCACCAATCTCGGTTTTTGTTCTTGCTAAGGTGAACAACCTCCTCCCTGGATTCGTTGGAGATAACACGAGAGCTGGAGGCGCGCCGTCGTTTTTTGCCTTCCATGCGCATGATTTGTAGCGGACTGGGCCGCACCTCCTCCAACAACGAACTCAGGCGCTCCAACTCGCCAAGGGCGCGCAAAACAGCGATCAGATTGATCAACGTTCCTTTGCCTTGATTGAGCATCATGTGCAGGGTCTGCCTGCTAATCGCCGCGTTCTCTGCTACCGTCTCAAGGCTGATGTTCCTCTTCAACCGTAGCGTTTGAAGGTGTGCCCCTACCGTAGCGGCGAGCGTTTGATCCTTTTGAATGTAGAGTCGCATAGCGTCTAGGTTCCTAGGCATTAACTTGTCAAAAAGCACTTTACGTCAGGAGTTCTAGACAGTATAGGAGAAAAACATGCAGCTACTTGCCGCCCCTGCTGAATTCTCAGAAGACGGCGACATGAATAAACCGCATTGCGAGGATCATCGGCTAGGCCATGCAAAGCTTTCATTGGGACGGTGAATGACAGCTTCCGGCCCAGAGTGTGTAAAAACGCTCAAGGCCTCATCGTCTTAAGTCATTGACGTTCGTGGCTGAACGATCGCATGGCAAATGCTGCGTGTTGCATCAGTCGCGACCTGGAACACGCCAACGCTGTTTTTACAGCCTCTGGGATGGGCCAAAATCAGCTTTTTTCAGGCCGTCAGCGCCTTCATTAAACCGTGAGCACCGATGATTTTCATGACCCGTTTCATGTTGTAGGCGAGCACATTCAAGCTCATCTCCGCGCCCACCCCGGCCAGCTTTCGCGTCAGGAAGTGCGTCGCACCCATCCATTGTTTGAGCGTCCCGAAGGGATGCTCAACCGTCCGTTTTCGGACGCGCATCATCTCTGGTGCTTTGCTCAGCCGAAGCTGCATCTCCTCCAATACGTCTTCATGCTCCCAGCGTCGAACTCGTCGTTCCGTGCTCGGTGTGCATTGCAATTTCAACGCGCAGTCCTGGCATTTAGAACTCCAGTAACGATGCAACTTCAGGCCTTTTTCAACGTAGGAGTAGTGCCAGATCAGCGCCTCTCCAGCCGGGCAAATGTATTCGTTTTTTGCCGCGTCATAGACGAAGGCATCGTTATTGAAACGCCCGTCAGCCTTGGCTCCAGAGGTCATCGGCTTGGGCACATAGGCGGTGATGCCGGCATCGTGACAAGCCAGGATTTGTTCGCTTTTGAAATAACCTCGGTCCGCCACCACCGACAACGTTTCCGACGCCATCGCCTCGCGGGCCTGCTTGGCCATTGAACTGAGTTGATCGCGGTCGGAACCGACGTTGGTCACCTCATGTGCAACGATCAAATGGTGCTGAGTATCGACCGCTGTCTGCACGTTGTAGCCGACGATTCCTGTGCCGCGCGTCATCATTGAGCGGGCGTCTGGATCGGTTAGTGAGACCTGTTTATCCGGCGATTCATTGAGCTGGATTTCGATCGCTTGAAGCTCCTTCATTTGAGTTTTGAGCTTGGCGATTTTCTCTTCCAGCCGCACTGCGCTGGGCTCGGAAGCTGTTGGTTCTTGCCGATCGGCAGCATCAAGTGCCGCCAGGTAACGGCTGATGCTCGATTCAATTTCTTCCATGCGACGCTTCAGTTTGGCGCTGGTGAAATTGCGGTCACGGTTGTTGACGGCTTTGAATTTACTGCCATCGATGGCGACCAGATTTTCTCCAAACAGTCCCAGCTGCTGACACAGTACAACGAACTGACGACAGACGCCTCGGATGGCCTTGCTGTTGTCTTTTCGGAAGTTGGCGATGGTCTTGAAATCCGGCATCAAACGCCCGGTCAACCACATCAGTTCGACGTTGCGTTGAGCTTCTCGCTCCAACCGTCGGCTCGACTGGATGCGGTTGAGATAGCCGTAGATGTAGATCTTCAGCAAGATCGCGGGGTGGTAAGCAGGCCGGCCAGTATCGGCTGGAATGGCACCTTCAAAACCCAGATTGACCAGGTCGAGTTCGTCGACAAAGACGTCGACTACGCGCACCGGATTGGTATCGCTGACGTAGTCGTCGAGGCTCTCGGGAAGTAAGGTGCCTTGGCCTCGATGTTCACCTTGGATAAAGCGCTTCATAGGCGATCCCTGCGATGAAATCCTCAGAAATCATAGCAAGGGTTTTCGGGATGGATAGATACTCAATCGTAGACTTATTGAACCAGTTGCCGGATCCCTAGAGATAAAATCAAACCACCGCATAATCGATCAATAGCTTTTTTCCTCCTTCGATACGCTGAAGCGATCTCAGGTTGCGAAAGAGCGATTGCGACCACTCCATACCAAGTCATCGAAACCACCACTACGACTGCCAGCATCGACAAAAACGTGCTTGGTGAAACGTGGGTGGGGGCTGCCGCTGAGAAAATAGCGGCATAGAATGCCATGGATTTAGGGTTGCCAATGTTCGTAACGACCCCCTGAATGAATGACTGCCGAAAGTTTCCAACGACAGTATTATTACCGGGGGCAAGCGCGTTCTTCCCGGCCTTAAGCAGCAGTCGGAATCCAAACCACATCAGATAGGCTGCCCCCAGAACTTTTACGATCAGCGCCGCCCAAGGGAACGCAGCAAATACAACGCCGATTCCTGCGATTGCACAGGTGGCCCAGAATAAATTGACCAATACGATGCCTGCTACCAAGGCCAAAGCTTCTGACCGCGTAGCAGCTACCGCTTTGTGGACTACTGCAACGAAATTTGGACCTGGAATAACGACACCGGCCAGGTAAACCAAAAAGACTGTCAAAACGGCGGGACCATCGATCATGTGCATTCCTTTGCGAGTGTTGTGGCCGGGGATGGTCATCATTCAGTTAAGGCCGCTCGCGGCTTCAACGTACAACGAAATAAAAATTCAATACAGGGCTTTTGAGGCTAGTGGTGTTTTTACACACTCTGGGCCAATTGCGGACGTTCAACGGCGCTCAATCAGCGCACTATCCGTACTGGCGCAACGAGCTTGGTTATCCCTGATACATTCAGATCAATGCCATCTATTTCGACAATTTGCTTGGCCGAGTGATATTTCCCTGCACAACAATAGTGATCACCGACACGTTGGCGGGTGGCTGGGACTTTAGAATCGCGATACCTTCTGCGGCCGGCCAAGGCGCTGCAGTTTTTGTTCTGCAGTCCAGCACGCAGAGCACAGCAACACGCTTTTCCTTGGATACTGCATAACTTGCAGTTTGCTCAACATAGGCTTGGCAGTCCTCTATCACCTTGACTCCAGCTGGTAAGGACTTGAGCTCGATAACGATACCGCGATAGCGGAGGTCTGTGATGCCGCCTGCTGCCTTGGGATGTTCATCAAGATCAGAGCCAATTTGAGGGTTGCGCCGAAGCTCCTTACGAATCGACTCCTGGAACTGCGCCTCTGACCAGGCACCATCGAATTCAGCGTCTTGTATAGCACGCCCCGCCACCCCTCCTAAAACCTTGAGCACCTCAAGCACATCACTGAGTTCGATGCTGTTTACGAGCCCATTCCGACGCAGGAAGTCCCGAATACTCAGAATTTTCTCGTCAACTTTCGGATAGCCAGTGATGGGATTTGACCTGACATCAAAGCCTTCGATGAGAAGCGTTCGGTGCCCTACGATAGCTACTGGCTGTTCTGAACTGACTGGCTCGAATGCAGCTGAATACTTGAACTCGTAGGGTCGTGCATTCATCCCCTGCGCAAGCTGCAGAGCGGCGCGCCCACGCTGGAAAAGTGTGTACGGTGGTTCGCCTGCCGGCTTGTCGAAGACGAACTCTGAGAGGTCGTAGCTAGTACGCAGCTCCGTTGAAATAGGGGACAGTCTCAGCGTTGTTGCAGATTCGGGCCAGCGTGATACACGTACTTCAATTTCAAGGTCATGAAGCACTGATGGTGTCAGGTGGTGAATGCTTCCAGCGGCCTGCCCGTCAATTTGGAATTTTAGGAAAGCCACCGAAAGCTCGGCGGGGAGAGGAGGAGGTGTTTGCTCGTCAACGAATTGGCGCATGCTCCGAGCCCCTTGGGAGAAAACGCCCACAGGCAAAGGCACCGCAGCGATTGCCACACAAAGGTCTTCGAAATCGGAAAGTGACCCTACGCGCGGGAGAGACTCAGCAGCTTTGACGAGCGATTGAGCGGCGACCTGCTCGCCATATTCATTCTGCCACATGCGATATCGCTCGAAGGCGCTTCGTAAAAAACGCTCCACTCCCTCACTGGCAGCGAGCACACCCTCCCTCCATTCAGCAAGACTGGCGACAAGCCGTAGTAGGCCGGCCAAGGCGCTGTAGGTAGTTCCGTTTATGGCCCGTCCATACCGAAGTGAAGCTTCGTCCAGCTCTGCACTGATAGCTCTGAGAATCTCTGGATCGACTGAGTTTCCAGCCCCCAACGACGTCAATCCTTCAACTGCCCGAATCCGGCTGTAGAAAGCTTGGGAGAGAACTACGTCTGCTTGCATATTGTTTTTCATCCTCCTTGAGGGTTTCTTCGAGTTGAAGCCATTCCTTTTGCAGTGCCTCCTGGCGGGGGAGATCTTTTGCAGCAACGGCAGCCTCAAACTGCACGGCAATCACATGAAGTCTCCGATACCACTTGGAGCGTCTTTCCGGCGCCGTATCTGGAACAGCCTCCCAAGAGGCTTGCATCGCCGCAACAGCTTGGGGCCAAGCACCGACGCGAGACAGCAGCTCCACTACTGCCCCCACAATCATAAAGCGTCCAGATTGTCGCTTAACCAATTTGACTAAGTCGTCGGCCCGTTGGAGGGCTACCGCTTCTGGAATTAGATGCACGAGGCTGCTGGCTTCCTCTTCACCGTGCTCACTCAGCTCTGGATCATCGAGCGTGTGAATCACTAAGTCAGCAAAGTTTGAGGCAGCAGCGAGCGCTTTCCCCATTCGTGAGAGGTCACGGACGTGAAGATTGGCAGGTGCTGTCATCAAGAATTTGATGAAGAGACTGCCAAGACCGTATTGAAGCTGTTCAGAGGATGCGAACCGAGATACGTGCAAGCGAATGCACCGTATCAGAAAGTGATGCTCATCCCTTTTGCCATTGTAGTAGGGGATGAGCTGCAACAGAGCCTCACCAGCACGTCGCTCTAGATGCTCTGGCAGATCGATGCTGGAAAGAGCGCTTACGGCCGCCTTGTGCACCATCACATACTGGTCCAGCAACAGCAGTACAAACGCTTCTAGTACAAGCTCAGGGAGATCGGAAATACGAGTTCTGCCTAGCTCTCCTAGTGCCTCACCTGCAGCCGCACGTTTACGAACTGAGGCTCCGACCAGCGATGAATAGAGGAGAGGTAGAACAACGTTTAGTGTGGAGGGGCTATCAATTAGGCATGGAGTGGCTTTGATAATTGTGGAGCTCAGTCCATCGCGCTGTTCATCAATGCTATTGAGAAATTCAACGTAAGACAGAACGAGCCGTTCACTTCCCCTCGCGGCTTTGGCAGCTATCAGCGCACATGAGTCGCGGAGTTGGTAGAGGGTGGTTACTGAATTCTGGGCCTCAAGGTACTCGTTGAAGCTGGCTGCTGACGTGGCGTTTCGCTCCGCTTCAAAAGCTTCAATGCGAGCATCTAAAACAGCCGCTGTGCCGAGTACAGCATCAATATTCTGCTTTCCAGCTGCGAGGATTTCGTCTGGCTCGTTTCTGAACGCTTGAACAACGAGGCGCAGAACCTTTTGATTTGTAGACGTTCCTGCGAGGTTGAGAAGACGCCTCAAAACCACCACATACGCGGCAACGTCAGTAGGTGTCATTGCGCTTTTACGGTCCCCACCGAGTCGTATTGAGTGCCGCGAAAGCTCTTCATATACCTGGGTTAAGCGCTCCTCGCCTTCAGAGGATGCGCTATCGAAAAACTCAGAGATTAATGCGTCAGTATTTTCAGGCGCAGCAAGGAGGGCTGCTACGACGATACGCCTTAGGTCGCCGCACACCATTCCAAGCTCTCGATCAGACGAATCCTTCTCAAATAACAAATGAGCACGGGCGAGCTTTGAAATCGTTGTCCTAGCAAAGCTTGGAAGTAATCCAGTATCATCTCTGAACAGGACGTGCAGAGCGGCTACGCCCAAACGAACTGGGTAAGACTGCTTCGAGTCGAGGAGGCGTTGGATTGCGTGGCGGACTACCTCCGGCCAAAGTTTGTAGATTTTTTTGAGCGGTTCTGGCTGAGAGATCGGCTCATCTATAGCAAGCTGTGCTCGAGGACGCCGGGCAAGAGCTATCAGCGCCGGCACAGCGTTCTCCACCTTTGCTCGTGCCACCTCCCCCGAGTATGCAAGGACGATATCCGCGGCAACCTCGATAGCATCGTGCTTTGCAAGGCAGTCGAAGGCCGTTTCGGAAAGGCGAGGCTTGTCTGCACTGACTAGACGTAGAACCGAAAGTGCTTGCTCCTTAAGATTCATCTTGTCGGAGGTGGCAAGCTCGAAGAAGTACTCAACAATCGGAGCGGTGAAGACTTCCGGAGCGAGCTTGGCTGTCTCGACGATGCGGATCTTCACCTCATCCGATGAGCAGGCATCAAGTGTGTCGAGGTCGTCGAGAATAGAACAGCATGCAGCGCTCTGCCCTACTCGAAGAGCTGCCCTCTGCGCGACCCTCCCTTGATGGGCTGCTTCAGCTTGGGCTTGAGCTTTCTTTTTGGCCTCCCTTTGCCTTTCTAGAACCCTATCTCGCTCCTCAACTAGCGCCAGCAAATTGGGAATTCGAACAGCCTCACGCTTATCGCAATGAGCGCAATTCCGGTCATAGAAATCAATAGCATTGGGTTCGAGATACCAACCTGCCATTCCAGATGCTGGCGCGTGGTCACAGTGCACGCCAAGCATTCCGAGCGGAAGCCCCGTTGCTTGCGCAATCAAGCCTACTCCGCCGCGGTTGCCGACACGAGCGTGGGAGCAGTAGTTGTGCACAAGCTTAAGAACTTCATTGTTGCGAAGGCCTGTTCGGATCGCTTCTTCGTATTCGTCTTCGTTCATGTTCAGACGTATCCCACCTTGGGTGGATCTGTATAGCCAAGTAAACCTGCCACTGCCGCTATCAATAATGCTGGATTTCACCGTGCAGCGTTAGGGGTACCGTAGCCACCCTTCAAGATATTGTAATGGGAAAAATCTCGGCGGCGGGTCGCGCCATTGCTTCTGTGTCAGCACTTGCTGACGCCATCAGCAACTTGAACGGAGCACTCACAGGGCGTAACGAGCTTCTGACCAAAATAAAAGATGAACAACTCCCTGCGGGCGCCGGAGTAGAACATTTCTATTTCGGACTACCCTATGCGAAGGGAAAGGCGAACCTAGAGTTTGGCGGCTACGTGAAAGCCCTAACTCTATACACCGACGATGTAATTTTTTACAGCATCAAGCTATGCGATGACCTTCGTGAGCATGGCCTGCGTGTTGCTAAGACGCACCAAAAAAAACTCGGCGGAAAAGCCCCTGGCGTAAGTAATGTTGACTGGAGCAAAGCTGATGAAGAAGGCTTGCTTCCGAATGATGAGGACTACGAAAGTTGGCTTTCTGGATTCCGGCCCGCGGAAAAGGAAATGCACAGATGGTGGCAGCGAGTGAAGCCTAGAAAATGAAGCCCTTCGATTAAGAGCCTATTACCATCCATGTGCACATCACTGTGACTTGACGAATGAAGCCCTTCAGGCTGAATGAGTAGTAGTGGGAGGCTATACGCGCTCCTTCCTTTTGGAGCAGATTCTACGCGAGCCTCGGTCTTGATCGTATGCAGATATGGACAGACACTGAAAAACTGTCCATCGAAAAAAGGGGCAATATGGACACCTCAATTAAACCCTCAGAAGCCTTGAATAATAACGCCTTGAGTCATGTCCACACATATCTTAAATAACGATTGCGATGATCGTGCAGTTGCACTGCAAAGGGCCGACGGGGAAGGTTTCGCGGATGAGGGTGGGTTGCTGGGACATCACTTGCCTGCTCGATAAACGGGGATGGGCGATTTTCGCACAATTGAGTATTCAGTCATCTGGCGCGGCGTGTAACGTGAAAATTCCTTAACCCAACACTCCCAACGCCTTCGCCCTCGCCACCGCCTGCGTACGCCGTTCAACCCCAAGCTTACTGTTGATATGGCTGGCGTGGGTCTTGACCGTGTGCAGGGAAATGAACAGCTGATCGCTGATTTCCTGGTTCGAGCAACCCTGGGCGATCAGTCGCAGAACCGCCAGTTCCCGGGTACTGAGCTGCTCCGCAGGAGCGCAATCCAGTGCCGCACGGGCAGGCACTGTCGGCAGTCTTGCCGCAAGGTCCTGGGAAACAGGTGTCGGCGCGTTGAGTTGTAGCTGTCCGCGCAGCCAGTCCGGATGCTCTGTCAGCAAGCTATCAAACGGCTGCAGCACACCGCCACCAGCGGCATCCATTGCCTGACTCAGCGCCTTGCGCGCCTCAGGCTCGCGCCCTGTGCCGAGCAACAGCGAGACTTTTTGCGTCAGTGCCATTGCGCTGAGCATTTGTCGACCGCTTTGCTGACCGTGTTCGAGCAGTGCATTCAAACGCCCTTCGGCCAGCATGGGTTGCCCCTGGATGACTTCCAGCAAGGCTTGTTGCAGTTCGATGTGCAGCGGCAGTTGCGGATGGAATTCCGGTGGTGCTGCCGGGTGTTCGCCGTTATAGGTCTGCCCGAGTCGCGCGAGCCAGGCTTCGGCCAGATCGATGCGTCCCTGGGCCAGCCACAGTTCACATTTGACCAGAGTGATCATCGCCAGGTAGTAAATCGGCGGCACGTCCCAGATATGCATCAGCCGCTCGGCTTCGGCAAGTTCGGCGAAGGCCTTGGCGAATTCACCGCTGCTGCCTTCAAGCCGGGCAATCACGCAGTGCCCGATCAACACGCTGATGTCGCGACAGGCGCGCGCTTCACTCAAGCCGGCCTGCAAACGAAGGCGCGCCGCTTGCGGTTGCAAACGCAGCGCCAGCAGGAAACCTTCGTACAACGTCAGCCGCGCGCGTACGGCATAGAGTCGCTGCGGTGACAGCCCTTGCAGGCGTTGCAGGCCCTGGCGGACCTCATCCAGCGAACGCAGGATTTCGCCCCGGGCTTGCAACACTCGGGCACGGTCGTAATGCGCCAGCGCTTCGAACAACGGATTGCCGACCCGTTGCGCCAGCTCCAGGGAGTCACGATTCAACCCGCGCGCACGCCATAAATCGCCATCGGCAATGGCCAGGTTGGAAAGGGTCGAGAGGCACATCAATCGCTGGCCGTAACGTTTGCCTGGAAGACTCTCCAGCGCTTCGGTGCAATAGCGCAGCGTGAGTTCACGATTGCCGCGCCCGCGAGCGATGATCCCGCTCAAGGCCAGCCATTGCGCCAGCATCGATTTTTGCGCCGTGGCTGAAGGGGCCGGCAGGAAGCGGCTCAAATGACTGGCCAGTTCCTCAGCGGCGTCCAGTTGACTGGCCAGCCCCAGCGCCCAGCTGTAGAGCACGATCAGCCGTGGCGTACTGATCAGCAGGCTGTCGGGCAAGTCCATTTTCCAGCGCAGCAACATGCCGACATTCTGTTCGGCCAGCAGTTGTTCTTCGGAAAGGTTCTGCACCAGGTTCGCCGCGACATCCAGATGCCCGGCACGCAACGCCTGCTCCACCGCTTCGTCGAGCAGCCCCTGGGCATTGAACCAACGGCAGGCACGCAGGTGCAGACTGGCGGCCGGGACCATCGACTGCGCGCCAGGTCGCGTGCGCAGCAAATCGGAAAAAAGATGATGGTAGCGATACCAGTGGCCATGTTCGTCCAGCGGCACCAGGAACACCTGGTGGGAAGCCAGAAAGCGCAGGATCTCGGCACTGTCATGGGCATCACGAACAGCGTCGCACAACTCGCTGCAAAAACGTTCCTGGGGCGCGGTGTCATAAAGGAATGCCTGCACCTCGGCGGGCAGGCAATCGATCACCTCTTCCAGCAAATAATCGCGGATCAGCCCTTCCCCGCCGTGAAGCGCCTGGGGCAACGCACCTTGCGCACCCGCTTCGGACGCCGCCAGCAACCAGAAACGCAAACCGGCTACCCAGCCTTCACTGCGTTGGATCAGGTTCTCCAGCGCTTCACCGCGCAAGGAACTACTGTGCCGATCGAGCAGGCTCAAGGCTTCATCGTGGGTCAGGCGCAAGTCCTGTTCATGCAACTCAAGCAGTTGCCGTGACAGGCGCAGCCGCGCCAGATGCCAGTCAGGACGCTGGCGACTGGTGACCATCACCAGCAAACCATCGGGAAGGTGGTTGAGGAAAAACTGCAGGCAGCGATCAAGAACCGGTCCCTGGGCCAGATGATAGTCATCGAGCACGAGCAACAGCGGCGTCGCTGTCGAGAGGTGTACGGCCAGTTCGTCGAGCAGGCCATCCAGCCACTCTTCGAAGGCGAACGGCTGATGCCGCTGACGCATTTTCAGCAAGCCGAGGGACTGCCTGCCCAGTTGCGGATAAAAGTCTTGAAGGCCTTCGAGCAACCGCTCGAGGAATCGACCCGGGTCACTGTCCCGTGGACTCAATCCCAGCCACAGGCTTTGCCAATGCGCCGGTAGCGCCTGACAGAACTCCACCGCCAATGAACTTTTGCCGAACCCCGCCGGTGCGCTGACCAACAGCAACCGACCACCGAGCCCCGCACTCAGGCGCTCGCAGAGACGCGGCCGCAGCACATGGCCGTCGGGCAATGGCGGTCGGAAAAAACGCCCGTCCAGCGCGGCGACAGCGACGCTTGCAGGACCTGGGGGTGGGGACAGATCAGTCATGGCCGGCTCTTGTTTGAATTGCGGGTGGCGGCGTTGCAGATGTCCGCAGACTAGCTGTAAACGAAGAGGGAATGAAGGTTATTGCTACAAATGGCTACAAAAAGTCTACGAACAAAAAAACGCCCCGAACCAGTCGGGGCGTTTCCAGAGGATGCAGCTCTGCTCAGTCGCCGTTAGCGAACACCATCCTGACGCAACGCCGCCGGGGTGAAGTCGCTGGTAGTGGCAGTGAAGCCGAAGTCATACGCCGACTTCTCTTCGTTCTTCATGCCCAGCGCCAGGTAACGACCCGATTGCAGGT
>RCUP01001549.1_pt1 | contig 13837 bp, 4 predicted proteins | sample 2166341 | NCBI WGS metagenome assembly RCUP01 (sample SAMN09932325, study PRJNA488358) | compost metagenome | isolation source: compost soil in succinonitrile-enriched | place: Germany: Experimental Botanical Garden | reverse complement strand
ACGCCCACAAGCACGCCTTTGGGGTATCGGAAGATCTCAAATTTGCCCTGCGCGAAAGCATCGAGCTGCTCGGCAACGAGGCGATGCGCTATCTAATTGAGCACAATCAGGCTGGTTACAGTGGCCAGCGGGCGGTCAGCCCCGATGAGCTCAGCCGCGAATGCTTGCGTTACATGTACCGTTTGCTGTTTTTGTTCTACATCGAGGCGCGCCCCGAACTCGGCTTTGCGCCGATGACCGCCAAAACCTACCTGCAAGGCTACAGCCTGGAGAGCCTGCGCGATCTGGAGATGATCACCCTTTCCAGTGAGGAAGATCGCCACGGCCGCTATTTGCACGACAGCTTGCAGATGCTGTTCAAGCTGGTGCGCCAAGGCTACGCTGGCGGCATCGCGGTGCAGGCCGATGCCCTAAGCGGCGAGCAGATAAGCCAACACCAGAGCCAATTTAGCGTGCCGCGCCTTGATGGCCACCTGTTTGCCGATCACAATACCCCGCACCTCAACAAGGTGGTGTTTCGCAACGAAATTCTGCTTAACATCATCAACTTGATGTCGCTAAGCCGCGCCGGCAAGGGGCGCTTTGGCCGCCGTGGGCGTATCTCCTATCGCCAGCTTGGCATCAACCAGTTGGGCGCCGTCTATGAGGCGCTGCTCTCTTACCGCGGCTTTTTTGCCAGCGACGACTTATATGAAGTGAAAAAAGCCGGCGAGGAGTTTAACCCGCTGGAGACCGGTTACTTCGTCAGCGCCAGCGAGATTGGCAAATACCGCGACGACGAAAAGGTGTTTAACCAAGATGGCAGCCTGTGCTGCCACCCCAAGGGCAGCTTTATCTACCGCATGGCCGGCCGCGATCGGGAAAAATCCGCTTCCTACTACACCCCGGAGGTGCTGACCCGATCCTTGGTCAAATACGCCCTCAAGGAGCTGTTTAAGGCGCAAATAGATCCGATTGCCGATCCCCATGCCAAGGCCGATGCCATCTTGACCCTCACCGTCTGCGAGCCCGCCATGGGCAGCGCGGCGTTTTTGAACGAGGCGATTAACCAGTTGGCCGAAGCCTATTTGCAGCTCAAGCAACAGGCCGAGGGGCGGCGTATCCCGCAAGACAGCTACCCGCGCGAATTGCAGCGGGTGAAGATGCACATCGCCGACAACAATGTGTACGGGGTGGATTTAAACCCGGTGGCGGTGGAGCTGGCCGAGGTGTCGCTGTGGCTCAACGCCATCAGCGGCGATGCCTTTGTGCCCTGGTTTGGCTATCAGCTGCACCACGGCAACTCGCTGATTGGCGCGCGCCGCCAGGTGTTTAGCAAAAGCGAGCTCAGCTATAAAAAGCAAAAAGACCCGAGCTGGCTTAACAGCGTACCCAGCGAGTTGGCGATGAGTGAGCAGCGCGCCCCAGGGCAGGTGTTTCACTTCTTGCTGCCCGATCTGGCCATGGCGAGCTACAGCGATAAAACGGTCAAGGCCCGCTATCCCGATGATATAAAAGCGCTCGATGGCTGGCGCAAGGCGTTTTGCGCCAGCATCACGGCCGATGAGCAAGTCGCCCTGGACCGCATCAGTGCCAAGGTGGATGAGCTCTGGCAAGCGCACCGCCAGCAGCTCACGCATGAGCGGGCGCAAACTTGCGACAGCCACCCGGTGTGGCCGGCACCAAGCACGGCGCAGCCGTTATCGAGTATCCGCGACAAGGATGCGCGCCTGGCCGGGCGAGGCCAGGAGAGCAGCGCCTACCAAAAGCTGCGCTGGGTGATGAATTACTGGTGCGCGCTGTGGTTTTGGCCGATCGATCAGGCTGAACACCTGCCCAGCCGCGATGAGTGGCTGTTTGAGCTGGAAACCCTGCTCGATGGGGTGATGTTGACCAGCGCGCCGCAAGAGACTTCGGCCACCGCGCAGGGGCAGTTATTTGCGCAAGAGGCAGAGGAGACTCCGGCGCAGCAGTTGTCGCTGTTTAGCCAACAGGGGGTGTTGCAGCGCAAGCAACTGTTTGCCCTGCTGCCACGCCTGAAATTGGTGGATGAGATTGCCAGTGTCCAGCGCTTTTTCCATTGGGATCTGGAATTTAGCGATCTGTTTGCCAAGCGCGGCGGCTTTGATCTGATGCTGGGTAACCCGCCCTGGCTCAAAGTTGAGTGGCAAGAGGCCGGGGTGCTGGGGGATTTTGAGCCGGAATTTGTGCTGCGCAAGCTCTCGGCCAGTCACTTGGTCAAGCTCCGTGAACAGACCTTTGCCCGCATTCCGGCGCTGGAAAATGCCTGGCGCGCCGAATATGAGGGCTGTGAAGCGACCCAGAACTTTCTCAATGCGCTGCAAAATTACCCTGTGCTCAAAGGCACCCAGACCAATTTATATAAATGCTTTTTACCGCAGGCATGGCGCTTGGGGGCTCAGCAAGGCGTTTCCGGTTTCCTTCATCCTGAGGGGATCTATGATGATTCCAAAGGCGGGTTATTGCGTGCCTCGGTTTATCCTCGTTTGCGGGCACATTTTCAGTTCCAGAACCAGCATATGCTCTTTCCAATAGCGCATAGAGTGAAATACAGCATTAATATCTACACCTCATCTGCTTGGGAGCAGGTTGGTTTTGTCAACATTGCCAATCTATTTTTACCGAAAACTATTGAGCTTTGTTTTGAGCATGATGGCTCTGGCGAGGTCGGTGGAATCAAAGATGAAGATGGATCTAATTGGAGTGAATCTGGCCATCAGAGTCGAATTCTTCATGTTGACAATAACAAGCTTGCCTTGTTTGCCAGTCTTTATGATGAACCGGGCACGCCAGCACTCGAAGCTCGCTTACCGGTTTTACACGCAGAACAATTGGTTGCGGTATTAGAAAAGTTTGCGGCTCAACCCAAGCGGCTGGGAGACTTGCAGGGTGAGTATTTGTCACTGGAGATGTGGCATGAAACAAATCAGCAAAAAGACGGCACTATCAAGCGTCAAACTCAGTTCCCCAAAGATGCTGAACAGTGGACCCTTTCCGGCCCACACTTTTATGTTGGTACGCCCCTCTATAAAACACCTCGTGCTATCTGTAAGGAAAAGAGTGATTACGACTGCCTCGACCTGCTGACCCTGCCGGACGACTATCTACCGCGCACCAACTATGTTCCCGCCTGTGATGCCGATGTATATGCTCGCCGCACCCCTCGGGTTAGCTGGGTCGAGCTGGGGGAAGAACAGCCTAAAAAAGTGATGGAGTATTATCGGTTATTTTGTCGGCGACAATTAAGCCAATCTGCTGCACGTACGTTAATTGGTATTCTGGCCCCAGAAAATTGTTCACACATCCATCCTGTTATATCGACTACTTTTAGTGACTATAACGCCATGATCTCCTTCTCTGGAATGGTCATGTCCACGGTTTATGATTTTTTCATAAAAACTACAGGCAAAAACGATCTCTATGAATCAACGTTGAGATTGCTGCCCTTTAAACTGTTCGACGACGGTAAGTTATCCGCCCGGGTATTAGGCTTGAACAGTATTACTAAGCACTATAACGACCTCTGGCAATCTTGTTATCAGCCTGAATTTACCCAGCAACGCTGGAGCCGTGATCTGCCGCAATTGCCGCAGAGCTTCTTCTCCAATCTGACGCCTAACTGGCAACGCAGTTGTGCGTTGCGTAGCGACTATAGCCGCCGCCAGGCGCTGGTGGAGATCGACGTGCTGGTGGCCCAGGCGCTGGGGTTGACCCTGGATGAGTTGCTCACCATCTACCGGGTGCAGTTCCCGGTGATACGCCAGTACGAGGCAGATACCTGGTATGACCAAGTGGGCCGCATCGTGTTTACCCCGAGCAAGGGGCTGGTGGGGGTTGGCCTGCCGCGCAAGGCGCGCAAAACCGATGTGAAGGCCGGCATCGTTTATGGGGTGGATAGCCCCGATTGGACGGGGGGCAATGGTGCTGATCTGGTCATCGGCTGGGAGGATATCCAGCACCTGAAAACCGGCTCAGTCAGCGTCACCTTCGACGACGATACCCGCCCGGGCGGCGCGGTGCGCCGCACCATCACCTGGCAAGCTCCCTTTATCAAGCCGGATCGCGAAGATGACTACCGGGTGGCGTGGGACTTCTTCAACAACCATAAGGAACATGGCTGATGCTGCCTTCTGTTGTCAGTCGGCAAGTGGCCGACAGCGTGGCCGAGTTTTTGCGCGCCGCCTTCCCGATGAATAGCCCGCTGTTTAACCAGACTGCCGGCGACCCTGAGCAACCCGAGCACCACACCCTCGAGGCGTTTTTGCAAGACCCGGATACCTTGCTTAAGGGGCCCTATTTTTCGGCGCAGTTGCCGTTTCGCCAAAGCTCACTGCCGCTGGATTTTTTCAGCCAGTTGCGGTTGCCCTTCCCACCGCACGCTCATCAGGCGCGCGCCTTTGAGCGCCTAGGCGGCGCCAACCCCCAGCCCACCCTGGTGGCCACCGGCACCGGCTCAGGCAAGACCGAATGTTTTATGTATCCGCTGCTTAACCACTGCGCCGCCACGGCTGGTGCGGGGGTCAAGGCGATCATCATCTACCCGATGAACGCGCTGGCCACCGATCAGGCCAGCCGTTTTGCCAGTGCCATTGCCAGTGATCCCAAGCTGCATGGGCGGGTGACGGTTGGCCTGTTTGTCGGCGACAGCGACGAGTTCCCCAGCAAGGTGATGGGACCCAAGCAGGTAATCACCGACAAGCCAACCTTGCGCCAGAACCCGCCGGATATTCTGCTGACCAACTACAAGATGCTCGACTACTTGTTGATGCGCCCGGTCGATCAGCCGCTGTGGCGCTACAACACCCCGGGTTGCTTGCGCTTTTTGGTGGTCGATGAGCTGCACACCTTCGATGGTGCCCAAGGCTCTGACTTGGCGTGTTTGGTTCGCCGCTTAAAGCACCATGTGGCGGTGGATAACGGCCAGTTCGCCTGTGTGGGCACCTCGGCCACGGTGGGCGATGAGCTAGGCCAGCTGCTTGACTACGCCAGCCAGATCTTCGAGCAGCCGTTTGATGACAACGCGGTGATCCGCGAAGACCGCCTCAGTGCCGTCGAGTTTTTGCAAGACTCGCCGGTGCGTTTTAGCTATTTCCCCGAGCCGGATAGCCGGCTCGAACCAGGCAGTTATGCCGATCCGCACGCTTACCTGAATGCCCAGTTGGCACTGTGGTTTCCCGCAGAAGATCTGGTGCTGCCCGCCGATCTCGACAGCGATACCGGGCGCGAGGTGCGCATCCGCCTAGGTGAGTTGATGCGCCAGCACAGTGCCCTGCATCTGCTGCTGGCCGATCTGCAGGGAGGGATCCTGACCGAGCACAGCTGCGCTGAACGTTTTGCCGTGATGCTGTCGCTGCCAGCGGTGCAGGCACGCCTGTTGCTGCAAAGTTGGCTGGCACTGTTGGCGCTAGCGCGCAGCCCGGTTAATGAATCGCTAGAGGCGCGTGCGCAACGGGAACTCGCTGGTAAACCGCGACCGGTGCGCCCCTTGGTGCAACTGCGCGCTCAACTGTGGCTGCGCGAATTGCGCCGACTGGTGGCCTCGGTCGAGAGGCAACCCAAGTTGCGCTTTGCCAGCGATCTGCTGGCCGACGAGCAAACCCATCACCTGCCGGTGGTGCACTGTCGCGACTGCCACGCCACCGGTTGGGCCAGCATGCGCCACGGCCAGAGTTGCCAGCTCGAAACGGAGCTGGATGATATCTACCGCCAGTTCTTTGATAGTGGTCGCTCGCTGGCGCTGGCGTTCCCTGATCTCAGTGACAAGGCGGTCAGCGGGGATCATCGGCACTTATGCCCGCAGTGTTTGACTCTCAATCGCGCTGACAAAGCGGCCTGCGAGCAGTGTGGCCATGAAGGCCTGTTGCGGGTATTGGTGCCGGATCTGCTCAAAGAGCGCAAAGATACCCTGGTCTCATCCACCGATTGCCCGTACTGCGGCAGCTCGAAAGGCTTGTCGATCATGGGGTCGCGCGCCGCCAGCCTCTCGTCAGTGATGATCCACCAGCTCTATGGCAGCCGCTTTAATGAGCACAAAAAGCTCATTACCTTCTCTGATTCGGTGCAAGATGCGGCGCACCGCGCCAGTTTCTTTACTGCCCGCACCTGGCCTTTGGTGCTGCGCGGCCAGATAGCCAGTACTTTACCTGAGCAGGGCGCACTCACCCTCGATGCGTTTGCCGCCGCTGTGCTGGCGGATGCCAAAGCCCACAGTCAGGATGAGTCCGAATTTGTTGGCCGCTTTATCGCCCCCAATATGCTGTGGCTGAATGATTATCAGACGCTGGTGCAAGACAACGTGCTGCCCGCGGGCTCGGATCTGCCCGAGCTGGTGGCCAAGCGGCTTGACTGGGAGGTATGCAGCGAGCTGACATTGCGCGCCGGCATTGGCCGCACTCTGGAAAACAGCGGTTTTTCCTGTGTGGCGCTCGATGCCGCAACACTCGATGCGCTGTTGCCGCCCCTACACGCCAGGTGGTGCGAGGAGCTGGGGGAGCTGATGCAGGGTGTGAGCCTTGAACAGGTCACCCATTTTGTGCTCGGGGTGCTGCGGCACTTGACCCACGCCGGAGCCGTAATGCACCCGGCTTTTGAAAGTTACCGCGAAGATGGCGGTGATACTTTTCGCATGATGCAGCGTGAACGCACCTCACGCTACATGCCAACCATCGGTCCGCGCACCCGCAAACCGGCCTATGCCACCTTCGAGCGTAATAAAAGCTTTAGCCAGTTGCTCGGCGCCAAATCCAACCCCAGCTGGTATCAGCACTGGCTCAACCTTACTCTTGCACAGGGTAACCGTCTGTTTGTCAGCAGCGTCAGCGAAACCGTGCTGCGCCAGCTGCTGGAGACCTTGACCAAGGCTGGATTGATGGCCCGCTTTGACAGCAAAAAGGGCGAAGCCTGGGGCATAGTGCCTAAGGCGCTCACGGTAACCCGTGAAGTCAGCCGCTTATGCTGCAGTGACTGTCGAGAGACGCTGGTTGCCCCCAGTGCACAGGCGTGGCAGTGGCAGGGGGCGCCCTGCATGTCGCTGCGCTGCACCGGGACATATCAGCTTACCGCCCAAGCGAGCGCATTGCGCTGGGATCGGCTGGATGTGGCACGGGTGGTGGGCGCCGAGCATACCGGGCTGCTAACCCGCGAGGTGCGCGAGGCCACCGAGCAGGCGTTTTATCGTGGCACTCGCGCCTGGCAGGTTAATTTGCTGTCGGCCACCCCGACCCTGGAGATGGGTATCGATGTGGGCGATCTCTCTAGCGTGCTGCTCTGCTCGGTGCCACCGGCGCAGGCCAACTATCTGCAGCGCATCGGCCGTGCCGGGCGTAAAGATGGCAACGCCTTTAATATCACCCTGGCCGAAGGCAATCCGCACGATCAATTCTTCTTTGAAGAGCCGCTGGAGATGATGCAGGGCCAGGTGCAGCCGCCGGGGGTGTTTCTTAACGCCGTGGCGATTTTAGAGCGTCAACTGGCGGCCTTCTGCCTCGACAGCTGGGTGAGAACCGGCATCACGCCGATGGCTATCAGCCCGAACGTGAAACAGATGCTCGATGAGGTGGAACGCGGCAAGAAGGAACGCTTCCCGTATAACTTTTTGGCGTTTGTCGAGGAGCAGAGGGTCCGGCTTGCTGCCGATTTTGCCGCGGTGTTTGCCGATCTCGAGCCGCAAACCCTGCAACTGCTCCATGACTATTTGATGGGCCAGCGGGCTGACCATTCGCTGGTGCTGCGCATCGACCAGGCGTTGCAACAGCTGCTTGAAGATCGTAAGTCCCTCAAGGCGCGCATCGACAAGCTCAAGCGCAGCATCGATAAGCTCGAAACCGGGCCGCGCGATCAGAACTTTGATTCGGATATGCGCGATCTGCATACCGAACGCCAAGCCTTGCAAGCGTTGGTCAGCCAGATCAACAACAAGCAGACGCTGAACTTTTTAACCGATGAGGGGATATTACCCAACTACGCCTTCCCTGAGGCGGGTATTACCCTGCGTTCTGTGTTGTGGCGTAAAAATGAGAATGAAGAGGGGCGCAGTTATCAGACAGCGACCTACGAATATGAGCGCCCGGCCTCGACCGCCTTGGCCGAGCTGGCGCCGCTCAATAGTTTTTATGCCGGTGGTCATAAGGTCGAGATTGAACAAATTGATCTCAAGGTGTCGGAACCAGAGCACTGGCGCTTGTGTAGCCACTGTAATCACAGTGAAAACATCGACCAAAACGGTGATCCGCATAAATACTGCCCCAAGTGCGGTACCCCGGGTTGGGCTGACGCCGGCCAGAAGACCACGTTACTGAAGTTGCGTCAGGTCTATGCCCGCGCCAGTGCCCGTGACAGCCAGATCGGCGATGAGTCCGATAGCCGAGATCTGAGCTTTTATCAGCGCCAATTACTGGTGAGTTATGAGCCTAAGGATGTGACCGCGGCCTATGCGATCAGCGACGGACAGGTGCCGTTTGGCTTTGAGTTTTTAAGCAAGGTGACCCTGCGTGATATCAACTTTGGCAAGCAGACTGAAGATGCGCGGGAGCTGAGCATCGCCGGTGATATTAAGCGTTGCAGCGGTTTTAAGGTCTGTTTGGGCTGCGGCATGGTGCAACACCCCGTGAATCAAGATCCGCGCAAAGAGCACGATCTGAGCTGCAAATACAAGAGCACGCCTGAGAAGGCGCAGTTTGAAGATTATCTCTATCTCTATCGTCAGCTGGAATCCGAGGCGGTGCGCATCTTGCTGCCGGTGAGCAGTTACAGCAATGATCCGACAGTGGAAGCCTCGTTAGGGGCCGCAATCCAGCTGGGGCTTAAGCACTACTTCAAGGGCAGTGTCGATCACCTCAAGGGGGTGGTCTATCGCGAGCCGGAAAATGAGGGGGACTCGTGGCGTCAGTATCTGGTGATCTACGATACCGTGCCGGGCGGTACGGGCTCACTCAAGGAGCTGATGCGCGAGCCCGATAACTTATTGCAGCTGTTGCAGTTGGCCTACGAGTCGCTGTGCGACTGCGGTTGTAATCAGGATGCCAGTAAAGATGGCTGTTATCGCTGCGTGTATGCCTACCGAGAGCGCGGCAAGATGCAGTACGTATCGCGCGACAAGGCGCGTTTGCTGGTGGGGCAGATCCTCGCGGTACGCGACAAGTTGCAACGCATTAACAGCATCAACCAGATCCCACTCGATACCATGATGGGCTCTGAACTGGAAAAGCGTTTTATTGATGGGTTGGCGCAAAGCAAAGAGCTGGTGGTCAGCCGCAGCTATGCCCATGAGGGCGACGGTTGGATCATCAATACCCGCAGCAGCCCCTCCCTGAGCTGGCAACTGAAAGCGCAGGTCGATCTGGGCCCCAAACAGGGGGTAGGTATTCCCTGTCGCCCCGATTTTGTGCTCTATCCGCTGGGGCATATCGCCCAGTGCAAGCCGCTGGCGATTTTCCTCGATGGCTTTGCCTTTCATAAGGCGAGCGTGGTGGATGATGTGCAAAAGCGGCAGGCCATTCGCGACAGCGGTCGTTATGGGGTGTGGACGCTGACCTGGCGCGATTTAACCCAACCTGGCTGCAAACATCTGCAAGATGTGTTGGGGCTACACCATAACCTCGATATGAAGGCGCCGCAGTTTTATAACCGCTTCCATACCACCACCTTTGCCACCCTGGAGAGTGAAGTTCGTGAGCGTAACAGCTTCGAACTGCTGCTGACCTATTTGCAAGATCCTCGCGCTCAGGCGCCGTTCTGGCAAAAACTGGCGGCCGCCCATGCCTGGGTATGGCTGGAGGTGAAAAAGTCCCAAGATGCCGGAATTCGCCACAAGTTTGCCTATGAGATGCATGAGAATGCCCCGGCATGGCGTGAGGCGCAGTTGCTGCCCAATGAGCCGTTTGTGTTTGGTGGTTTGCTAGATTCCCTGTCCAGCTCTCAGCCATTTATCGAGCTAGCCTCGGTGTTGCCTCAGCGTTGGGTCAATGCGCAGACCACCCCGGAACAGCTGCGTGCGGCCCTGCGCTTGCATCTGTGTTTTGATGACCAAAATCCACTCGCAGAGGGCTATGAACGCGGTTTAACCGGTTTTTGGCGCTTGGTTAATTTGCTGCAGTGGCTGCCGGATATGACCTTTACCAGCCGTAACGTTGTCCGCAGTAACATCGGACAGGTTCCGAGGCCAGTGGACACGTTGGTCACCATAGCGACACCAGACGGCCCCACGCCGGACGCAACCCTGGATGCCAGTGTGCTGGCGCAGTGGCAAGAGTTGGCAGAGCTGGAAGTGTTGAGTCAACAGCAGATTGTGCTGTTGCAACGATTACCACTGCCGGTGCCCGAGGTGGGGTATGCCCTTCAAGATGAAGCAGGGGCCATCATCGCCGAGGCCGATCTGGCCTGGCCAGCGCTACACCGCGCCCATTGCTTTATACACGATCAGCAAGCTGACGCTTTCATCACGCAAGGTTGGCAACTGACCCATGGCGAACTTGACGCTGAACTTATCGACACCCTGACCCAATTAGTCACAGGAGGTAAGGCATGACATTGCCATCCCTGAAAGTTGCCATATCCGATGGCTTTTTAACTTCATTTGCCAAGATCCCCAAAGCACAACAAAAAAAGGTGATGGAGTTTCTTGCCAAGTTTCGTAATGACCCCACCAGCAAGGGGCTTAACTACGAAAAGATTCACGATACCAGCAGCGCCAATGTGCATTCGGTGCGCATCGACCAGAACTACCGCGGCATTGTGCTCAAACCCGAGCAGGGCAATCTCTATATGCTGTTGTGGGTAGATAAGCATGATGATGCTTATTCTTGGGCTAAAAATCATAAGTGTGAAATTCACCCCGCTACAGGCGCGTTGCAGGTGATCGATACCAGCCTGGTTGTGCAGCCACCGCTGGACGATCCTGATCAGCCCATCGCATTCAAGCCAACCCCGTTATTTGCCGACTATTCGACCGAGCAGATCATGGCACTCGGGGTGCCGGCAATGTTTTTGGATCGGGTGATGGCATTGACCAACTTGAGCGAGCTCTACCAGCTGGAGGGGGTGATGCCGGCCGATGCCTGGGAGCCGCTTTATTGGTTGGCCGAAGGGCTAGAGTATGACGAGGTATTGGCCGAGTTTAATGATGCCGCGGATGTGAAGGTTGATACCGACGATTTCGAACAGGCGATTAAGCGTAGCCAGCGGCACTTTTCCGTGGTGGAGAGCGAGCTGGAGCTGCTACAAATGCTCAACGCCCCGCTGGAAAAATGGCGGGTATTTTTGCACCCCAGCCAGCGCAAGCTGGTGGAAGCGCACGCCAATGGTCCGGTGCGGGTGCTGGGCGGTGCTGGTACCGGTAAAACCGTGGTCGCCATGCACCGAGCCCGTTGGTTGGCGCAGCGTTTGTTAGCCGCGCCCGGCAAAAAGGTGCTTTTCACTACGTTCACCAAAAACCTGGCGGCCGATATTCGCGCCAACCTGCAGCGGTTGTGCAGCCGTGAAGAGCTGGCCAAAATTGAGGTGATCCATATCGATGGCTGGCTGACCGATCAACTAAAGCGCCACGGTTATGATTTTCGGGTGGTGTATGACAGCGATCCGGTGCGCCGCAAATGCTGGGAGTATGCACTGCAACAGCTGCCCACAGACCTCAATCTGCCAGAGAATTTCTATTTGGAAGAGTGGCATCGTGTGGTGCAGCCCAATGGGGTTCACAGCCGCGAGGATTACTTCAAGGTGAGCCGATTAGGGCGAGGCACGGCCATTTCACGCTTGCAGCGGGCCAAGATTTGGCCGGTATTTGAAGAGTATCGGGCACAACTGGCGCGCGCCAAGTTACGCGAAATGCACGATGCCATGCTTGAGGCGGTGGTGTTGTTTAAAGAGAAGCAGGTGCAGCTGCCCTATCAATACCTGGTGGTCGATGAAGCGCAGGATATGGGCGCACCTGCCTTTGTGTTGCTGCGCTATCTCATCCCCGAAGGCGAAAACGACATCTTCATCGTGGGTGATGGCCACCAGCGCATCTATCGAAACAAGGTGGTGCTCGGTCAGTGTGGTATCAATGTGCGCGGTCGGCGCAGCAAGAAACTCAAGATCAACTACCGTACCACCGAAGAGACCCGCAAATTCGCCGTGGCGCTGTTGAATGGGGTGCCGACCGATAACCTCGATGGCGAGTCTGATACCGATAAAGACTATTTGTCGCTGATGCATGGCGAGGCACCGCTGGTGACCCATCATGCCGACTTTAAGCAAGAGGCAGCCACCATCGCTGAGCAGATCAAAGCGTTGTTGCAAGAGGGCACCCCAGATACCGATATCTGTCTGACAGCCCGTACCAAGTATGCCTATGAGCGATATACCACTGAGCTCAACAACGCCGGCATCACCACCTTTGTGCTGGGCCAGGACAGTGCCGACAGTGTGGCGCATCCCGGGGTGCGCATCGCCACCATGCACCGCATCAAGGGACTGGAGTTTCAGTATGTGTTTCTTGCCGGCATCAACGAAGGCGTAGTGCCAGAGCCCAAAGCCATTCAATCCGACGATCCGGTTGAGCAGCGCGATGCCCTGTTTAATGAGCGGGCGCTGTTGCATGTGGCCGCCACCCGGGCGATCAAGGGCCTGTTTGTCAGCTCCAGTGGCAAGCCCAGCCCGTTGCTGTGCAACTGATAGCGGCTAATTTCGTGTATGAGTCATGCCGTGGTGTTAAGTAGCGTCACACTGCGGCGGTTGTTGATCAACGTTACGGTAAGGATGAGTTATGAGTGGTTTTGTCTGGCATGATTTTGGGGTGTTGACTCGCTGTATGATTGCCAATGGTTATGTGATCATCACCAATGATGCAGGTAAGTCATTAAAAATGAGCATGGGTAGATACAAGGACAGCGCGATGCATGTTCATGACAAGGCGCTCCGGTTGATCAATTCTCCGGTCACGGTCAGAACCAGCCAGAATACCAGTAACTGGAGTACCGGTGAGTGGTTTAGCGAAATTGAGAAGCGTTGAGGCGAGCCGGGGCGGCAAACTGGCTGATTGATTTACCCACAGACTAGCATGGCAATGCTCAAGCTGAGCCGGCAGGTGCGCCCCGGCATAGATCCGGTGGTAGCCCGGCTGCGGTCCGGTTGGAGTCCCACCGAGACCGCACTGTCTGACGTCTATCAGGCGCTCTTGCTCAATGCCTGAGCCAGCCTGTTTTGGCTCAATGACTCAGGTCAACTCACAGCAAACACAATGGCGGTCACCTCAGTCTGCCGCCATTTATCTCACGAGATTCCTGTCTGGTTTACCCCTCACGTTGTCGCTTCAACGCTCCCGCCGACGGCAGCCACCGTGCTTGCCAACCCACCCAGGGAGCTTGAGCTGAGCGTGTTGCTCGAGCAGGGCTAGGAGCTCAGCTTCCACTGCTCGGGCAATCAGGTATCTGGCTCCTGCACGCAGCAGGTCCGTGAGCGGGTCGCTTGACTCAGCCTCTGGTTGTGTGGCAGGGCTCTGAGGGTAGAATTGGTCATGGCGTATCACCTCTGTTGATTGAGATTCTTGCTGGAATCAATCAGCAGGATACGCCACTTCCTCTATCCCCCCTGTACACCAGAAATCTGCCATAACGCCCGACTATAAGATCCAACCAGCTCGCAGGGATACATGCAGGGGCGCAGCACTAAAATATTATTGGTATACACATAGGTATACGATGAAATTTTCACAACGCACATTTGTTGCTTTTAAAGGCCTTGAGGTGCTATTTTCGATTCCGGCCTCGGCACCATTAAAATCAAAGACTTACGAAGGCCACTAGTGATAGTGGCCTTTTTGTTTTTGCGTCAATGCCCACACTTGGTCCACACGACCTTA
>RCUP01001545.1_pt1 | contig 13853 bp, 10 predicted proteins | sample 2166341 | NCBI WGS metagenome assembly RCUP01 (sample SAMN09932325, study PRJNA488358) | compost metagenome | isolation source: compost soil in succinonitrile-enriched | place: Germany: Experimental Botanical Garden | reverse complement strand
GCGATGCACGAGGCCGGCGACTCGGCGTTCGAGGCCGGCGTGCCCTTGATCATCTCGCACCACAAATGCGCAAGCCCCGCCAACTGGGGCCGCACGAAGGAGACCCTGCCGCTGATCGACGCCCTGTCGCAGCGCCAGGAGATCGCGATGGACGTGTACCCCTACGTGGCCGGCTCGACCGTGCTGCGCGAGGACATGGTGGACGGCGTCATCGACGTGCTGCTGACCTGGTCCGAGCCCCACCCGGAGATGACCGGGCGCCTGATCTCCGATATCGCACGCGAATGGGGCACGACGGAGAAGGAGGCCAGCCTGCGCCTGAAGCCCGGCGGTGCGTGCTATTTCCTGATGCAGGAAGAAGACGTGGAACGCGTCATCGCGCATCCGCGCAGCATGATCGGCAGCGACGGCCTGCCGCACGACCGCCATCCGCACCCGCGGCTGTGGGGCGCGTTCCCCCGCGTGTTCGCGCGCTACTGGCGCCAGCGCAAGCTCTTCACGCTGGAGCAGGCGGTGCACAAGATGACGGGCATGACGGCGCGCAACCTGCGCATCGCCGATCGCGGCCTGCTGCGTGTCGGCACGATGGCCGACGTGGTGGTGTTCGACCCCGAGACCATCACCGACACCGCGACCTACGACCAGCCGCTGGGCGTGAGCGAAGGGATCGAACGCGTGTTCGTGAACGGCGTGCTCGCGTACCGCGGTGCGAACGAGGCGCGCGTGCTCGCGCGCGCGGGGCGCATGCTGACACGGCAGCCACGCGCCGCGAACTGAGCGTCGCCGCGCCCCTTCCCCGCCATCCCGTAGAGTGCACGCATGATCGAATCCACCACCCTTCGGTACTTCTACGAGGTCGCGGCCTTCGGCTCCGTGCGCGTGGCGGCGGAAAAGCTCTTCGTGGCCCAGAGCGCCGTGAGCCGGCAGATCGCGCTGCTGGAAGACGAACTGGGCGTGCCCGTCTTCGAGCGCCACGCACGGGGCATGGCGCTGACCGCGGCCGGCGAACTGCTGCTGCGCTATGCGCAGGACAACAAGACGCAGCTGGCCGACCTGAAGGGCCAGATCCACGAGTACGAGACGCTGGCCAAGGGCCACGTGCGGGTGGGCTGCGTGGAAGGCATCCTGCACGGCCTGCTCACCAGCTTCATGCCGAGCTTCATCCGCACGCACCCGGGCATCACCTTCTCGCTCGATCTCATGGGCTCGCATGCGGTGGGCGAGTCGGTGGCGGAGCACAAGTACGACCTGGGCATTCTGTTCGGCGCCTCGCCGCGCCCCGACCTCATCGAGCTGCAGAAGATCGAGCAGCCGCTGTGCGTGATCGCTTCGACGCAGCATCCCCTGGCACAACAGCGCAGCTGCACGCTCGCGGAAGTCGCCGACGCGCCGCTGGCGTTGCCCGACCGCTCCTTCGGCCTGCGCCAGCTGGTCGACCGCGTCAGCTCCAAGGGCAAGTTCAAGCTGAACATCGCGGTCGAGACGAATTCGCTGTCCTTCGCGAGCCGGCTGGTCGCGGAGTCGGACCTCATCACCTTCCAGCCGAGCGACGTGGTCGCGCCGCTGATCGAGGCCGGCAAGGTGGTGGCCATTCCGCTCACCGATGCGTCGCTGCGCTCGGCACGCGCCACGCTGGTCGCGAGCTATTCCCGGCGGCTGTCGCTCGCGGCCAATCACCTGTCGCAGTCGCTGATCGCCTACATGCAGGGGTGGCAGCGGCCCGTGAAGCCGGGGCGCGCCACCGCCGCTCGCACGCCCGCCAGGGGAAAGCCGGAGTAGTCCCCGCGCGCGGGATCGTCGGCATCGAAAGGCTCAACCCGGCAGCGTGACCGTGATCATCTTGATCTCGGTCATCGCCTCCAGCGTGTGCATGCCGCCCAGCCGGCCGATGCCGCTCTTCTTGCCGCAGCCGCCGCCGAAGGGCAGGTGGATTTCCCACCAGGTGGTGCCCGCGTTGATGTTGACGATGCCGGCGGGAATCGCCTTGGCCATGGCGATGCCGCGGCCGATGTCTTGGGTGAAGACGCCCACCGAGAGTCCGTAGTCGTTCTGCAGGGCCAGCGCCAGGGCCTGCGCTTCGTCCTGGAAGGCGATGACCGGCACGACGGGGCCGAAGGTTTCTTCCCGGCACAGCCGCATGTCGGGCGTGACGTCGCGCACCACGGTGGGCTCGAAGAAGAGGTCGCTGCCCAGGTCCGGCCGCGCCCGGCCGCCGCACAGCACGCGCGCACCCTGTTCAACGGCATCGTCCACATGCGCGCGCACCTTGGCCGCCACCTGGGCGTTGTTGAGCGGCCCCATGGTCGTGGCGGGATGCAAGGGGTTGCCCAGCACCTGCTCGGCGGCCTTGGCGACCAGCTTGTCGCAGAGGCGGTCGACCACGCTGGCATGGGCCAGCACGCACCCTGTCGCCGCGCACACCTGCCCGGCATTGAAGAACGCACCGCCTGCCGCTGCAGCGGCTGCCGCATCGAGGTCGGCGTCTTCGAAAACGATCAGGGGGCCATTGCCGCCGAGCTCGAGCAGCAGGGGCTTTCCGGCGCCTCGCTCGGCGATGCGCTGGCCCGTCGCGGTGCTGCCGGTGAAGGCGATGGCGGTCACGTCCGGGTGCACGACCACCGCATCGCCCACGGTCGCGCCCTCGCCGATCACCAGATTGAGAACGCCAGCGGGCAGGCCGGCCTTTTCGATGACTGCCATCAGCGCGCAGGCCACGAGCGCGGTGGACGGCGCGGGCACCCAGACGAGGGTGTTGCCGGTGGCGATGCCGGGGGCGATGTATTCCACCGGGATGTTGACCGGGAAGTTCCAGGGCGTGATGACGCCGTACACGCCGCGCGGCTGCCGCAGCGTCATGACGAGCTTGCCCGGGTCTTCCGCCGGCAGCGTCTTGCCGCCCATCTGCTTGACGAGTTCGGCGGCGAGCCGGAAGCCGTCGGCGGCCTTGGCGACCTCGCCCCGCGCCTCGGCCAGGACCTTGCCCTGCTCGCACGACAGCGTGTGCGCGAGGGCCTCGCGCGCGGCATCGATCCCGGCCGCGATCGCCATGCACATCGCGGCGCGCTCGAACACGGGCGTGGCGGCCCACGCCTTGGCCGCGGCCTTGGCGGCGGCCACTGCCTCGCCCGCCGTCTCGCGGCCCGAACGGGGCACGGTGGCGATGGTGTCGCCGTTGGCCGGGTTGACCACCGGCAGGGTGTCGACGGTGGTCGACCAGCGCCCGCCGATGTGGTTGCCCGTTTCGACTTCGGACATGCAGTGGTTGCGCATGGCCTAGCCGTACGAATACGCGATCGACGCGGCGTGGCGCTGGCCCTCGCTGCCGCTGGCCCGCGCGTCCACGCTGGACGCGGACGGCCTGTACCCGGCCGGCGCCGGGGCCGCGACACCCACATGGCGCTCGGTCTGCGCATCGAAGCAATGGGTCGATGCGGCCTCGCGGACCTGCAGGTGCACGAGGTCGCCGGGCTTGAGGGCCACGCGGTCGTGCACGGACACGCACCAGGGCGTCTCGCTGCCCGCCACGGTGCCGTAGATCTGCGTCTTGTCGCCCGTCGACTCCGTGAGGATCACGCGCAACGCCAGGCCTTCCGGGGCCAACTGCAGGTGCTCGGGCCGCAGCCCCAGCAGCACGTGCTGTCCATCGGCCAGCAGCGGCGTGCACCCGGAAGTCGGCAGGTCCCAGGCCTGCCCGTCGGGCAGCGCGAGCCAGGTGCGGCCGTGTGCGCGATGCACCTGCCCCTGCGTGAAGTTCATGGCGGGCGAGCCGATGAAGCCCGCCACGAAGCGGTTGACCGGGCGGTCGTAGAGCTCGAGCGGCGCGCCGACCTGCTCCACCCGGCCCGCGCGCATCACGACGATGCGGTCGGCCATGGTCATGGCTTCCACCTGGTCGTGCGTGACGTAGACCATGGTGTTGCCCAGGCGCTGGTGCAGGGCCTTGATCTCGGCGCGCATCTGCACGCGCAGCTGCGCATCCAGGTTGGACAGCGGCTCGTCGAAGAGGAACAGCGCGGGCTCGCGCACCACGGCGCGGCCCATGGCGACGCGCTGGCGCTGTCCGCCCGAGAGCGCGCGCGGCAGGCGGTCCAGGTAGGGCGTGAGGTTGAGCAGGCTGGCGGCCTTTTCGATGCGCGGGCGGAAGTCGCTTTCGGCCTCGCCGCGCGTGCGCGGGCCGAAGGCGATGTTCTCGTAGACCGACAGGTGCGGGTAGAGCGCATAGCTCTGGAACACCATCGAGATGTTGCGCTTTTGCGGCGACAGGTCGTTGGCCCGTGCACCGCCGATGCGCAGCTCGCCGCCGCTGATGGGCTCCAGCCCCGCGATCATGCGCAGCAGCGTCGACTTGCCGCAGCCCGAGGGGCCGACGAGCACGACGAACTCGCCGTGGGCAATGTCCAGGTCGATGCCGTGCACGACGGGCACGCCGGCGAAATCCTTGCGCAGTTGCTTGAGTTGAACCTGAGCCATGGGGTCTCCTTGTCTTTGTGGAAGTGAGTCGCTGGCTCAGTAGTCTTCGACCGTGATCTCACGGGCCATGGGCAGGATGCCCGCCATGAGGCCCGCGTCCACCGGCAACGCCACGCCCGTGATGACGCGCGCGGCGGGCGACGCCAGGAAGAGCACGGCATCGGCCACGTCGTCGGGTGTCGCGAAGTCGCCCAGCGGGTACCACTTCTTCAGCTGCTCGAACACCTGCGGGTTCTTGTCGGCGCGCGCCTGCCAGGCGGGCGTCTTGACGGTGCCCGGCAGCACGATGTTGGCGCGGATGCCGTAGGCGCCCAGCTCCATGGCAAGCGAGCGGGTGTAGCTGACCAGGGCGGCCTTGGCCGCGCTGTAGGCCGGGTGGCCGAGCGTGGTCAGCGCGTTGACCGAGCCGATGAGCACCAGCTGCCCGCTGCGGCGCTCGACCATGGCGTGGCGCACCGCCTCCACGCAATGGAACGCGCCATTCAGGTTGAGCTGGATGTCGGCCTGCCAGTCCTGCGGCGTGGTCTTGCGCACCGTCGGCCCGCGCGCCGCTCCCACGTTCGACACCAGCACATCCACCGGGCCGACGGCCGCAACGGCCGCGGCCACCTTCTCGCACAGGCCTGCGCAGTCGGTGACGTCCGCCACCAAAGGATGCAGCCGCGCCAGATCGTCGGCACTCACGCCCTGCCCGGCCAACACGGCCGCCAGGCCTTCCAGTGCGCCCGCGTCGTGGTCCAGCGCGATCAGCCGGTCGCCGGCCTGCAGCACGCGGCGGCACAGGGCCTGGCCGATGCCGCCCGCGGCGCCCGTGACCAGCGTCACGCGCCGGGACGGCGCGTGGGGATGAACAGGAGACGGAGTCGAAATTGATGTGTCCACGCAATGCGCCCTGTGAATTGCCAATACCTCTCCCGACCGGGCGGCAATGAATTACCGCGCGCAATTCGAGCTCGAATTTTGAAGCGTACAGGAGGCCACGGGAATTTGGCCTTCAATATTTCGCAGGCAGGGTTCTGTTTTTTAGAAATCGAGGGTTAGCTCTATCTATGGCGCCATTCAGCCGACTCGTAAGATAAAAAAGCGCAAGCATTGATCGCAGCAGATCCCGACGTGTATTCAATTAATTTTCAATCACTTCACGAGGAATTAAATATGAAAAAACGAAATACAACTCTATTGGCAGGCGCAATTCTTCTGGGTCTTTCCTCCCTCACGGCCCAGGCGGGAAATATCCGCATCGCCATGTCCAGCTACAGCGACAACACGCGCCCCTGGCTGGAGGCGCTGGCCCGGGACTACGAAAAGGCCAACCCGGGAGACAAGGTCAAGGTCGAGGTGGGAAGCTGGGAGAACATGCAGCAGAAACTGCAGGCGGAAATCGCCAGCAACAACCCGCCCGACCTGGCCCACGTCGCGACCCGCTGGGTGGGCGATTTCGTGAACGACGGCCTGGTGGAGCCGGTCGACAATTACGCCAATGCGGCGTTCAAGGACCAATTCATTCCGGCCTTCCTGAAAGCCGGCAATATCAATGGCAAGCCTTATGCGCTGCCTATTGCGGCCAGCGTGCGCGCCATGTTCTATAACAAGGACATGCTGAGCAAGGCAGGCTTTCCCAATGGCCCCAAGACCTGGGACGACGTGATTGCCGCCGCGAAAAAGATCAAGGCCACGGGGGCCTACGGCTATGGCATCCAGGGCAAGGACCTGGATACCGACACTTATTTCTACTACGCGCTGTGGAGCATGGGCGGCGACGTGCTCGATGCCGGCAACAAGGCCGCCTTCAATTCGCCGACCGGCGTGAAAGCCGCCACGCTCTACAAAAGCATGATCGACCAGGGCCTGACCGAGCCCGGCGTGGCCGGCAACACGCGCTACGACCTGCACAACCTGTTCAAGCAGGGGCGCCTGGGCATGGTCATTTCGCTGCCGCCGCTGGCCAAGGAAATCGCCAAGGACGCGCCGCAACTGAAATACGGCATCACCGGCGTGCCCAATGGCGGCAAGGACATCACCTTCGGCGTGACCGATTCGATCATGATGTTCAAGACCTCGAAGAACAAGGAAACCGCCCAGAAATTCCTGAACTTCATGTTCTCGAAAACCGCGCGGCTGAAGTTCGACCAGGGCGAAGGCTTCATGCCGGTGACGCGCGAGGTGGCCAACGACCCCGTGTTCAAGGACGACCCGGTGCTCTCCGAGTTCGTGACCCTGCTGCCCAACGCGCGCTTCGCCCCGCTGGTCGCCGGCTGGGAAGACTCGGCGCAGGCCGTCACCAACGCGCTGCAGGCCATCTACCAGGGCAAGGCGGAACCGAAGGCGGCGCTGGACAAGGCCGCGGCCGAAGCCAACACCAAGCTCAACAAGAAGTAAGCCAGCAAGCCCCGGGGCGCAGCCGCCGGGCTGCGCCGGCTTTCCGCGTGTCGCACCACGCCCAACCACGCCTATCCGATCGAATTGCCCTATGCAGAATCCCGTTCGAGGCCCTGCCCTGGCTTGGGGGCTGATTGCGCCGAGCCTGTTGCTCACCCTCTTCATCCTGGCCTACCCGCTGTCCACCCTGGTGTTCCAGTCGGTGCACGACATCTCGCGCTTCGGCCTGCTGCGGGCCTTCAACGGCCTGGACAACTTTCGCACCGTGTTCACCGATCCGGTGTTCGCCCATGTGGTGTGGCGCACGGTGCAATGGACGGTGTGCGTGGTCGGCGGCGCGGTGCTGTGCGCTGTGCCGATCGCGCTCATCCTGCAGCAGGATTTCTATGGCCGGGGCGTGGCGCGCACGATCGTGATGCTGCCCTGGGCGGTGTCGCTGACCATGACGGCCATCGTCTGGACCTGGTCCTTCAACGGCCAGTACGGCATGGTCAATGCGAGCCTCGCGATGGTCGGGATCATCCGGGAGCCGATCAACTGGCTGGCCGATGGACAGCTCGCGTTCTGGGTCGAGGTGGGCGTGGGCATCCTGGTGTCCATTCCCTTCACCGTCACCATCTTCCTGGGCGGGCTGTCGTCGGTGTCGCAGGACATCTACGAGGCGGCCGGCATCGAAGGCGCGTCGCGCTGGCAGCAGTTTCGCCGGCTCACGCTGCCGCTGCTCAAGCCCTTCATCCACATGGCGATCGTGCTGAACGTGATCTACGTCTTCAACTCGTTCCCCATCATCTGGATCATGACGCAGGGCGGGCCGGACAACGCCACGCACATCCTCGTCACCTGGCTGTACCAGCTGGGCTTCCGCCTGGGCCGCCCCGGCGAGGCAGCCGCCATTTCGCTCGTGATGCTGGCCTTGCTGCTGGCCTTCACCGTGTTCTACCTGCGCCTGCAAAAGCGCCAGTCCGCGAAGGCCGCCGCATGATCCGCCCCGACAAACTCGTGCGCAGCCTCTGGTGCTGGCTGCTGCTCGCGCCGCTGGTGGCCGTGGTCGTCTTTCCGCTCGCGGTGATGTTCTTCACGGCGCTCAAGCCGGCGTCCGAGATCTACGTCTATCCGGCGCGCTGGCTGCCGCAGCAGTGGCAGTGGAGCAACTTCTCCGCCATGTGGACCCAGACCGGGTTCGGGCGCGCGCTGCTGAACAGCCTGCTGGTGTCGCTCTCTGCCACGGTGCTGACGATTGCCGTCAGCGTGCCTTCCGCCTATGCGCTGGCACGCCTGAAGTTTCGCGGCCAGGGCGGCTACCGGCAGTTCCTGCTCATCACGCAGATGATCTCGCCCGTGCTGCTGGTGGTGGGCCTGTTCAAGATGGCGGCCAGCCTGCCCTGGTTCGAGGGCGGCAACATGACCGACTCGCGCCTGTCCGTGGTGGTGGCCTATGGCGCCTTCGGCATTGCCTTTGCCGTCTGGATGATGACCTCGTACTTCGAGACCATTCCGCGCGACCTGGAAGAGTCGGCCTGGCTCGAAGGCTCGGGCCCGGTGCGCACGGTCTGCAAGGTGTTCCTGCCGCTGGCCTTGCCGGCCATGGCGGTCACGGCGCTGGTCACCTTCGTCAATGCGTGGAACGAGTTCGCGGTGGTCTACACGCTGATCCGCTCCACGGAGAAGCAGACGCTGACCGTGCTCGTCACCAACATGGTCGCGGGCCAGTACGTGGTGCAGTGGGAGCTGGTGATGGCCGCCGCCATCTGCGCCGTGGTCCCGGTCGCCATCCTGTTTGCGTGGATGCAGCGCTACATGGTGCAGGGCCTGACCGCGGGCTCGGTCAAATAGCGACCGCAGCGGCATCACAGCCCGCTGCTACCCGCTGCGCCCGCCCCCTTCGAATAATGCGGCGACGGCCGGCGCGCACCCTGCGCCGGCCGGTTTCGCTACACCTCATCCGAAGGAGACAAACCCGATGGCTCGCAAGATCCTGATGCTCTGCGGCGACTACGCCGAAGACTACGAAACCATGGTGCCGTTCCAGACCCTGCTGGCCGTCGGCCACACCGTGCATGCGGTGGCGCCCGACAAGAAGGCCGGCGACTGGGTGCACACCGCCATCCACGACTTCGAGGGCGCGCAGACCTACAGCGAGAAGCCGGGCCACCGCTTCACGCTGAACGCCAGCTTCGACGAGGTGCGCCCCGAGGCCTACGACGCGCTCGTGATCCCCGGCGGCCGCGCGCCCGAGTACCTGCGCATGCACAGCCGCGTGGTCGAGATCGCGCGCCACTTCCTGGCCACCGACAAGCCGGTGGCCGCCGTCTGCCACGGCGCGCAGCTGCTCGCGGCCACGGGCCTCATCAAGGGCCGCAAGGTGTCGGCCTACCCGGCCTGCCAGGTCGAGGTGGAACTGGCCGGCGCCGAGTACATGGGCATCCCGGTCGACCAGGCCGTGACCGACCGCAACCTCGTCACCGCACCGGCCTGGCCGGCGCATCCGGCGTGGCTGTCGCAGTTCCTGGTGGTGCTCGGCACCCGCATCGAACACTGACCTGAACGGATGGACGCGGGCGGCGCTACAGTGCCGCGTCGCCCCGATTCATTCCGCCTCTCGAGGAGATGGCCCATGTGCGAAGTCTTCATCAGCGCCGATCCGCAAAGCTACGACGCGCGCACGCGCTCGGTGCGGCTGCACGGCGTGGTCACCAGCATCCGGCTCGAGAACCTGTTCTGGCAGGTGCTCGAAGAGATCGCGCAGCGCGACGGCATGGCCGTGGTGCAGCTCATCGAGCGGCTGTACGACGAGCTGGTGGCGGCGCGCGGCGAGGTCGGCAACTTCGCGTCGTTCCTGCGCGTGTGCGCGCTGCGCTACGAGGCGATGGTGGCGCAGGGGCGGATTCCGGCCGACACGTCGGTCGCGATCCGCTCGCTCGATGCGAACGCCGTGCTGCATGAACTGCCGCAGGGCTGGGGGCGACCTTCGCCTGCGCAGCCCGGCGAGGCCCGCGTGCACACGCTCCACGCCGCCGCGCGGCGGCATGCGTAGACGCCGCCCTTGCGCGCCCCTTCACGAGATCACCAGCGCATCTTCACGCCGACGCTCGCGTTCACCCCGCTCTTGATGCGCGAGTCGCCGCCGGAGCCCGACCACAGCTTGCCCAGCTCCACATACACGCTCGTGTTCTCGGCCACCTGCAGCGTGGCCCCCGCCGCCAGCTCGGTGCTGCTGCCGCCGGTGCGCGTCGCGATGTCGGTGAAGCCGGCCGGGCCGACGAAGCGGGTGACGTCGGTGCCGCGGCTGCTGCGGTGGAAATTGACCCGCACATAGGGCTGCAGCACCCCGGCGCGGGTGACGAACTCGCCCTTCACGCGCACGCCGGCGCGTGCCCGCCAGCCGTTGTGGCTGTTCTGCTGCACGAGCGCGCCGGAGATGCCCGTGTCGCCCAGGCTCACCCGCTGGTGCACCAATTGCACCTGCGGCTCGACGGTCCAGTTCTGCGCGATGGGAATCGACTGCCCCACCTCGATGGACGCCAGCAGGCTGTTGCCCTTGCCGCCCCGGGAGAAGCCCAGCGTGGGCCTGGCGGTGTAGCGGTGGCGCCCGGCCTGCAGCACGCCGTCGACGTACACGCCGCTGGCGTGCTTCCAGGTGGCATAGGCGCCCAGGTACTCGCTCTTCTGGTTGTTGGTGCCCACGCCGAGGTTCGCCAGGCCGCTGGCAAAGCCGTTCACGCGCATGTCGCCGTCGAGCTGGCCGACGTACACGCCCGCGTGCCAGTCGGGGTTGGCCCACAGGTCGGTGCCGGCCTGGAAGCCCGTGAGGCGCCCCTTGCTCGTGGGGCTCACGGTGCCGCCCTGCGCGATGGTGCGCTCGGTGCTGATGATGCGGCCCCAGGCCTCGCGGTAGCCCTGCGTGGGCTTGGCCGGGTTTGCGCCCGCTACAAGGTCCTCGCCCATGCGCAGGCGCCTGTTGCCGAGCATCGCGAAGCTGGACTGGCGCAGCTGCTCGGGCAGCGCGGCGTACAGCGGCACTTCGGCGCGGTAGGTGGGCACGGCGAGCACGGGCACGACGCCGGTGCCGCCAGTGCCCGAGCCGCCACCGCCGGCAGGCGGCGTGCCGGGCGGGACAGGCGTCACGGGCGTCACGGGTGCAGCGGTCGAGCGCAGGTACCAGTTCTCGCCCGCGCCGGCGGCGTCGGCCGCATGCAGCCGGTACTCGTAGGCGCCCGCATCGACGTGCGTGCCGGCCAGCACGAACGCGCTCTTGGTCGTCTGCGCGGTGGTGGTCGCGCCGTTGAGGGCGCTGATCACCTCGATGCCGTTGCCGGTGGTGAGCGCGCCCAGGCCGCCCAGGTTGGTGATCTGCACATTCGTCGTGCCGCTGGCGACGGCGGTGGCGCCGCTCAGGATGAGCCGGTCGCTCGCGCTCGCGCTGCCGCCCAGCGCGGTCCCCAGCCGCAACGTGCCGCCGTTGCCCACCCAGGGACCGTTGACGGTGAGCGTGGTGCCCGGCACCGCGCCCACCAGCGAGACGGTGCCGCTGTGGGCCATCGACGCGAGGGTCTGGCTGTTGCCGGCCAGGTCGAGCGTCGCGCCGGTGGCCACGGTGAAGGGGCTCGCGCTGCTGAGCACGTTGGCCGCGCCCGCGCGCAGGGTGCCCGCCGCGACGTTGGTGGCGCCCGAGTGGGTGTCGGCACCGCTGAGCGTCAGCACGCCCGCGCCGATCTTCACGAGATCGCTGGCGCCGGAGATCGCGCCGGTCCACGTCAGGGCGTTCCCGTTGGTGTCGATGGTGCCCGTGCCGCCCAGCAGCAGGGCGTTGCTGACGGTGAGGCCGCCGGCGCCCGCGATGACGCTGGCGGTGGCGCCCGCGCCGATCGAAATCGCGCCCGTCATCGACGAACCGGTGTTCAGCGTGAGGCTGTTGGTGCCGCCCGTGAATGCGACCGCCGCAGCGCGCGTGACGCCGTCGCCGCCCAGGCCGCCCGAGATGGTTCCGCCGTTGGTCAGCGCGAGGTTGGCGCCCGTCACCCCGACGCCGCCCACGCCGTTGGCACCGCTCGGTCCGCCGTTGCTGTTGGCCCCGCCGACGCCGCCCGCCCCACCGGCGATGGTGCCGGTGTTGGTGACGGTTGCGCCCGCGCCGGTCGATGCGAGGCCCGCCCCGCCGTCGCCGCCAGCGCCCGGTGAACCGGTGCCGCCCGCACCGCCGCCGGCCGCGCCGCCCGCGCCCCCGGCACCGCCCGTGATCGCGCCGGAGTTGCTGACGGTGACGGCGACACCCGCCAACGTCGCGCCGATGCCCCCTGCGCCGCCGCCGCCGCCCGAGGCGTTGGAACGGGCGGGTGCCAATTCGGCCCCGCCGGCACCGCCCGCCCCGCCCGTGAGGGGACCGGTGTTGGTGAAGCTGAGCCCCGGGTTGGTCGCGTTCAGGTAGAACCCGCCGCCCCCGCTGCCGCCGCCACCGCCCTGCGAGAAGGCGTCGCCGCCCTTGCCGCCGGCGCCGCCCGTGGAAGATCCCGTGGCCGTGTAGCTGCCGAGCGGGCCGCTGAGGATCGAACCGTAGCCGCCCGCGCCGCCACCGCCCGCGGCCCAGTACCCGTTGCCGCCCGCGCCACCGATGCCGCCGGTGTAGCTGTCGGACGAATTGGCCACGTTGTTGGCGATCGACATGCCCTGGAAGCCACCGCCGCCGCCCCCGCCATAGCCGTTGCCGTTGGCCGCGTCACCGGTCTGCGCCTGGCCCGCGCCGCCGGCGTCGCCCTGGAACGCCCCGGGGCCGGTGGGCGTGCTGGCCGCGCCGGCCGCGCCGCCGGTGCCCGGCGTGGCACCGCCGAAGCCGCCGATGCTGGCGTTGGCCCCCGCCGTGACGCCGCCCGGCGTGGACGATCCGCCCGCGCCGCCGAAGGCATTGACCGTGGTGTCGTTGAGCCCGCCGCTGCCGCCCGTGCCGTCGCTGCCGCCCGTGCCCGCGTTCAGCGACGCGTCACCGACCGGCTGGCCGCCCGCACCGCCGGCCGCGAGCACCGGCACGACGCAGACCCACAGCGCCGCCGTTGCCGCCGCTGCCGCCACCGCGCGCACGCCGCCCCCGCTGCACGATCGCGCGTGGCCGCGCGCGATTTCCGGCGCGGCCACCCAGGTGCCGGCGGTGGGACTCCACAGGGTTCGGAAGATCTTGTTCATGACTCAACTCCCTCTTCGTTCACTGACTGGGCAGGTGGACCTCCGTGTGCAGCAGCAATGGCTTGCTCCTCCCCACGGCGACGATTTCGGATGTGCAAGTCAAAAATGTAAGAACGGGTGCCGGTTACGCGTATCCCTGCAAGGGGCTACCCTGAAACGGGGCGACCGGCCCCATGCGGGGCCACTCCGCCTCTGTCAGGCCCTTCGGTAGACGGTCTACCCTGTCGCGTATCCATACGTAACATGTGACTTTTGGACAGCACAATCTCTCGCCCTGGGCGCGACGCCCAAAAGAAAAGGCACCCTCGCGGGTGCCTTGTTCATTGCGGATGCGCCCTGGGCGCGCGCTGTCAGTCCAGCGACACGTTCGCCTTGCGGATCACGTCGGTGAAGCGCTTCGTTTCCGTCGCCACGAACTGGTCGAACTGCGGGCGCGTGGTCGGGAACGGCTCGTAGCCGAAGCTCTTGAACTTCTCCAGCACGTCGGGTTCGGCCAGGCCCTTCTCGATGTCGCGCTTGATCTTGTCGGTCACCGAAGCCGGCAGGCCCTTGGGCACGGCGATGGCGTTCCAGCCGATGACCTCGAAGCCCTTCGGGCCGCCCGATTCGCTCACGGTGGGCACGTCGGGGAAGGCGGCCACGCGCTGGGGCGCGGCCGCTGCCAGGAAGCGCAGCTTGTTGGCGCGCTGCAGCGGGCCGGCGGTGGCGCTGCTGCCCAGCGCAAAGGCCAGCTCGCCGGTGGCGACCGAGGTGTACAGCTGCGTGGTCTCCTTGTAGATCACGTGCTCCATCTGCGTGCCGGTGGCCGACTCGAACAGCTCCGAGCCCAG
>RCUP01001535.1_pt1 | contig 13908 bp, 11 predicted proteins | sample 2166341 | NCBI WGS metagenome assembly RCUP01 (sample SAMN09932325, study PRJNA488358) | compost metagenome | isolation source: compost soil in succinonitrile-enriched | place: Germany: Experimental Botanical Garden | reverse complement strand
CTTTTCGATCGGAACAAAGATCCCAGCGCATTTGGCAAAGGAATCTGACTCGACTCATCGAACATTACCAAATCGAACAAGTCTTCTTCCAAAGGAAAATGATCCGCCACCTGATTCGGAGTTGCCAACCAAACCGGAATCAACAACTGAATCCATTCTTTTGCCTCACTTGCAAGCAAATTCCGAATGCTCAGGTTGTTTCTGCTTTTTGCAAATTCTTTGACCAGAATCGATTTTCCTTTCTTCAGTTTCGCTTTTTGTTCCTTTTGTTTCGCGGTCAATTTCTGTGCAGGTGTTCGCAGTAATTCTTCAAAAGCCGCAAATTGTGTTTGGATCTGATAGCGAATCGATTCGGCAAAATCTGTCTGCTCTTCGTTTTCCGTTTCTATTAACTGATCCAAACGTTGGTGCAGCATTTCTCCTGAAAACTTCACCAATTCCGGATTCAGGGATTCTATTTTTCGAAGAGAACCAAACAAAATCATTGCTTGCAGATCTTTCCAGGAATCCACCTCATCAGTCAATTCGAAGAAAAATGCGGGTAGTTTTTTTACCGTTTCATATACAGAACTCAAAATCACAAAATCAGTTTCCTTTTGAATTAAAAACGATTCCAAAGAACTATCCTGAGGTATTTTAAAGTTGTTTGTCAATTTAGATTTCAGCTCCTTCAATTCTGAACCAAGTTCGATCACACGTTTTCGTTTATCTGACGACCATTCCGCAATTTCGCTCAACAAGGTTCCGCTTTCTCTCTGTAAACCTGCCGCATAGATCATTCCCATTTCCAATTCATGTCTGGTTGGATTCAATCCCAAATCAACAAAATCACTTTCCAGGGCTTTGATCTCTTCGACCGTTTGCAGATAGTTCTTCCAGTTCGAAAGCGCGATTTCAGGCAGAACAGAAGCATCTTTTAACAAGCTTGTGATTGCTTTTTTCCGTTTCCGAAGTTGTAACCAAGATGTTGCTTGATCCCAGGAATCCACTTGACTTTTCGAAGGCACTTGTTTCCAGATTTGAATTTCCGGCTTCTGTGCATTCAATTTTTCTTCCAGCTCACTAAATAATTGAACTTGTTTCTGGAATTTTTTCCATTCTTTGGGCTTAAACGCCAAACTGCTGTAAACTTTGTAATTTTCATTTTCAACCAGCTGGCAACGACCCAATACAGATATGAATTTATCCAGATCATTCAACGAATGGATTTCTCCCAATCTTTCCTGAAGGTGCTTTACTTTTCTCAAACAATCCTTCACCAACTGATCTCCGTTCCACTGCTCAAAAAAAGGTGATCTCAAACCTCTCAGCATGGAAAAACCAGAAAGTTTCCCATCCAATTCCTGAATGTCGGATTTTACTTTGAGCCATTCATCTATTGAAGGAATGAGCGTTGAAAATCGACTTTGATCAATCGGCGTTTCCAAAATCAAATCACCAAATGTCTGATAGGAAACTCCGGCAAAATACTCCGGCAGGTTTAATCGGTCAAGCAACAACTGCAAGCTTGCATTCAATTGTTCCGAAAGCTGTAAGTTTTTCCCGGAATCAAAGTTTGCTGTTTCCAACAAATTCCAGGTTTCTTTCAGTTGCTTCAGTAAATCTGCAGATTTCGTCTGACTGTGAATGACAAAGGCAAAAGATCCCAAATCTCTTTCAGAAAGCTTTTTCACAATGACCTCCAAAGCAACGCGCTTCTCAGAAACCGTCAGGCATTTCAACTGACTTTTCACCGATTTTCCAAGAATATTAATTAAAACCTGCGATTTTCCTGTTCCCGGAGGACCTTGCAGCAATACGTTCTTTTCTTCCAATGTTTGAAAAACACGTTGTTGATCTGTATCTGCTGCGCTTAACAATCCGGATGGAAAACGCATTTTTTCCGGAGCTTCGAAGTCGTTTCCCAACAATTGATTGACAAGGGATTTTCGGGAGTCTGATCTCTCGATTCCTTCCAGTTCCCGCAACATGTGAAACCGGTGGTAGTGGAAATTCCCGATAATGAATTCTTCATTCACCGTCAATGCCGGATTCAGCTCCTGAAGAAGATCTCTGATCCGTTTAAACTTCACCGACAAATCCAACTCTTCCGGGTCTTCTTCCAATGATTTTCCGGACAATTCCGAATACAGAAACTTCACATACGGATTTACTTCCGCCAGCTCTTCATTCAGTTCCAACTGCAATGTATTGGTGATTCGCTGGTATTGCCAATTCAAAGGAACGATGAGCAAGGGGGATTTCCCTTCCCGATTTGGAATATCGGAAGTCAATGAACCCAAAATCAGACAAAGCGAATTTACATCTGCTTCCAGACGAAAGCGGTTTGCAGTTTGCAGCACAGATTTCCACTGACTGTCAACTTCGACGGTAAATTTCTCCTTCGGTAATTCTTTCAGATAGATGACACCATTGGCAGATTCCGGTAAATTCACCAGCATATCCGTCCTTGGCATATCCGACAAGGAATGAATAAAATCTGCAATATTTGGTTGTGAAAAATCCATTGAATCTGAATGAGCGAAAATAGTGAAAAGGAAGTAATTAAAATACATTGCCTCGGATTGGAGCAATGAGCCCATCAATCAAAATCGTAACTTTACGTCATGGAAAATCTCGAACAGATCGATGAGTTCAAAACATCTCCCGAACTGATTGATAAGCTTTACAAAAACAGCATTCTGAAAACTTACGAAGCTGGTTCTATTATTTTAAATGAAAATTCCCATATCCGTTCCATTCCCATTGTTATAAAAGGTTCTCTGAAAGTAATCCGCTCGGAAGAAGACGGAAAAGAAATTTTGTTATATTACATCAAAGCCGGAGAAAGTTGCATCATGTCTTTTTTGGGTGGGATCCATCATGAAACAAGCAAGGTAAAGGTTGAAGTTGAAGAATACGCTGAGATTCTGTTTCTGCCAGTTGAAAAGGTTTCCCTGTTCATTCGAGAATATCCGCAATGGCTGGATTATATTTTTCGTTTGTATCACAAACGTTTTGAAGAACTTTTGGAAATCGTGAATGCGATTGCATTTAAAAAGGTAGATGATCGTTTATTGGCACTGTTAAATAAAAAAACAGAACTAACCGGAAGCAGGATTTTAAATATCACTCATGAACAATTGGCAAATGAATTGGGAACTGCCCGGGTTGTCGTTTCAAGGCTTTTGAAACAGTTGGAGGAAAACGGAGTTCTGCAACTTGGTAGAAACAAAATCACGCTTGTGTAACCAAAGTAACTGTGCCTTTTTTTGAATAACCGCACTTTTGCCGCAACGAATGTCCCAAAGACAGCTTTGGTTCTATCCGGATAATTTATTCAATTCATTTTTCATTCAAAAACATCAGTCATGTTCGGAGTATTTAAAAACCTATTTGCCGGAAACGATCAACAACTAACAGAAGCAATTAAAAACGGAGCCTATTTGGTAGATGTCCGCACACCCGGAGAATTTTCATCCGGAAGTGTGAAAGGAGCAGTAAACATTCCACTGGACAAAATCGCCGGTCAGCTCGCAAAACTGAACGACAAACAACAGATTGTGGTTTTTTGCAAGAGTGGCGGACGAAGCAATCAGGCAAAAAGTATTCTTGAGAGAAACGGGTTTCAAAACGTCATCAACGGAGGAACCTGGCAACAGGTAAACCGAATAAAAATGGATCACGAAGAGATCATTTCATGAAAAAATTCCTGAAAAAAAATGTTCTGACACTCATTGGAGCGATAGCAGGTTCATTGGCCGGTTATTTCTATTGGAAATTTATCGGATGCAATTCCGGAAGTTGCTCCATTACTTCAAGTCCTGTAAACAGTTCTGTTTACGGGGCACTGATGGGCGGTCTTTTTCTGTCTCTTTTTCAAAAAAACACCACTCGCTGATACTTTCTCCTTTTAAAACGAATACCCTATTTTCTAACGTTTGAAAAATGTAGGATTCACAGAAGCGCTGCAATTAAGGAACAGAATCAGGACGAAGGAGTGGTATCTTTGTGAAACGGGTCAAAACAGAATAGGATGTTGATGAAATGGAAACATACGGGAGTCAGATTTGTCATTATTACAATGATTCTCTTGGTTTGTATTCCATGCCCGGTCAAAAGAGAGATCAAGCTGGCATTGGACATTCCCGTTTCGAATCAGGAACAGGGTTCAAAAAGCAACAAAACCCTTGTTTGTCAATCCTTTGCAGAAAAAACCAATTTCTCCAAAAGTACTGTTGCAAAACAACTGCTAAAACCAGTATTTCATTCATTTACAGAGCCTAAAACATCTGAGCAAACTGTAGCTGTTTCTTCCACTTTGTATCCGGATTATCCGATTCCCGGAACAAAAGTCTCACTACACATTCTCAACGAGCAATACCTGATTTAATTTCCTGGCTTATTTGCAAAAGGTACGGTCTATTTTAAAACAAACCTTTTTACCATTCAGTATTAAATCAATGACTTGTCTTAAAGTTTAGCTGATCACTTACATAGAATTGAGATCATTCGGAGCTTTGCGTTTAAACATCACTTCGATTGAATAAAACGCTAAGGAGCAAAGGTCGCAAAGAATTTTTCAGAAGATTCATCTAAATTTTGGTATAAGGCATCAATCAAAATCTCGTTTATGAACAATCAAACATATGTAACAGCAGGAATGTTTACTACTGCCTTGCGCTGGGTTGCAGGCTGGACTTATTTTTCTGCTTTCTGGAGAAGACTCATTTTAGAAAACAAACTCAATCCGGATGAGGCCGGATACATCGGAGAAAAATTCAATCACTTTTTACCAAACGCATTGGGGATAAAACCTATGATCGAATACCTGGTATCTCATCCCGACGCTCTTTGGTGGGCAATGGCGGTTTTTACTATTGTTGAAGGAATTGTAGGCTTACTGTTTATGCTGGGAATTTTCACCCGTTTAATGAGTTTCGGAGTTTTGAGCCTGGCATTTGGAATTTTACTTGGTTCCGGCTGGCTTGGTACAACTTGTTTAGATGAATGGCAGATCGGTGTGCTCGGAGTTGCTGCCGGGTTTACCATTTTTCTTTCCGGAGGAGGAAACTACTCTCTCGACAATTATTTCATCCGGAAAAACAAAAAATTCACTTCCGGAAAATGGTTTCGCTTACTGGGTTCCGGAGAATTACCGTGGAAAGAGCAAAGCATCCGGAAAATTGTTTTGGTCGGATCAGTACTGATCTTCGGGCTGACCCTTTTCACCAATCAATATTTTCACGGTGGTGTTTACGGCAAGTTGCACAATTTATCCGTCAAACCTCATGTGACGATCAGTGATGCAAAAATCAAAAACACCTCTTTATCATTTACCATATTCCGGGATGAAGGTGCGGATGTTTACGGTTCGTTTCTGATCGGGATCAAATTAATCGATGAAAAAGGGAATGTCGTTTTTGAACGGTCACAGGATGAATTGGCTCAATTACTTCCTTCCGACATACAAAACCAATACGTTGCAAAAGTAAAACCGGGCAAACACAGTCTGATTTTACCGCTTGGGGCGAAAGCAACATTGCACTTTACGAAAGGAATTCCTAAGAATCTAAAAGGAACGTTCACACTGGAGTTATTGGATATCAGCGGAGCAAAATGGACATCTGATTTAACCGTGAAATAACCGTCGAAATCCGGATTGCACAGATTAATCGATACAATACAAACAAGCTTACAATCATGAGACGGAAAGCGGGTTTAATTATTTTGCAAGAATCCCCTTCAATTCATTATTGAACTATTAACTTTGTAATACAACAGAGAAGCAAATTTTTCTATGAAAGAACAAGATATGAAATTCGGCACCAAAGCGATTCACGCAGGTGTTCATCCGGATGAAACGACAGGAGCGATCATGACTCCGATTTTCCAAACTTCCACATACGTGCAGGAATCTCCCGGTGTAAACAAAGGTTACGGTTATGCCCGTGGAAAAAACCCGACCAGAGAAGCGCTTCAGGCAAATATTGCTGCTTTGGAAAATGGGAAACATTGCGTTTGTTTCAGTAGCGGTGTTGCTGCAACGGATGCAGTTTTGAAACTATTGAAACCAGGTGATGAAGTAATTACCGGAGATGATTTGTATGGCGGAACTTACCGTTTGTTTACAAAGATCTATGAGAAATTCGGAATTAAGTTTCATTTCATTGATTTGACGAATGCTGAAAACGTTCGCAATTATATCAATGAGAATACAAAGGTGATCTGGGCGGAAACTCCGACCAACCCGACCATGCAAATTATCGATATTGCTGCAGTTGCTGCTATTGCAAATGCGAATAACATCATCCTGGTTGCGGATAACACCTTTGCTTCTCCTTATTTACAAAATCCGTTGGATTTAGGAGCAACGATCGTGATGCATTCCGTGACAAAATATTTAGGAGGTCACTCCGATGTAGTGATGGGAGCTTTGATCACAAATGATCCGGCGATTCATGAGCAATTGTATTTTATTCTGAACAGTTCGGGAGCTAATCCCGGACCAATGGATTCGTTTTTGGTATTGCGCGGAATCAAAACGCTTCACCTGCGTATGCAACGCCATTGTGAAAACGGAAAGCAGATTGCTCACTTCTTAAAAGCGCATCCGGCAATTGAAAAGGTTTACTGGCCAGGCTTCCCTGAACATCCAAATCACGAAATTGCGAAGAAGCAAATGCGCGATTTCGGTGGAATGATTTCCATTGTATTGAAGGATAAAAGTGTCGAAAATACTTACCGTATCGCTTCCTCATTTAAGGTTTTCTCTTTGGCAGAATCATTGGGAGGTGTTGAATCGTTGATCAACCATCCGGCAACAATGACACATGCTTCTATTCCGAAAGAAGAGCGTGAAAAAGCGGGAGTTGTAGATAATTTACTTCGTTTGAGTGTTGGTGTGGAAGATGTGGAAGACCTCATCTCTGATCTGGCTCAGGCTTTGGCATAAATAACAGTTCAAAATCCCGATAGCTATCGGATTAAAGGGTTCAAAAAGTTCAAAGCTATTGAACCCTTTTATTTTTTCAACTTTTGAACTCTTGAACCTTTTAACTCTAAGTAAATCATGGTTATCATTACAGGAACATCCAGAGGAATCGGCAAGGCAATTGCAGAAAATTATTTGTCTCAGGGAAAAAAAGTCATCGGGATCGCGAGAAATCATACGATTGCACATTCAAACTATACTCCGGTCATTTGCGATCTAAGCATTCCGGATTCGGTTGAAAAGCTTTCATTTCCGGATTTGAATTCCAACGAACTGATCTTCATTCACAATGCAGGAATTCTGGGAGAGGTCAATTATTTCGAACGGTTGCAGAGCGACGAACTGATGAAAGTGATGCAAGTGAACTTATTTGCCGGAGCGGTACTTTTACAAAAACTGCTTCAGCAAACCAACAAGGATCTCTCCTTCAAAGCGGTCTTTATCAGTTCCGGAGCCGGGAAAAACCCGATTGCATCCTGGGCATCCTATTGCGCTTCAAAAGCTGCTGTAGATCTGTTTTGTCAAACCATTCAATTGGAAGAAGATCAACTTGGCCGGTTAAACTTCAAATGTCTATCCGTTGCACCTGGCGTTGTAGACACTGAAATGCAATCTGTAATCCGTACTTCAAGCAAGGAAACCTTTTCTGAAGTAGAACGATTTAAGGATTACAAAACTTCCAATCAACTTTACTCTCCTGAATTAGTTTCCCAAAAACTCTACAAGCTGATTCATATCATGGAAACAGATAAAGTTATTTATTCACTCAGAGATATTGAATTGTAAAGCTTTCTTTAAAGAATTGTTAGTCATTTGCTTGCAAAAATTTCACAGAAAGTTCTATTTATAAAACAAATATTGTAACTTGTTGCACTCAAAATAAAACTCTATTAATAAAACTAGCTAGAACTATTAATAATGAAAAAACAATTCTCTACTCTTTTAACCCTGACATTGTGCGTTTCTGGTTCCGTCTTTTCTCAAAATGCGGAAAGAAAATTAGATAAGCAAAACATGCGCGAAGGGGAACACGTCGAATATTGCACGACTCACAAAAAAATGAACGAGCTCATGGCAAATCCGGATTATGCGAAGCAATACGCAAAGGATCAGCTGGAATTTGAGAGCTCCCTGCAAGCCAAAAAAGGAGACAACAACACTACAAAGGCCGTACAGTATACGATTCCTGTAGTTTTCCACGTATTACACAATGGCGGACCGGAAAATATCTCCAAGGACCAAATCATGTCTGCACTGGCAATTCTGAACAGGGATTATGCCATGTTGAATGCCGATACGATTTCTATTCAGACACCTTTTCAAGGCCTTCGAAGCAAAGCTGACATTAAATTCGTTCTTGCAACAAAAGCACCTAACGGAGCTTGTTTCACAGGAATTACCCGAACGCAAAACCCAGCTACAAGTGATGGAGACAATGGTCAAGGTCAGGTAAATGCAATTATTGCAGGAAACGATGTTTATAACAGTCAATGGCCGGGCAACAAGTACCTGAACGTTTTCATTTGTCAGGATATCGGTGGAGCCGCAGGATATACAACAAACCCTTCAAACTGGTCTGCTTCTTCCATGATGAACGGAATTTGGGTATTGAGTACGTATGTCGGAGATATGGGTACTTCCAGCTTGAATTCAAGCCGTACATTGACTCATGAAGTTGGCCACTGGTTAAATCTTTCTCATGTTTGGGGAGGGACCAACAATCCGGGAATTAGTTGCGGAAGCGACAACGTGAATGATACACCGGCTTGTATCGGATCTACATCTTGTACTTTGACTGCAAATACTTGTAGCAGTGACAATGCTTATTGGGGATTTGATCAGATCGATAACACTGAAAACTACATGGATTATTCCTATTGTTCGAAAATGTTCACAATCGGGCAAGTTGACCGCATGAGAACTGCACTTACTCAAACTTCTACGGGACGAGCAAATGTGATCTCTACAAGCAATCTAGCCGCAGTAGGAGCAAATACAGCTCCTGTTCTTTGTACGGCAAAATTCAGTGCTCCTAAACGCGTAGTTTGTCAGGGAGAGAGCATCCAATTCACGGATGAATCATTCAACATTGCGACCGGATGGAATTGGACTTTCACAGGAGGTACTCCTGCAAGTTCATCTTCCCAAAACCCGACGGTAACTTATAACACACCGGGAACATATGCGGTAAAACTGATCGCTACAGACGGAAGCACCAACAGCACTTCTGATATTTCAGGATACATTACCGTTCTTGCAACTCCTTCAGGAATTCCTTTTTATGAAGGATTCGAAAGTTTGACAAATTTGACAAGCCCTGATTGGTTTGTTGAAAATCCGGGTGGAAATGCATGGTCTGTTACAACAACAGCCGGCCACACAGGAACACATTCTGCAAAACTGACAAACTTCGGACAAACAAGCGGACAGATTGATGAATTTATGTCAAGAGCAATTGATTTATCTTCTATCACTGCAGCATCTGATGTTACTTTCTCTTTCAGATATGCCTATAGAAAAGTAACTGCTGCAAACAACGATATTTTAAGAGTACTTCTTACTGCTAACTGCGGATCAACCTGGGATATCCGAAGAACGCTTACAGCAACGACTATGTCGGGAAGTAATTTAGCAACTTCAGCATGGACTCCGACTCAGTCTGACTGGGTAACTGTTCACGTAACCAATGTTACAAGCACTTATTGGAATCCGGATTTCAGATTTAAGTTCCAATTCACTTCCGGTGGTGGAAACAACGTCTATGTTGATGACATCAATATCTACGCAGGTCCGCCATCAGACAATATCATTTTGGGATTATCTGATTTGGGAACACTTCAAGACATTCAATTATTCCCGAATCCGGCAGACAACGAAATTCAAATCAGTTTTTCTTCTAAAAAAGGAAATAATGAATTGACATTTGTTTTGACCGATTTAACAGGAAAAGTGATCCGATCTGTTCCTGTCAATGCTCAGGAAGGGGCAAACTTAGTCTTTATTGAAACTGCAGATTTGTCTGCCGGAACGTATTTGATTAAGCTTGCTGACTCATCCTCAGGCAAGACCTTTAAGTTTGTTAAAAAATAAACTCTTTTCAAACAGCTTAGTAAAAAATACTAAGCTGTTTGTTTTTAATCCGGCTTCGGGTTCTTTTCAATCAACAATTTAGACACTTAAAACAATTACAACCGCCCATTATTCAAAAAGTCAGTAATTTTCAGGAATTGAACTGTATTGTTTTTACAACTTTTCTCTCTTCTCTAAATCATTAATTGTAAAAACTAGCTTGAATAATAAAATGAAGAAAAAAATTTACTCTCTCCTAGGAATCTCTCTTCTTACTTCCTGGAGCTTTGCTCAACAGCAAGAACGCATTTTAGATAAATCCAACATGCGCGAAGGGGAACAAGTTGAATACTGTGCTTCCCACAAGAAATTAGCTGAATTGAAAAAAGACCCGAAAATGGCAGCTATGATTGCAGCGGCGCAGCAAGAAAGCGAAAATCAAGCCAACCAGGTCAAATCAAAAGGCGACAATAACACAACGAAGGCAACAGTCTATAAAATTCCGATCGTATTTCACATTTTGCATAACAATGGTTCTGAGAACATTTCAAAAGAACAGATTTTGGATGCAGTTGCTATTTTAAATCGCGATTACCGCAGATTGAATGCAGATGCAAACAACGTTCAGACTCCTTTCCTGGGAATGCCTAAAGATGTTGAAATCGAATTCGAATTGGCGAAAAAAGCTCCGAACGGTGCTTGTTTTGCAGGAATTACCAGAACTGTTACTGCTTTAACCGATGACGGAGGAAGTGGGCAGGCTCAGGTAAATGCTGTTATCGCAGGAAATGATATCTATCAAGGTATCTGGCCTCATACACAATACCTGAATATTTATGTAGCAGCTGATATAGGCGGAGCTGCAGGTTATACTTTTAACCCGATGGGCGGTTCCACAGCGAGTGCTCAGGGAATGTTCTACAATGGAATTTTCATGTTGGACAATTACACCGGGTCAATCGGAACTTCTAATTTAAACTCAAGCAGAGCTCTGACGCATGAAGTGGGTCACTGGTTGAATCTTTCTCATACATGGGGAGATGATAACAATCCGGGAAATGCATCCAGCTGTGACCAGGATGATCACGTACAGGATACTCCTATGTGTATCGGTGTAACTTCTTGTAACCTTGCAGCAAATTCATGTGACGATACAAACGACCCGAACGGATTCAGTTCATGGACAACAAACGTGGTTGATAACGTAGAGAATTACATGGATTATTCTTACTGTTCAAAAATGTTTACTCAAGGACAAGTAACAAGAATGCGTACTGCTTTGACAAGTTCAATCGGAGGGCGCAGTCAGATTATATCGATGGCAACTCAATTGGCAACAGGAATCAATACGGCACCGACTTTGTGTACTGCAAAATTCAGTACTCAACGAAAAGTTATTTGTGCAGGTGATGCTATTCAGTTTACAGATGAGTCGTATAATAGTGCAAACGGGTGGAACTGGACTTTCGCTGGTGGTTCTCCGGCAAATTCATCTACTCAAAACCCTACAATTACTTATAATACACCGGGAACATATCCAGTTAAATTGATCGCTACAGACGGAAGCACAAACAGTACTTCGGACATCGCAGGATACATTACTGTTCTTCCTTCAGGAGGAGGACTTCCTTTCTATGAAAGTTTTGAAAACACTACGACATTAAACAGTCCAAGCTGGTTTGTTCAAAATCCGGGTGGAAACGCATGGGAAGTAACAACCACTGCCGGAAAAACAGGGACTAACTCTGCAAAGCTTTCCAATTTCAATCAAACAGCTGGTCAGGTAGATGAATTAATCTCAGGACCTGTTGATTTATCTTCTGTTAACGCAGGAACCGGAGTTACACTTTCATTTAAATCTGCTTACAGAAAAAGAACATCTTCAAACAGTGATATTTTAAGAGTTCTTTTGTCGAAAGACTGTGGAGAAACATGGGAAGTTCGTAAGAGCATTACTGCAACTTCTATGTCAGGAACAGCTACTGCAACTTCAGCATGGACTCCAACTTCAAATGATTGGTTGACTGTTCACGTAACAAATGTTACCAGCACTTTCTGGACTGATAATTTCCGATATAAGTTCCAGTTCACATCCGGTGGCGGAAACAACGTTTATATCGACGACATTAACATTTACTCCGGAGCTCCATCTGAAGAACCTGTTACTGCAGGATTGGAAGATTTAGAATCTCTTGCGAATATCAGCTTATTCCCGAATCCGGCAGATAACGAAATCCAAGTTGCTTTCAGCTCTAAGGTTGCAAGCAATGAAGTGAAATTCTATGTTACGGATTTAACCGGAAAAAGATTGGAACAACATACTGTTCTTGCAAATGAAGGAAACAACTTAGTTTACATTGCAACTTCAAATCTTTCTGCTGGTACTTACCTGATCCAGATGTTGGACGGCTCGGGTCAAAGAACATTGACTTTCGTAAAGAAGTAAAAACTGAAATCAATAAAATAAGAAAAGCCCCGGCAGTTATCGTCGGGGCTTTTCTCTTTTATATCTGTTCCTGTCAGAAACCTCTTTTCTTTTTTATTTCTTCAATGAAATCAGTTAGCTGCTGTTTATTTGAGAAATAGACCGTTATGTTTGTTTCCATAGAACTCCCTCCTCCCGATTTCTCATAAATTGTAGAAGAAACTTTATCCAGATCGGTTAAAACCTTACACGAATACATTTCGCCGTACGTGTTTAAATGTTCGATCTTAAATACATTATCGGTAATGACCTTTACTGAAACTTTACGAACCGTTATTTCGTGGATCACCCCATCACCTCTTTTCCTCAAAACTGTAACATAGAGGTCATCCCCTACTATTTTTTGATGGTACTCCAGCGTTGTTCCATTGATTTCCATTGAAAAGCACTTGGGGCCCTGGATCGTGATCGATTTACCGTGGTAGTTAATCACTTCCTGAGCTTTCAGGGAATTAAAACTCGCCAGGCAGAGGCAAAAAAGAATAATTTTCATAAGTAGTTTTAATAATAAACACCTAAGTAAGTAAAAATTATTCTTTCACGTGAATTTCTCCTTCATCAACTAAAGGTTCTCCGTTCATTCTCAAAAACAATTGAATCAAAGCCACCACATCTTTTTCGCAATAAATGCGAATCCGGTTCAAATCATGCTCTTCATAATATACACGGGCAACATCTGCTCCTGAAATATCATCTTTCGGGGTTGGAATTTTAAAGATATGACACAGCAAAGCCAAGCTGGTATACGCCTTATAATCTCCGAATTTCCACAATTCCATCGTGTCCAGATGCTGAATTTCCCATGGTTTTTTCCCAGCTATATTCAACACATTCGGAAGTCCGATACCATGTATCAATAATCTTCTGCAGATAAACGGAATGTCAAATTCCTTTGAGTTATGTCCGCACAAAACGTGTTTCGGAGAGTTGTAATTGTTTTCAAGCAATCTCACAAATTGGCGAAGCAGTGTTTCTTCATCATCATGTGCAAAAGAGGTCATCCGAATAGATCTTCCGATAGCAGATTGATGAACGAATCCGACGGAAATACAGACAATTTTACCGAATTCGGCATAAATCCCTGCTTTTTCATTATAAACGTCTTCTTTTGTTTTGTTTTCGGTGAGATAACGTGCATTCTTCGAATCAAATAGTTTCGTGGTCTCCAATTCCAAATCCGCATAATGGTATACTTCCGGAACCGTTTCGATATCTAAAAAAAGAATCTTATCCAATTGGCTTAAATCAAGCATGTTTTTTTGTTTTTCCATTTAAGTTATGTAAAAATATCATTTCGCAAAATGCTTTTTTTTGATTTTTTTTCCGAAAGAAGTCATTTTTTGTACTTAAGGAATAGGATTCCTTACCTTTGTCAAATTAC
>RCUP01001534.1_pt1 | contig 13908 bp, 3 predicted proteins | sample 2166341 | NCBI WGS metagenome assembly RCUP01 (sample SAMN09932325, study PRJNA488358) | compost metagenome | isolation source: compost soil in succinonitrile-enriched | place: Germany: Experimental Botanical Garden | reverse complement strand
GCGAAGCCGACCGCGAGGTGCGCGGCGATGGGCGGCGCCTCGACGGCCCAGTACTCCTGCGCCTCGACATGCGCGGCCAGCGTGCCGTCGACGTTGTCGAACCAGTCGGCAAAGCGCGTCTCGGGCGCGGTCTCGACGATGAGCGGCAGCACCTTGTCGAACACGCCGACCGCACCCTGCATCGGCGGGTAGTCGCGGCGGCAGTCGTGCTGCCAGCCGGCGATGAAACGGCCGGTTCCGTCCAGGCGCGCGAGCAGCAGCCACCAGACGGCCTGCAGCAGCGTGTCAGGCTGTGCGCCCAGCGTGTCGGCGCAGGCGGCGATGCGGCCCGCCAACGTGGCATTGACGGATTCGTCGGCACGCACGCGCGCAGCCTGTTGGGAGGCAGCCGCTTGCCGGCCGACGAGGCGCGGCGGCGTGAGCGAGGACGCCTGCGCGAGGTAACGCTGCCAGTAGGCGCGGCCCTCGGCGGCGTCTTCGCCATCGAGCAGGTCCTGGCGCCAGGTCACGAAGCGTGCATACGGGAACACCTCGGCCGCATCGAAGCTGTGCGCGTCCGCGAAGGCCGTGGCGATCTGGTCGAACAGGTGCTGCAGGCTGCCCCGGTCGCCGACCCAGGCATGCACGGAAAGCGCCAGCGAGTGGCGCGCCTCCCCGGTGCGTGCGAGCCCGGCACGGACCATCTCGCCGCGCGCGATGTCCAGCGGCGCGGCCTGCAGGTTCGCCAGCCAGTCGGCCAGTGCAGCTTCAGGCGCATCGCGCAGATCGGCGTCCGCCCAGGCCAGCGGCGTCATCCCGTCGGTGTACTGCTGGCGCAGGCCGCGGTAGCCCGGCACCGCGCGGATGGCGCTGCACAGCGCGCCATGCGCGCCCAGCACACGCGCCACCACGTCGCGCAGACGCGCGGGGTCGGTTGCGCCCTCGATGTCGGCGCGCAGCAGCAGGCGCGGCGCATCGGCCGGCACGGCGCGTTGTTCGGGGCTCAGCGGGAAGGTCGTGTCGTCGAAGTGGTCGGTCATGGTCGTCATTTCGTTCAGGCGCCCTGTTCGTCGGCCAGGCGGGACTCGGCGCCGCGCGCACCGTCGTCGAGCGCGGCGCGGTCGAACATCGCGCCCATCGCCACCACGATCTTTCGCGGGCCCTCGAAGGGATCGCGTGCATGGGCCGCGAGCATGTTGTCGAGCATCACCACGTCGCCCTGGCGCCAGTCGAAGCGCACGGCGCAGGCCTCGTAGGCCTCGCCGACGATGGCCATGGTCTCGTCGGCGATGGGCGAGCCGTCGCCGTAGGTCACGTGGCGCGGCAGGCGCTCGACGCCGCCCATGGCCAGCAGGTCTTCGCGCACCTGCGGCTCGAGGCAGGCGACGTGGTGCAGCTGCACCTGGTTGAAGAACACGCGCTCGCCGGTGAGCGGGTGGCGGATCACGGCGGGGCAGCGGGTGCGCGTCTGCAGCGTGTCGCCGTCGAACCAGCGCCATTCGATGCCGGCGGCGGCCAGGCGCGCCTCGACGTCCTCGCGGTGATCGGTCTTGTAGAAGTCCTGCCAGCTCACGTCCAGGCCGGGCGTGAAGGTGCGCACGTACTGCAGCCCCTTGCGCTCGAAACCGGCCACCACCTCGGCCGGCAGGCGGCGCAGCATCTCGCGGCAGTCAACGATGGGCGTGGCGCCGCCCACGGGCGACGGCAGCTCGCAGAAGAACCACTGCTTGCGCGGCCAGCGGTCCAGGTGCGCGCTCTCGTTGTGGAACAGGATCATCTGGCGCTCGGGGTACGGCGTGGAGCGGTAGGTCTTCTTGCCGCCCTCCTTCTTCGGCAGGTCGCCGTAGCTGCCGTACAGCTCGGGCTCGATGGCCTCGGCGAAGGCCTCGAAGTCCTGCGGCGTCTTCAGGCCGAAGTCGCGGAACAGGATGCCGCCGTGCTTGGCGACCAGCATCTCGATGTAGTCGGCCTGGCCCTTGGCCCAGGCGACGGTGTCGAGCTCGGGGCTGGTGGCCTGCAGCACGATGGGAAATTCGGCGCCGGGCTTCAGGAACGAGGTCTGCACGGCGGGCCGCGCGGCGGCGCGCACGGGCGCGCGGCCGGCGCCCAGGGCGTCGAGCTTTCCGAGTTTGCCGAGCTTGTTGTCCAGTTTCGAGGCCGGGCGGACGTTGGGAGCGTTTGTCATGGCGATGGATTCCTCCGAGGGCATGGGGGCCAGCGCGTCGATCGGCTGGCCAGGTGTGACGACGATCCGCTCCAGCAGCGCATGCCACGAAGCGGTGAAGGTTTCGACGGTCTCCCGCCGGTAGAGGTCGGTGGCGAACACCCACTCGGCGGTGAGCGCGCCGTCGTGTTCGCTGGCGAACACCGCCAGGTCGAACTTGGATTCGTTCATCTGCTGGGGCAGCACCTGTACCTCGGCGCCTTCGATGGAAAACCGGATCTCGGGCGTGTTCTGGAGCACGAAGAGCACCTGCACCAGCGGGTTGCGGTCGCGTGCACGCGGCACGCCCGACAGCTCGACGATGCGGTCGAAAGGCACGTCCTGGTGGTCCATCGCGGCCAGGGTGTCGGCCTTGGTGGCGGCCAGCCATTGCGCGAAATCGGTCGTTCCCTTCGTGCGACGCGAGCGCAGCGGCACCACGTTGACGAAGAAGCCCAGCAGCCCTTCGAGGTCCGGGTGGCCGCGGCCCGCGACGTCGGTGCCGATGACGATGTCGTCGGCGCCCGAGGCCTGGTGGAAGAACAGGAAGAACGACGACAGCAGCAGCGTGAACAGCGAGGTGTCCGACGCCCGTGCGAGCGCGGCCAGCGATTGCGACAGCGCCGGCGGCAGCGTGAGCCGCACCGAGTCGCCGGCATGCGTGGGCACGGCGGGGCGCTGGTGGTCGGGCTTGATGCCTGAGGCCTGCGGCGCGCCCGCCAGCCGCTCGCGCCAGAATGCGGCCTTCGGCGCGAAGCTTTCAGAGGCGAGCGCGCGCGCATACCAGGCGGCGTAGTCGGCGTACTGCACGGGCAGCGGCGCCAGTTCCAGCGGCTGGCCGCGCCGCGCGCGCTCATAGAACGCGGCCAGCTCGCGTGCGAACACGGCGATCGACCAGCCGTCGAACACGATGTGGTGCACCACGAGCACCAGCACATGCTCGCGCGCGGCCATGCGCACGACGGTGGCCTTGATCAGTGGCCCTTCGGCCAGCGCGAGCGGTGCACGCACGAGTTCGTCGAACAGGGGGCCGTAGCGCGCGCCGTCGTCGAGTGCGATGACGGGAATGTCGAGCGGCGCGCCGGGGCGCACGACCGCCATGGGTTCGCCCTCGTCGTCCTCGGTGAACACGGTGCGCAGCACCTCATGGCGCGCCACGATCGCGTCGATGGCGGCGCGCAGCGCGCCGATGTCGAGCTCGCCGTGCAGCGCGAGGCCGGCCGACATGTTGTAGGCCGCGCGGCCGCTGCGGTTGGCGGCGTCGGTGAGGCGGTCGACCAGCCAGAGGCGGCGCTGCATCGGCGACAGCGGCAACGCACCGCCGCGCGCGACGGGCGTGATCTCCATCGCGCTGCGCTGCGGCGCGGTGGCGGTCGAAGCGACACCGAGCCGCGCGGCCAGGCCGGCGATGGTCGGCGCCTTGAAGAACTCGCTGGGGTGCAGCTCGGTCGCGTAGCGCTTGCGCACGCGCGACAGCAGCTGGATGGCGACGAGCGAATCGCCGCCGAGTTCGAACAGGTTGTCGTCCACGCCGATGGGCGCGATGCCCAGGCGCTCGGTCCACAGCGCGGCAAGCGCGGTCTCGACCTCGCCCTGCGGCGCGACGAACGGGGTCTGCAGCGCGGGCCTTGGGTGGGCCGCGCCTGCGGCGGCGGCCGGTGCCTCGTCGCCGAGCAGGTCGAGCATGCCGTTGTCGAGCGGGCCCAGGCGCGTGGCCAGGTCGGTGGTCGAGATCACGGTCTGCGCCCGCGCCGGGCCGTTGACGATGCGCTCGAAGACGCGCGCGCCCTCGGGGCCGTCCATGCCAATGTCGTCGGGCACGTCCATGTGCGCGGCCATGCCCAGGCCGCGCCAGGCGTCCCAGTTGACCGAGAACACCGGGAACGCGCCGAGCCGTTCGTGCGCGACGGCCACGGCGTCGAGGTAGGCGTTGGCGGCGGCGTAGTCGCTCATGCCCAGGCCGCCGGCCACGCTGGAGATGGACGAGCACAGCAGCACGAAGTCCAGCGGCTGGCCGCGCAGCGCGTCGAACAGCACGCGCGTGCCGCGCACCTTGGTCGCAAACACGGTGTCGATCTGCGCGCGCGTGCGCCCGGCCATCATGCCGCCGCCCGCGTCGCCGGCCGCGTGCACGACGCCGTGCAGCGGGCCGAAGCGGGCATTGGCCTGCGCGAAGGCCGCGCGCATCGCGTCGGCGTCGGACACATCGGCCGACACGGTGAGCACCTGTGCGCCGAGCGTTTCGAGTTCGAGCAGTTGCTGCAGCCGCGCCGTCAGAGCGGCGGGCGTGCTGTCGGCCGCCACCAGTGCCGGCCAATCCGCGCGCGCCGGCAGCGCCGTGCGGCCCAGCAGCACCAGCCGCGCCTGCCAGTGCACGGCGAGGTGCTTCGCCAGCGCGAGGCCGACACCGCCCAGGCCGCCGGTGACAAGGTAGACGCCCTCGCGGCGCAGACGCGGTGGCGCCGCAGCGGTCAGCGTCGCGGGTTCGTAGGTCCTGATCCAGCGGTGCGCGCCGCGGCAGGCCACGAGCGGCTCGCCGGGCTCGGCCTGCAGTGCCGCGGCCTCGGCCACGATCTGCGCGACCAGCCGGCCTTCGGCATCGCTTTCGGGCGCGGGCAGCACCACGTCGATCACGCGGCAATGCACGCGCGGGTATTCCTGGCCGATCACCTTGCCGATGCCGCGCAGCGTGGCCTTCTCGGGGCACAGCGGCTCGGTGCCGGTGACGTCTTCGAGCTGGTTGGCGACGACGGCCAGCGGCAGCGTGCGCTCGCCGGCTTCGAGCGACTGCACGAGCGCGAGCAGGCTGAAGAAGCTGCGCTCGAGCAGCTCGGCCTGCGGCTGCTGCGCGGGCAGCGCCTCGTCGAGGCTCCACAGGTGGTAGATGCCGGCGATGGCGCCGAAGTCGGCCGCGATCTCGCTCTGCAGGCGGGCATGGTCGTCGCGCGCGCCGGGGCGCAGCGTCCAGTGGCCGTGGGCCGTGCGCGCGAAGGCGCTGCCGCGCTCGGCCAGCACCACGGTGCGGCCCTGCGCGCGCAGCTGCCGCACGAGGTGGCCCGTGAGGCTGCGGCTGTCGCCGAGCACGAGCAGGCAGCCGTCGGTCGATGCCGACGGTGCGACGACCAGCGGCTCCGTGCGCTGCCACGAGGGCACGTAGAACGAGCCGGCATTGGTGCGCTGCAGCGCCTTCGCAGCACTGGGCGCTTCGACCCAGTAGCGGCGGCGCTGGAACGGATACGCCGGCAGCGGCACGCGCCGACGCGCGGCGCCCGCGCGGCAGGCGGCCCAGTCGATGTCCACGCCCGCCACCCACAGCTGGGCCAGCGTCTGCGCGATCTGCTGCGCATTGCGCGCCTGCTGCTGCGGATGCGCCTGGCTGGCGAGCACGCCAGCGGCGGTGTCGGCCAGCGGATGCTGGCGCGCCAGGCCCGCCAGCGTTTCGCCGGGGCCGACTTCGAGCAGCACGCGGCCCGGCACCTGCAGCAAGGTGCCCACGCCGTCGGCGTACTGCACGGTGCCGCGCAGGTGGCGCGCCCAGTAGGCGGGGCTCATGGCCTCTTCGGACGTGATCAGCTGGCCCGTGACGTTCGAGACGAAGGGGATCGTCGGCGGCCGGCGCGGCACCGAAGCGATGAGCGCTTCGAGCGGCGCGAGCAGCGGCTCGGTCATCGCCGAGTGCGAAGCGATCGACACATGCAGCCGGCGCGGCAGGTGGCCCGCCGCGCGCAGCCGCGCCTCGGCGGCCTCGACCGCGTCGCGCGGGCCGGAGATCACGCTCAGCTGCTCGGCATTGGCGGCGGCGAGGTCGCAGCCCGGCGCCAGGAAGGGCGCGAGCGCGGCTTGCGACAGCGGCACGGCGGTCATCGCGCCGGGCGGCATCGACTGCAGCAGGCGTCCGCGCAGGGCCGCGACACGCAGTGCGTCTTCGAGGCGGAACACGCCCGCCAGGCAGGCGGCGACGTACTCGCCTAGGCTGTGGCCCATCATCACCGCGGGCCGCACGCCGCGGCGCATCCACCACTGGGCCATCGCGTACGCGACGACGAAGAGCGCGGGCTGCGCGAGCGCGATGTCGAACAGCCGCGCGTCGGCCTCGGCTTCGCCGCCGGGCGCGGGGAACAGCACGGTGCGCAGGTCGAAGCCCAGCTCGGGTTCCAGCAGCGCGCAGCAGCGGTCGATGTCGTCGCGGAAGGCCGCGTCGTCCTCGTAGAGCGCGCGGCCCATCTGGGCGTGCTGCGTGCCACCGCCCGGAAAGAGGAAGACCACCTCGGGTGCCTGCGCGGGCGCGGCGCGCACGGCCAGGCCCTCGCCCGCCGAGAGCAGCTGCACGGCCCCTTCGGCATGGTCGGCCACCACGGCGCTGCGGTGCTCGAAGACACGGCGGCCCGCCTGCAGGGTGTGGGCAATGTCGGCGAGCGGCAACGCGGGGTGCGCGCGCAGGTGATCGGCCAGTTGCTGCGCGGCTTGTCGCGTCGCGGACGCGCTGCGGGTCGACAGCGGCAGCACCTGCCAGCCAGTCACTGTGGTTGACGTGGCCACGGGCGGCGCCTCTTCCAGCACGACGTGCACGTTGGTGCCGCCGATGCCGAAGGAGCTGACGCCCGCGCGGCGCGGCGTGTCGCCCTCGGGCCACGGGCGCGCCTCGGTGTTCACGCGGAACGGGCTGTTCGCGAAATCGATCTGCGGGTTCGGCTGCTCGAAGTGCAGGCTCGGCGGCAGCGTGCGGTGGCGCAGCGCCAGCGTCGCCTTGATGAGCCCGGCCACGCCGGCCGCCGCGTCGAGGTGGCCGATGTTGGTCTTGACCGAGCCGATGGCGCAGTAGCCGCAGCGCCCGCCATCGCCGCCATCGGCACGGAAGGCCTGCGTGAGCGCGGCCAGCTCGATCGGGTCGCCCAGCGTGGTGCCCGTGCCGTGCGCCTCGACATAGCCGATGGTGTGCGCGGGCACGTCGGCCATCAGCTGCGCCGCGCGGATCGCGCCGGCCTGGCCCTGCACGCTCGGTGCGGTGAAGCCGATCTTGTCGGCGCCGTCGTTGTTGGCGGCCGTGCCCTTGATGACGGCGTGGATGGTGTCGCCGTCGCGCAGCGCATCGGCCAGTCGGCGCAGCACGACGATGCCCGCGCCGCTGCCGATCACCGTGCCCGCGGCCCGGGCGTCGAAGGCGCGGCAATGGCCGTCGGGCGAAAGGATGGCGCCGTTCTGGTAGCGATAGCCGCCCTCCTGCAGCAGGTTGAGCCACACGCCGCCGGCCAGCGCCATGTCGCAGTCGTGGCTCAGCAGGCCCTGGCAGGCCAGGTGCACGGCCACCAGCGAGGTCGAGCATTCGGTCTGCACGCTCAGGGCCGGGCCGCGCAGGTCGAGCTTGTAGGCCACGCGCGTGCACAGCGAGCCGGCGGAGTTGCCGCTCATGAGGCCCAGCATGTCGGCGATGCCGGTGCCCGCGTCGATGCCGACGGCGGGCAGCAGGTGCTTCATGAGGTAGAGGTTGGGGCCGTCGCCCGCGTAGACGCCGACGGGCGCCCCGCCCTTCTGGCCGGTCGGCCAGCCCGCATGGTCCATCGCCTCCCAGGCGCATTCGAGAAAGATGCGCTGCTGCGGATCGAGGTGCTCGGCCTCGCGCGGCGAGTAGCCGAAGAAGCCGGCGTCGAAGCGGTCGAAGCCGTCGAACAGCACGCCGGCCTTCACGTAGTCGGGATCGGCCAGCGCGCGCTCGGGCACGCCGCGCGCGCGCAGTTCGTCGTCGCTGAAGACGGTGACCGACTCGACGCCGTCGCGGATGTTGCGCCAGAAGGCGTCGACGTCGGGCGCGCCGGGAAAGCGGCCGGCCATGCCGACGATGGCGATCTCGAGGCCCGTGGTGTCGGGGGCAGAAAGCGGGGTGTCGTCTTGCGCGTGCATCAGAGGGTTCTTTCCGTGGGTCGGCGGCGTTGCAGCAAGGCTGCGCGCTGTTGCTGCGCGCGCTGCTTCGCCTGCGCGGCGTCGTCGGAGGCAGCGGCGGGGCCGCGCCCCTTCTGCTCGATGTGACGGGCGAGCGCGCCGACGGTCGGGTACTTGAAGAGGTCGACCACCGCGAGCCCCGGCTGCAGGCGGTCTTCCACCAGCCGGTGCATGCGGATCACGAGCAGCGAGTTGCCGCCGAGGTCGAAGAAGTTGTCGTGCAGGCCGACCTGCGCGACCTTGAGCAGCTCGGCCCAGATCGCGGCCAGCGTCTGCGCGACGTCGCCGTGGGGGGCTTCGTAGCCTGGCGTGCCGGCGGCCGCCGGTGCGGGCAACGCGCGGCGATCGACCTTGCCGTTGGCGCCGAGCGGGAAGCTGTCGAGCACCATCAACGCGGACGGCACCATGTAGTCGGGCAACGCCTGCGCCAGCTGCGTCTTGAGCGTGGTCGCGTCGAGCGATGCGCCTGCAGCGGGTGCGACGTAGGCCACGAGCGACGGGCCCGCTGCGCCCTCGTGCAGGCACACCAGCGCCTCGCGCACGCCGGGCTGCTCGCGCAAGCGCGCCTCGACTTCGCCGAGCTCGATGCGGAAGCCCCGCACCTTCACCTGGTGGTCGAGCCGCTCCAGGTATTCGAGCTGGCCGTCGGCGCGCCAGCGCACGAGGTCGCCGGTGCGGTACAGGCGCCCGCCTGATGGATCGAAGGGGTCGGCGACGAAGCGCTCGGCCGTCAGCGCCGCGCGCCCGAGGTAGCCGCGCGCGAGGCCGTCGCCGCCGAGGTACAGCTCGCCGGGCACGCCCTGCGGCACGGGCTGCAGGTCGGCGTCGAGCACATGGGCGGTGCGGCGGCCGACCGGGCGGCCGATGGGGGCGTAGCCCTGCACGATGGCCTCGGCGTCGGCGGACCACAGGGTCGGCGTGATCACGGCTTCGGTCGGGCCGTAGGCGTTCACGACGCGTGCCGGGTGCAGCACGCGGCGGACCAGCGCGAGGTCTTCGCCGGTCCAGGCCTCGCCGCCGAAGAGCGCGAGGCGCACGGCGTGCTGGAACGGCGGCTGGTCTTGCAGCAGCTGGCGCGCGTAGGCCGGCGGCAGGTCGACCACACTGACGCGGTGGCGTTGGAGCAAGGCGTCGAGTTCGCTGGCGAGCGAGCACCACTGCGGCTGCAGCACCAGCGCAGCGCCGGTGGTCAGCGGCAGCAGGCACTGCTCGATGGCGGCGTCGACGTGCGGCAGCGCGAACTGCAGCGAACGATCGCTCGCCGTGAAGCCGCAGGTGTCGGCCATGGCCTGCAGGTGCATCGACAGCGCGCCGTGCGCGACCGCCACGCCCTTGGGGCGGCCGGTGGTGCCCGAGGTGTGGATCACGTAGGCCAGGTGGTGGTCGTGCAGCGCGACTTGCGGGGCCTCGTTCGGTTCGTCGTCGAGCGATGCGTCATCGACTGCGAGGCGCGCGACGGTTTCGTTCACTGAGCTGTGGCTGCCGGCCAGCAGCAGCGCGGCGCCGCTGTCGGCCAGCAACTCCGACAACCGCTGCGGCGGGTGCGACGGGTCCATCGGCAGGTAGGTGCCGCCGGCTTTCAGCACGGCGAGCAGGCTGACGACGCGATCGACCGGGGCATCGACGGCCACGGCGACCGGCGTGTCGGGCCGCACACCGTGGCGCAGCAGGCGGTGCGCAAAGCGGTTGGCGCGGCGGTCGAGGGCGGCGTAGGAGAGCTCGGTGTCGCCTGCGATCAGCGCGATGGCATCGGGTGCGCGGCGGACGTGCGCTTCGAACAGGCGATGCGCGGGCGTCGCGGCGGATGCGGGCGATGGGCCCGTGCCCCAGGTGTGCAGTCGCGCCTGCTCTTCGGCAGCGAGCCACGGCGCATCGCCGATGGCGCGGGCCGGGTCGGCCGTCAGCGCGTCGAGCAGCGCGCGGTAGTGCGCGGCCATGCGCGCGACGGTCTCCCCGTCGAACAGCTCGGCCGCCGCGGTGAAGACCGCGCGCACCTGGCCGTCGGCGCGCTCGCGGATGTCGAGCGCGAGTTCGCACTGCGCGGCGCTGTCGTCCATGCGGTACTCGTCGACCGCCAGGCCCGGCAGGCCGCGCAGCACGGCCGTGTCTTCGCGCAGCAGGTTGAACATCACCTGGAACAGCGGGTTGTGGCTCAGGCTGCGCTGCGGCTGCAGGGCGTCCACGAGCTGTTCGAACGGCAGGTCCTGATGAGCCTGCGCGCCGAGCGCGGCCTCGCGGGTCTGGGTCAGCAGTTGCGCGAACGGGGTGCGGCCGTTCAGCGTGGCGCGCAGCACCTGCGTGTTGACGAAGAAGCCGATGAGGCCCGTGGTCTCGGGGCGGTGGCGGTTGGCGACCGGCACGCCCACGCGCACATCGGGCTGGCCCGTGTAGCGATGCAGCAGCGCCTGGAAGCCCGCGAGCAGCACCATGAACAGCGTGGCGCCATGCGCCTGCGCGGTGACGTGCAGGCGGGCGACGAGGGCTGCGTCGAGGTCGAAGGCATGCGAGGCCGCGCGGTAGTTGGCGACCGCGTGGCGGGGGCGGTCCGTGGGCAAGGCCAGCACGGGGTGCGTGTGGCCGAGCTGGGCGCGCCAGTAGGTCAGTTGCCGTTCGGCCTCGCCGGCGGCGAGCCAGTCGCGCTGCCACGCGGCGTAGTCGGCGTACTGGATCGCCGGTGCGGCGAGCGACGGCGTCTCGCCCTTCGCGTGCGCCGCATAGGCCACGCCGAACTCGTCGAGCAGCACCTGCAGCGAGGCGCCGTCGGACACGATGTGGTGCGTGACGATCGCGAGGATGTGGTGCGCGTCGCCGAGCTGGAGCCACGCGGCGCGCAGCACGGGGCCGGCCACGAGGTCGAAGGGCTCGGCCTGCAGCGCGCTCGCTTGTGCGGCGGCGGCGCCTTCACGGTCGCTGTCCGGCAGCGCGCGCAGGTCGATGTGGGCAAGCGCCAGCGGTGCAGTCGGCAGCACCTGCTGGCCGACCGTGCCGTCGGCCGCGGTGCGGAACACGGTGCGCAGGCTCTCGTGGCGCGCGAGCAGGCCTTCGAGCGCCGCCTTCATTGCGTCGGCATCCAGCACGCCCGACAGGCGCAGCGCCACGCCCACGTGGTAGGCGCTGTTCTGCGGATCGAGCTGCCACAGGAACCACTGGCGCGCCTGCGCATGCGACAGCGCGAGCAGCCCCGTGCGGCGCTCGGCCGGCCGGGATCGGCCGGTGCGCGCGGCGTTGGCCAAGCGCCCGCACGCGCCGCAGTTCGCGCGCGAGGTCGCCCAGGCGCGGCTGTTCGAACAGCGCACGCAATGGAAAGTCGATGTCCCAGCGCTCGCCGATGCGCGCGGCCACCTGCGTGGCGGCGAGCGAGTTGCCGCCGTGGGTGAAGAAGTGCGCGTCGCGCGCCAGCGGCCGTTCGGCGGGGCGGCGCAGCACCTCGTGCCAGATCGTGGCGAGGGACTGTTCGACGTCGTCGAGTGCGGCTTCGGATGTGTCGACTGCGGGGGCGCTGCCGCCGAGCACGAACGCGCCGTGTGCGTAGATCGCATAGGCGTCCGCCGTGCGGTCGATCCATCCCTGGCGGCAGGCGCCGCGCTGCAGCTTGCCGCTCGTGGTCTTGGGCATGCCGCCGGGGTTGAGCAGCATCACGACCGACAGCGGCTCGCCGCACTGCTCGCTCACGGCCGCGCTCAGCGCCTCGACCAGCACCTCGGGCCGCACCAGCTTCTGGATGCTGCGCGACACCTCGGCCGCGAGGCCGATGCCCTCGCCTTCCGGCCCCTCGACCGCGAAGGCCGCGACGCGGCCCTTGCGCACGGCCTCGACCTCGCGCTCCACTTCGCGCTCGATGTCCTGCGGGTACAGGTTGTGGCCGCGCACGATGACCATGTCCTTGATGCGGCCGGCCACGTAGAGCTGGCCGTCGTGCACGAAGCCCAGGTCGCCGGTGCGCAGCCAGCGCGTGCCGTCGTGCACGACGAAGGTCTGCTGCGACACCTCGGGCTTGTTCCAGTAGCCGCTGCCCAGGCTCGGGCCCGAGGCCCAGATTTCGCCGACGGCGCCATCGGCGCACACGCTCAGCGTGGCGGTGTCGACGATGCGCACCGCGTGGTGCGTGACGCTGCGGCCGCAGCCCACGAGCATCGCGCCGCCCTCATCGCGCACCACGGCGCCTTGCGCCAGGCGTGCCTTGTCGAAGGCGTGCGCGACCATGCCGGCGCCGCGCTGCCCGCCCGTGACGAACAGCGTCGATTCGGCCAGGCCGTAGCAGGGGTACACCGCCTCGGCCGGAAAGCCCGCGGGCGCGAAGCGTTGCTGGAACGACCGCAGCGTGTCGGCGCGCACCGGCTCGGCGCCGGAGAACGCGAGGCGCCAGGACGACAGGTCGAGCCTTTGCAGCTGCGCGTCGGACACGCGGTCCAGGCACAGGCGGTAGGCGAAGTCGGGCCCGCCGCTGACCGTGGCGCGCAGCCGCGAGACGGCTTCGAGCCAGCGCACGGGGCGCTCGAGAAAGTAGCGCGGCGACATCAGCGCCACCACGGCGCCACGGTGCATCGGCTGCAGCAGGCCGCCGATGAGGCCCATGTCGTGGTTCAGCGGCAGCCAGGTGACGAAGGTGTCGCTCGTGCAGACCGAGAGGCCCTCCTCGATCGCGCGCATGTTCGCCATCAGGTTGGCGTGCGTGACCATGACGCCCTTGGGCGCCGAGGTCGAACCGGAGGTGTACTGCAGGAAGGCGATGTCGGTGGCGGCCGGCGTGTGCGGGCGCCATGCGTCGGCACCGGCGGCGTCGATCTGGTCCACGGCGATGAGCGTGGCCTGCGCGAAGGCATCGGCCACGCCTGCCATCGCATCGCGGATGGCGGCGTGGGTCAGCACGCAGCAGGCGCCCGCGTCGGCGGCGATGCCCTCGAGCTTGCCCAGGTGGCGCTTGCGCGTGGACTCGGGCGGGAACACCGGCACGGCGACGAGGCCCGCGTAGAGGCAGGCGAAGAAGCTGACAACGTAGTCGTCGCTGTTGTCCAGCATGATGAGCACGCGGCCGCCGGGCGCGAAGGCCCGCTGCAGGTGCGCCGCGAGACCGCGCACGCGCGCGTCGAGGGTGCGGTAGCTGATGGGCGTGTCGAGTGCGGTGCCGTCGCGGTCGGTGATGGCGATCAATGCGATGTCGTCGGGGCGCTGCGCGGCGAGGCCACGCAGGTGGGTCACGAAGTCCACGGGATGCATCGGGTTCACAGGGGTTGTTCCTTGGTGTGCCAGGCCAGCGCGGCGGCGTAGCCCGGCGGCGCGGACAGCGCCATCGCTTCGATGCCGGCCCACGCGGGCACGGCGCAGTCGACGGCAAGCGCGCCGTGGGCGTCGGGGTGGATGCCGACGCTTTGCAGGTGTTCGGCCATGCCGACGCCGGCGGCTTTCAACACAGCCTCCTTGCCGACCCAGCGTCGGTAGAAGGCGCGTGGCAGGTCGGCGTCGCTGCGGATTTCGCGCTGCTCGCGTGCGGTGAAGGCCATGGCGAGCAGTGCATCGGCGTCGGCCATGAGGTCGCGCGCGCAGGCTTCGATGTCGACGCCGACGCAGCGCACGCGCACCGGATCGGCCAGCGCGATGAGCGCGTGGTCGCCGGCGTGCGAGATGTTGAAGAGCGGTACTGCTTTGTCACCTGCGGCTTCGACGAAGGGCTTGCCGTGCGCGTCGGCGCGCAGTGGCACCTCCGCCGGACGGCAGGCGAGGCGCTGCGCGATCAGGCGGCGCACGGCGGCGCGGGTGTGGGCGAAGCGCACGCGGTCGGCGCGGCGGGC
>RCUP01001533.1_pt1 | contig 13911 bp, 12 predicted proteins | sample 2166341 | NCBI WGS metagenome assembly RCUP01 (sample SAMN09932325, study PRJNA488358) | compost metagenome | isolation source: compost soil in succinonitrile-enriched | place: Germany: Experimental Botanical Garden | reverse complement strand
TAGAGGCGCTGGGCCGGATTGGCCGGATCCACGGTCAGCCTGACTCGCGCCACCTGCACTTCTGCCAGTGCCTGTTCCACCCGCAGCATCATGCGCTCAGCCAGGCCAAAGCCGCGGGCTTCGGGCCGTACCGCCAGAGAGAGCAGCCAGCCCTGCGACCGATCCTGACCCAGGCCTCCCAGGGCATAACCCAGCAGCCTGTCCTCCAGCTCCGCCACGACCAGCAAGGCGGGCCACAGATCCATGGCCTGACGGAAGAAGAAGGCGGGGTAGACATCCTCCCCGAAGACGTCGGCGTCTATCTGCCAGATGGCGTGCATGTCGGCGTGGGTGGCAAGGCGTAATAGGGGGGACGGCTGCATCCGGGCTCCTGTGGTACTTGCTGCCGGGGGGCAGTCAAAAAGAGCGCACAGGGTAGTGGGCTCGCCAGGCTGATGCAAGCGGGTCTGGTTCTGAGGCCAGACAGGGGAGGCAGAGCCGGGGGAATCGATCGCAGCTCAGGTGGTGCTCAAGGGGTAAAGAAACAGGGCCCGCAGGCCCTGTTTCACCGGATAGCCTCGATTGCTGCGATCAGATGAGGCGGGTCGCCTGCTCCAGCCAGGCGAGATCCTCGCCCTCCAGCAGCGGGCTCAGACGGCGGTAAACCTCGGCATGGTAGTCGTTGATCCAGCGGAACTCGGCCTGGCTCAGCAGGCTGCGATCGATGAGGCGGGTATCGAACGGCACATAGGTCAGCCGTTCGAAGCCCAGCATCGCCAGCTCGCCCACCCGCTCCAGTTCGGTGACCACCACCAGGTTCTCGCAGCGGATGCCAAAGGCATCTTCCCGGTAGTAACCCGGTTCGTTGGAGAGCACCATACCCGGCTGCAGGGCCACCAGGCTGCCCTTGGGGGCGATGCGCTGCGGGCCTTCGTGCACGCTGAGGAAGTGGCCGACCCCGTGGCCTGTGCCATGGTCGTAGTTGTAACCGGCTTGCCACAGGGGCATGCGGGCCAGCACGTCGAGCTGGATGCCGGCGGTGCCGCGGGGGAAGCGTGCCTGATCCAGTGCGATATGGCCCTGCAGCACCCGGGTGAACATCGCCTTGTGCTCGTCGGTCACCTCACCCACCTTGACGGTACGGGTGATGTCGGTGGTGCCATCCAGATACTGGGCGCCGGAATCCACCAGATAGATGCTGTCCTGACCGAAGGGGCGAGGCACACCGTTGGTGTGGCGGTAGTGGCACATGGCGGCGTTGGGGCCCAGCGCCGAGATGGTGTCAAAGCTCGGCTCGACGTAGTGATCCTGCTCGCGACGGAAGGCTTCCAGGCGATCGGCCAGGGTGCCCTCATCCATATCCTGATAGTCGCCGGAGGCGATCAGCCGATCCAGCCAGGCGAGGAAGCGGGTGACGGCGACGCCGTCGCGCAGATGGGCGCGCTGCATGCCGGCCAGCTCAACGGCGTTCTTGCAGGCCTTGGGCAGCATGGTGGGATCCTGCCCCGCCACCAGGATGGCGCCTGCCTCCTCCATGGTGAGCTGGGTCCAGGCGTTGGCGGTGTTGGGGTCGGCCAGCACTTTTTGCTGATCCTCGCCGATGCGTTGCAGCACGTCACCCAGCTTGTCGATGGGATAGACGGAGACATCCTGCCCCACGTGGCGGCTGAAGGCGATGCAGTCGATCTTGTCGGTGTCGACGAAGAAATCCATGCTGGTGTTGGCGTAAAGCACCGCGAAGCCCAGCACCACCGGCAGTCGCTCCACGTCGCGGCCACGCAGGTTGAGCAGCCAGTTGATGGGCTCGGCCTGGGTCAGCAGCACCGCATCCAGGCCGCGCTTGCGCAGATCCGCCGCCAGCAGCTCGCGCTTGGCCTGGCTGGACTGGCCCGCCAGCTCCTCGCTGTAGAGGATGACAGGGGTTTTGGTCGGGGCGGGGCGATCGCTCCAGTGCAGATCGATGAGGTTCTCTTCGACCCGAACCAGCGCTATGCCGCGCTCGGCCAGTATTGGCTTGGCGCTCTGGTACCAGGCGAGGCTGTGCAGGCGGGGATCGAAGCCGACCCGGGCGCCGGACGGCAGTTGATCTGCCAGCCACTGGACGTGGGGATCTTCGTTCAGGTGAAGAAACTCAAACAGCTCGGCCGGTGCCTGCATGCGGGCCTGCACCGTATAACGACCGTCGACGAACAGGGCTGCCCGCTGTGCCATGATGATGGCGATGCCAGCGGAGCCGTTGAAACCCGTGATCCAGTCCAGCCGTTCGGCATAGGCGGGAATGTACTCCCCCAGGTGCTCGTCGTCGTGGGGAACGATGAAGGCGTCCAGTTCCAACGTGGCCAGAGTGGCCCTGACCTGGGCGACGCGGGTTTCAATAATCTCGAAATGATTCATGTCGTTATTGCCAGATTGTGATGATGTGAGTGTTCACTGATTGTGGCCGCTTGCCAGGATCTGTCGGATCGACTGGCCTGCCGCCTCGATATGTTGCTTGAGCAGGACCACGGCCTCGTGCTTGCGGCGGGCGCGGCACAGCTCCAGCAGGTGGGCGTGTTCGCGCTCGGCCTTGTCCACGCCGCCCTGGGCGAACAGCAGTTCGAAGCGCACGTAGCGATCGCAGCTCAGATTGATCTGGGCGATGAGATCCAGTGCCTGGGGACGATTGGCGGCCTGATAGAGGGTGGCGTGAAAACTGTGGTTCAACTCGGCCCAGTGCTCGATCTGGGTGCCGGACTCCAGCGCCAGATCAAACTGGGCCAGGATGGCTTGCGCCTTGGCGAAGGTCTCCTCCGTCATCAGGTCGACGGCGTGGAACAGGGTATCGGCTTCCAGCAGCGCCCGCAAATAAAAGAGCTCCTCGATGGCCGAGGCGTCCAGCATGGTGACCACGGCGCCGCGATGGGCCTCGAACTTCACCAGCCCCTGGGCTTCCAGCTGCATCAGCGCCTCTCGCACCGGGATACGGCTCACCGCCAGCTCCTTGGCGATGGCGTCCTGGCGCAGGGGGGCGCCGGCGGGAAACTCCCCACGCAATATCCGGCCGCGGAGGTTCTCCATCACCATCTGGGTTCGGGTCTTGTAGGGTGGGGTCATGCTTGAGTCACGGGCAGGTTGCAAAATTGTATATTGTATAAAGTTTGGCTGAATCTAACGCGCAACCGCGTGCAAGGCAAGGCTTGGCGGGAGCCATATGCTGTGCATCGACCAAAAAAATACCGGCCAGCTGGGCTGACCGGTATGGGATTGTCACCTTGACAGGGCGCAGCTTACAGCTGCGGGCCTGCAGCAACCAGGCGTTTGCCTTCGTCGTTGTCGGTGAAGCGCTCGAAGTTCTTGATGAAGCGCTGGGCCAGATCCTGTGCCTTGGCGTCCCACTCGGCCTGGTCGGCATAAGTGTCGCGCGGGTCGAGGATGGCCGGGTTCACGCCCGGCAGCTCGGTCGGCACTTCCAGGTTGAAGATAGGCAGCACCTTGGTCGGCGCCTGCTCGATGGAACCATCCAGGATGGCATCTATGATGGCGCGGGTGTCCTTGATGGAGATGCGCTTTCCGGTGCCGTTCCAACCGGTGTTGACGAGATAGGCTTCCGCCCCTGCGGCTTCCATCCGTTTCACCAGCTCCTGACCGTACTTGGTCGGGTGCAGGCTGAGGAAGGCGGCGCCAAAGCAGGAGGAGAAGGTCGGAGTCGGCTCCGTGATGCCACGCTCGGTACCGGCCAGCTTGGCGGTGAAGCCAGACAGGAAGTGGTACTTGGTCTGCTCCTTGGTCAGCTTGGCGACCGGGGGCAGCACGCCGAAAGCATCGGCGGTCAGGAAGATCACCTTATTGGCATGACCCGCCTTGGAGACCGGCTTGACGATGTTCTCGATGTGATAGATGGGGTAGGAGACCCGGGTGTTCTCGGTCTTGGAGCCATCATCGAAGTCGATGGTGCCATCGGCGGCAACGGTCACGTTCTCCAGCAGCGCATCGCGGCGGATGGCGTTGTAGATATCCGGCTCGGCTTCCTTGGAGAGCTTGATGGTCTTGGCGTAGCAGCCCCCTTCGAAGTTGAACACGCCGTGGTCGTCCCAGCCGTGCTCGTCGTCACCGATGAGCTGACGCTTGGGATCGGTGGAGAGGGTAGTCTTGCCGGTACCGGAGAGGCCGAAGAAGATGGCCACGTCCCCATCCTTGCCCACGTTGGCGGAGCAGTGCATGGAGGCAATGCCGCGCAGGGGCAGGAAGTAGTTCATCATGGAGAACATGCCCTTCTTCATCTCGCCACCGTACCAGGTGCCACCGATGAGCTGCATCTTCTCCGTCATGTTGAAGGCGACGAAGTTCTCGGAGTTGAGACCCTGCTCCTGCCAGTTCGGGTTGGTGCACTTGGCGCCGTTCATCACCACGAAGTCGGGCTTGAAGGTTTTCAACTCTTCATCGCTCGGGCGAATGAACATGTTCTTCACGAAGTGTGCCTGCCAGGCCACCTCGGTGATGATGCGCACCGCCAGGCGGGTATCCGGGTTGGCACCGCAGAAACCATCGACCACAAACAGGCGCTTGCCGGAGAGCTGTTTGGTCACCAGGGATTTCAGATGTGACCACACTTCGGGGGTGATGGCCTTGTTATCGTTCTTGCCCTGGTCAGACCACCATACGGTATCCTGGGTAGTGGCGTCTTTGACGATATATTTATCTTTTGGGGAACGGCCGGTGAAGATGCCGGTATTGACGTTGACGGCGCCGAGTTCGGTGACGACGCCACGTTCGAATCCTTCCAGGTCTGGGCGGGTCTCTTCTGCGAAAAGCTGCTCATAGGAAGGGTTGCGAACGATTTCCTGGCTGTTTTTGATACCGTATTGGTCCAGTTTCAGTTGTTGTGCCAGGGCGGGTTCTACCACGATAGTCATTATGTTCTCCTGGGTTCAGAGGTGTGTAGGGTTCTATCTGGCGTCCATACTACTACCTAGGTGGTAGTTTTTAGCGATCGCCATCAAACTTTATAAAATAGGGTATTTTTTTGTTATTTAAGTTAAAGGCGGGTTTTGCCCGCCTTTATTTAGTGTAACTTGTTTGCATCATTACCGGGAGCCCCGCTGAACAGGGTTTCGATGTCTATCCCATCAAATTGGTAGTGGGTGCCGCAGTAATCGCAGTGCATGTCGATCTTGCCGAGCTCCTGCACCATGGCCACCGCTTCCTCCTTCTCTATCTGCAGCAGAGCCCCTTCGCAGCGAGCGCGGGAGCAGGTGCAGCGGAACTCGATCGCCTGGGGATCGAACACTCGCACCTTGTCCTGATGGTAGAGGCGGTAGAGGATCTCTTCGGCCTCCAGGCCGAACAGCTCTTCATCCTTGATGGTGCTGGTGAGCTGGATCAGGTGATCGAAGTCGGCGCCGTGATCCTCGCTCCGGGCCGGCAACTCCTGCAACAGGATGCCGGCGGCGCGGGGAGTGCCCTCGTGGTGGCCGGTACGGATCCAGAGCCGGGTAGCGAGTTGCTCGGACTGGGCGAAGTACTGCTCGAGGCAGGCCGCCAGGGTATCGGCCTCGAGGGCGATGATGCCCTGATAGCGTTCGCCCTCTTCAGGGGTGATGGTGATCACCAGCTGGCCATTGCCAATCAGGCTCTGCAGCTTGTCGTCCGTTGGCAGATCGCCTTCATGGCGGGCGACACCGCGCAACTGCTGGTTGTGATCGCCGTTGATCACCGCCAGACGCACGGGCCCGTCCCCTTGCAGTTGCACCGTGATGGAGCCTTCAAACTTGAGGGTGGCGGTCAGCAGGCTGGTGGCGACCAGCAGTTCACCCAGCAGTTTCTGCACCTGTACCGGGTAGTTCTGGGCATCGACGATGTGGCGATAGGTACTATCCAGCTGGACCAGCTCCCCCCGCACTTCGTACTCTTCGAACAGATAGCGATACAGGAGATCTTGGTTACTCATCATGCTTTCCTAGGATTTTCTGGGAGAAAAGATAAATACATTGTTAAACAGTTGGTTAGGAACTAATTCCTGTGCCTGTCGTCATAAAAGAGCCACGGAGGCGAGTCAGTATTGCTTGACCTTGATCAACTGGCGCCGCTCCTGCTTGTCGGGGCGGCGCTCCGGACTCGGGGCAAACTGGCTGTTGAAGCGTCTCGCCTCGCTGTTCTGGGCCCGTTTTTTCAGGCTCTCTTCGGTCTCTTCATAGAGCAACTGGGCCAGGGGGGCGGCCTTGCGCTGCTCGCTGACCTGCAGCACCCGCACTTCCCGTTCATCCTGGCCCTGCCAGAAGCGGACGAGAGCGCCGACCTCGACGGTTTTGCCCGGTTTGCTGCGCTGGCCGTTATAATGCACCTTGCCACCGTCGATCTGATCCCTCGCCAGGCTGCGGGTCTTGTAGAAGCGTGCCGCCCACAGCCACTTGTCGAGGCGGACCAGGAGGCTGATTTGTGCTGGATTCGACATGGATCGGCTCCGGGATGGCTGAAAGGGGAGCCTGATTATACCAGAGGCAGGCCCCGGGATAGAAACAGGGGGAACCGGGGTGTGACGGAATCTGAATTTTCACAGCATCATCCCATCCGGTCGGTTGTCTCTGGGTCCATTGCCGTACACAATAGCTAACCGATTTGGATGCCAGAATATTTTGATAAACATGACGCTACCGTTCAGGGATGACTTGTTGGGCTCCCTTCTGGCTCGCTGCAAGACAGTGCCACTCTCCCGTTTCAGCCAGCCTCTGTTCTGGCTGCTGTTGCTGTTGCTGGCCCAGCAGTGCGCCGTGCTCACCTGGCGTCTGTTCGAGCTGGCCCAGCCTTCCCGCGCCGCGCCCTGGCAGCCAGCTGTCACCTCGGGCCAGGGCGCGGGACCGTCCCGCCTCGATCTCGGCAACGTCAGCCGTCTCTCCCTGTTTGGCAAGGCGCAGCAACTGCAAGCCGACAAGGCTGCCCAAGCGGCCCTGATCGATGCCCCCAAGACCCAGCTCAACGCCCAGCTCAACGGGGTGCTGGCCAGTTCCGATCCGGCAAAATCCATCGCCATCATCGCCCACAACGGGCTGCAGAACTCCTATGGTATAGGGGATTACATCGACGGCACTCAGGCCAGGATCCGTCAGGTGTTTGCCGACAGGGTCATCATTGCCCGCGATGGTCGTGACGAGACCCTGATGCTGGATGGGGAAGAGTATGGCAAGCCGTTGCCCAAGGCGACTCGACAGGGGGCAGCGCTCTCTTCCGTTCGCAGCGAGTTGATGAGCAATCCTGGCAAGATCACCGATTATCTCAATATTTCTCCGGTCCGGGTGGATGGTCGCATGGTCGGCTATCGTCTCAACCCGGGCAGCAATCCCGAAATGTTCAATCAACTCGGGCTGGTCGCCAACGATCTGGCGGTCAGCATCAATGGCCTGGATCTGCGTGACAACGCACAGGCCATGCAGGCGATGCAGCAAGTGGCGGGCGCCACGGAAATGACCGTCACCGTCGAGCGGCAAGGACAGCTCTACGACGTTTATGTCGGCTTGTCAGAATAATGAATTGGAGTAGCACCAAGAATGACAAATAAAGGGAAGGGCTGGCGTCTGGCCACGGTGGCAGCTGCCTTGATGATGACGGGCTCTGCCTGGGCCACCGAGTATGCCGCCAGTTTCAAGAATGCCGACATTGAAGAGTTCATCAACACGGTCGGCAAGAACCTGAACAAGACCATCATCATCGAGCCCTCGGTGCGCGGCAAGATCAACGTCCGCAGCTACGACCTGCTCAATGAGGATCAGTACTACCAATTCTTCCTGAGCGTGCTCGACGTCTACGGCTTCGCCGTGGTGCCCATGAACAATGGCGTACTCAAGGTGGTGCGCTCCAAGGATGCCAAGACTTCGGCCATCCCCGTGGTGGACGACACTAACCCCGGTGTGGGGGACGAGATGGTGACCCGGGTGGTACCGGTGCGCAACGTCTCGGTACGGGAGCTTGCGCCCCTGCTGCGCCAGCTCAACGACAACGCTGGCGGTGGCAACGTGGTGCATTACGAGCCGTCCAACGTGCTGCTCATCACCGGCCGGGCGGCCGTGGTCAACCGTCTGGTGGAAGTGGTACGCCGGGTCGACAAGGCGGGCGACCAGGATATGGACGTCATCAAGCTGAAATATGCCTCGGCGGGCGAGATGGTGCGGCTGGTGACCAACCTCAACAAGGATGGCAACAACCAGGGTGCCAATGCCTCCCTGCTGCTCTCCCCCAAGGTGGTCGCCGACGAGCGCACCAACTCCGTGGTGATCAGCGGTGAGCCCAAGGCGCGGGCCCGCATCATCCAGATGGTGCGCCAGCTCGACCGGGATCTGCAGAGCCAGGGCAACACCCGGGTCTTCTACCTGAAATATGGCAAGGCCAAGGATCTGGTGGATGTGCTCAAGGGCGTCAGCTCCAGCATCGAGGCGGACAAGAAGGGGGGGGCGGCCACCGGTGGTGGTGCCAGCATCGGCGGCGGTCAGCTCGCCATCTCCGCCGACGAGACCACCAATGCCCTGGTGATCACCGCTCAGCCTGACGTCATGGCCGAGCTGGAGCAGGTCATCGCCAAGCTCGACATCCGCCGCGCCCAGGTGCTGGTGGAGGCGATCATCGTCGAGATCCAGGACGGTGACGGCCTCAACCTCGGGGTGCAGTGGGCCAACGCCAATGGCGGCGGCACCCAGTTCACCAATACCGGTCTGCCCATCGGACCCGCCATCATCGCGGGCAAGGATTACGACGACAACGGCAACACCGACGGGCTCGAAAACCTGCTCGGTGATTTCAGCGGCATGGCGGCCGGCTTTTACAAGGGGGACTGGGCCATGCTGGTGACGGCGCTCTCCACCAACACCAAGAACGACATCCTCTCGACCCCGAGCATCGTCACCATGGACAACAAGGAAGCCTCCTTCAACGTCGGCCAGGAAGTGCCGGTACAGAGCGGCTCCCAGAGTTCCACCACCAGCGATCAGGTATTCAACACCATAGAGCGCAAGACGGTGGGTACCAAGCTGGTGGTGACGCCCCAGATCAACGAAGGGGACTCGGTGCTGCTCAACATCGAGCAGGAGGTCTCCAGTGTGGCCCAGACCCAGGCGACCGGCACCGCCAACCTCGGTCCCACCTTCGATACCCGTACCGTCAAGAATGCGGTGCTGGTGAAGAGTGGCGAAACCGTGGTGCTGGGCGGCCTGATGGACGAGCAGACCAAGGAGCAGATCTCCAAGGTGCCGCTGCTGGGGGACATCCCTGTGCTGGGCTACCTGTTCCGCTCCACCTCCAACACCACCTCCAAACGCAATCTGATGGTGTTTATCCGGCCGACCATCTTGCGCGACGCCAACGTCTATTCCGGGGTCTCCAGCAACAAGTACACCCTGTTCCGTGCCGAACAGTTGAACCTGGCGGCCGAGGAGGGTTACGCCACTTCGCCAGCCCGTCAGGTGCTGCCCGCCTATGGTCAGGATGTGATGATGTCCCCCGAGGTGCAGCAGCAGATCGAGCGGATGAAGGCCCAGCAGCAGTCCACTGCCACCGGGGCCAAAACCCAGGTGCAGGGACAGCCCTTCGTGCAGAGCAAGCCCTGATGGCCGCCTACCAGCTCGATGGCAGCGAGCTGCCTGCCCCCTTGCCGGAACTGCCGTTTGCCTTCGCCCGTAACTTCGGGGTGATCCTGACCGAGCGCCAGGGTGCCCCGGTGCTGCTCTGTCGCCAGGGGGTGACGCCGCAGACCCTGCTGGAGGTGCGTCGGGTGGTGGGGTGCACCTTCGTGGTGGAGCAGCTTGGTCATGACGAGTTCGAGACGCTGCTGACGGCCCATTACCAGCGCGACTCCTCCGAGGCGCGCCAGCTGATGGAGGATCTCGGCAACGAGATGGACTTCTTCGCCCTGGCCGAAGAGTTGCCCCAGAGCGAAGATCTGCTGGACGCCGATGACGATGCCCCCATCATCCGTCTCATCAACGCCATGCTGAGCGAGGCGATCAAGGAGGAGGCGTCCGACATCCACATCGAGACCTTCGAACGGGCCCTGGTCATTCGCTTCCGCATCGATGGGGTGCTGCGGGAGATACTGCGCCCCCATCGCAAGCTCGCCTCGCTGCTGGTGTCGCGCATCAAGGTCATGTCCCGCATGGACATTGCCGAGAAGCGGGTACCCCAGGATGGCCGCATCTCATTGCGCATCGGCGGCCGCGCCGTGGACGTGCGGGTCTCCACCATGCCGTCCAGCTACGGCGAGCGGGTGGTGCTGCGTCTGCTCGACAAGAACAACGTGCGGCTCGAGCTCAAGCAGCTCGGCATGACGCTGGCCAACCGCAACATCATCAGCGAGCTCATCCGCAAGCCCCACGGCATCATCCTGGTGACGGGCCCGACCGGCTCGGGCAAGTCCACCACCCTCTATGCGGCGCTCTCCGAGATCAACTCGCGGGATCGCAACATCCTGACCGTCGAAGACCCCATCGAATATGACCTGGAAGGGGTGGGCCAGACCCAGGTCAACACCAAGGTGGACATGACCTTCGCCCGGGGGCTGCGCGCCATCCTGCGTCAGGATCCGGATGTGGTGATGGTGGGGGAAATTCGCGACCTCGAAACCGCCCAGATCGCGGTGCAGGCGTCGCTGACCGGTCACCTGGTGATGTCGACCCTGCATACCAACACCGCCATCGGTGCCATCACCCGGATGCGGGACATGGGGATCGAGTCCTTCCTGCTCTCATCCTCCTTGCTGGCGGTGCTGGCCCAACGACTGGTGCGCACCCTCTGCCCGGATTGCCGCGCCCCGCACCCCATCACCGAGCAGGAGCGGATCGCCATGGGCATCGAACTGGCGCCGGATCAGCAGATGTGGCGCTCGGTGGGCTGTGAGCAGTGCAACCACACCGGCTACCGTGGCCGGACCGGCATCCACGAGCTGGTGGTGATCGACGAGGCGGTGCGCGAGGCGATCCACAGTGCCAGCGGCGAACTCGCCATCGAGCGCCTGATCCGGGGCCATACCCCGAGCATCCGTCGTGACGGCATCGACAAGGTGCTCCAGGGGCAGACCAGCCTCGAAGAGGTGCTGCGCGTGACCCGGGAAGACTAAGATGGCTGCGTTCGAATACAAGGCGCTCGACGGCAAGGGGCGCAACAAGAGCGGCGTGCTGGAGGGGGATTCTGCCCGTCAGGTGCGTCAGCTGCTGCGCGAGCAGGGGTTGACCCCCCTCGAGGTGAACGAGACCACCGAGAAGGCGAAGCGCGAGGCCAATCGCTTCGTGCTGTTTCGCCGTGGCGCTTCCACCTCGGAACTGGCCCTTATCACCCGCCAGCTGGCGACCCTGGTGGGCGCTGGGTTGACTATCGAAGAGGCTCTCAAGGCGGTGGCCGAACAGTGCGAGAAGGCCCACCTGCGCAGCCTGGTGGCCACGGTCCGCAGCAAGGTGGTGGAGGGCTATTCCCTCGCCGATTCACTCGGCGCCTTCCCCCATGTGTTCGATCAGCTGTTTCGCTCCATGGTGGCGGCCGGTGAGAAGTCCGGTCACCTGGAGAAGGTGCTCAACCGCCTCGCCGATTACACCGAACAGCGCCAGCACATGCGTACCAAGCTGCTGCAGGCGATGATCTATCCCATCGTCCTCACCCTGGTGGCCGTGGGCGTCATCTCCATACTGCTCACCGCCGTGGTGCCCAAGGTGGTGGCCCAGTTCGAACACATGGGCCAGCAACTGCCCGCGACTACCCGCTTCCTCATCGGCACCAGCGAGCTGCTGCAGCACTACGGGCTCTGGTTCCTGCTGTTGTTGTTCATTGGCGGCTTTGTCTGGCGCTGGTGGCTGACGGACGCCGGGCGTCGACGTCACTGGCATCAGGTGGTGCTGCGCCTGCCGGTCATCGGCCGGGTCAGCCGGGGACTCAACACTGCCCGCTTCGCCCGTACCCTCAGCATCCTCAACGCCAGCGCCGTGCCGCTGCTGGAGGGGATGAAGATCTCGGGGGAGGTACTCTCCAACGACTTTGCCCGCCACCGCATCGGCGAGGCGACCGAGCGGGTGCGCGAGGGGACCAGCCTGCGCAAGGCGCTGGATGAGACCAAGATTTTTCCGCCCATGATGCTGCACATGATCGCCTCCGGCGAGCAGAGCGGCGAGCTCGACAGCATGCTGGAGCGGGCGGCGGACAACCAGGACAGGGAGTTCGAAACCCAGGTGAACATCGCCCTCGGGGTGTTCGAGCCCATGCTGGTGGTTTCCATGGCAGGGGTGGTGCTCTTTATCGTGATGTCGATCCTGCAGCCGATCCTGGAGCTCAACAACATGGTCAATCTATGATGCAGGCCTCCAGGCGCCCTGATCCGGTCGATCCTGCGGTTCACTCACTCACTCAAACTCAATCACATGGTGAATTTGTGAGATCAGGCGTTCGAATAGGCTTCGTTATTTGATCCCACAAATCCAATCGAACTCGTAGGTTCTATTGGCCGACAGGCATAATCGAACGATCGTGGTTCAACAATATGATCATTTTCTGATGACACACGTCATCTCATTCGTTAGGGAGTCATAGCAATGCACAAGCGTCGTCAAGCCGGTTTTACTCTGCTGGAAGTCATGGTGGTCATCGTGATCCTGGGGATCCTGGCCAGCCTGGTGGTGCCCAATCTGATGGGCAACAAGGAGAAGGCAGATCAGCAGAAAGCGGTCTCCGACATAGTGGCGCTGGAAAATGCCCTCGACATGTACAAGCTGGACAACAACCGCTATCCGACCACGGAGCAGGGGCTGGATGCCCTGGTCAACAAGCCGACCGCGTCCCCCGAGCCACGTAGCTACCGGGAAGGGGGCTACATCAAGCGCCTGCCGCAGGATCCCTGGGGCAACCCGTACCAGCTGCTCAGCCCGGGTCAGTTCGGCAAGCTAGACATCTTCAGCATGGGGCTGGACGGGGAAGCCGGGACCGATGACGACATCGGCAACTGGAACCTGAAGGATTTCCAATAAGTGATGGGTTGCGCCGCCATGCTGATGGGGCTGGTCTTGTGAAACCTTATCGTCAGGCGGGTTTCACCCTGCTGGAGGTGTTGCTGGTCGCCATGTTGATGGGGCTGGTGGCCACCGCCGTCACCCTCAGCATGGGGGGCGCCCGGGGGGATCGGGAGCTGGACAAGCAGGCGCGCCGCTTCATGGCAACCCTGCAGCAGGCGCAGGAGTATTCGGTGATGGATGGCCGGCTGCTGGGCCTGCGAGTCGAGGAGAGCGGCTGGCAGTTTATGTCCCGCAACCCCAAGGATCGCAAGTGGCAGGCGCTGACCGGCGACAAGATCCTGGGGCAGGTGCAGCTGCCGGAGGAGATGACCCTGACCGTCGAACTGGAGGGCTTCAGCTGGCGTACCGACTCGGACGAGAAGAACGAACAGGGCCGCGACGAGAAGGAGCGCACGCCCCAGATCTTCGTCTTCCCGGGGGGCGAACTCACCCCCTTCATGCTGACCCTGAGTCAGCAGGTGGATGACGAGAAGTACCTGCGCACCGTCAAGGGTGATGAGTTTGGTCGCCTCTCCCTGCTAGAAGACGAAGAGGAAGAAGAGTGAGAGCCCCCTCTATCAAGGCGCGCGGCATGACGCTGCTGGAGGTCATGGTGGCGCTGGCGGTGTTTGCCATCGCCGGCCTGGCCGTGATGAAGACCGCCAGCGAACACCTCTCCGGCCTCAACTACCTGGAAGAGAAGACGCTGGCGACCTGGGTGGTGGAAAACCAGCTGGTGCAGCAGAAGCTCGAGGCCAAGTGGCCGGGTGACAGCTGGGTGGAAGGGAACGAGGAGCTGGCCGGCCAGACCTGGTACTGGCGCTATCGCGGCGTCGCCACCAGCGACAACAACTTCAAGGCTCTGGACATGGAAGTGCGTACCGCGCCCAAGGCCGAGAGCCCGGTGGCCATGATCCGGACCTATATCAGCCGATGAACAAGC
>RCUP01001526.1_pt1 | contig 13966 bp, 16 predicted proteins | sample 2166341 | NCBI WGS metagenome assembly RCUP01 (sample SAMN09932325, study PRJNA488358) | compost metagenome | isolation source: compost soil in succinonitrile-enriched | place: Germany: Experimental Botanical Garden | reverse complement strand
GCCCGAAGCCGGAATCGAACCGGCACGCCCTTACGAGCGGGGGATTTTAAGTCCCGAGAGGAAATCAATCAGACCGCGCCTTGCGATAGGTTTTCTGGTCCGCAATCAAGTGCGATAGGCTGGAATGCAGCCCAATGTTTCCGCATGCTTAGAAATGATTGCGGCCCGGAAAATCCCATGACAAGAACCAAAATGATCGACGTTGAATACCAGACACAGCCGCGCAGCAGTATGCCGATTCTGCATACCATGAGCGCTCAATGGCATCCAATCGGCCCCTAGCAGCCCATGCTGGGGACTATGCATCTCTAAGCTATTGATTTAACGAGGATACAACCAGTTTTAAGGATGGCAAAACATCCGATTTTTTGTGCTTATGCAAACAGAAACACGCGGCCAACAGAGGAGGTTTTACGCACTAGCTAACCAGAAGAAGTGTCAGACGTCGACAGCAAATGCATCAGGGTTTTGCATCTTGTCTGCGACGCAAGCGACTTCGGATACGAGTGCGGTGAGCTCGGAATATGTCAGTTCTGTTTTCCTGGTCTTGAGCCCGCTATTGGTGAGCCATAGGGGCACTGTATCTGCCTCCTCATGTCGACCTGCAGAAATATCCTCCCCCCAATGCTTTACGGTGTTGGCGATGGAATAAGCTCGTTGCGCCGGCGTCCCGTCTCCTTTCTTGAAAACCGGATCGTCCTGAAGATCAGTCTTCATTTTATTCATCACGTCGATGAAAATTTGCAGATTCAGCAGGCAAGACTCCCAGCGTGCGAGAGCTCGGAAGTAAATTTTACTGGCGGGATTATCGGGATTGCCTCTCGTAAGGAACTCTAAAGTGAGGTCCCGAGCTTCGTGGTAGTCCGCGAATGCTACCTGTGCCCTGTGCATTTGGTTGATCGCATATTGGCGGAATTTGTTCTTGTAACCTGAGCGAAATAGAGCGTTTAGAAAATGATTGGTTAGCCAGTGGGCAGCTTGTGGGTAGCTGTCCGCTAGGTCGGCTGCATCGCAGATAGTGAACTCGGAAATCCCTGGAGCAAAAAATTTTCCTAGGTATTCGGTGTTGTATTGAATGGCCATGTGATTTGCTGAACCTTCATGTCAAGAGCAGTACTCTTCACATTAAGCGATTTCTGCTTCATTGGGATCCAGCTTACCGGACTGAGATAGTAACGAAGCCATCTCAATAGAGCACCACCATGTCAAGGTCACCCCGAAACCTACGCAAGCAATTGATCTATAAGAAAAACAGCTGTTTTTAACAGGGTACAAATCAGAGACTTCACCCTATAAGAATCAATAACTTAGCGTTGTATATTCCTACAGTAGTTCCCTCCCCCACGGCGTCCTGCCGGCCGTTAAATATCCTTTCAACGCAGTGCTACGCTTCCTTGATCCACGGAGGAATAGCACATGCCCAATTCAGACCTACTCCCTTCCCTGCTATTCAAGCTCAACGAAAATCAACTCGCCCTCGAAGCTGCCATCATGGAGCTCAGCAACTGGGTCGAGCAGCGCGGTGCTGCCGAGGTCGCCGAAAACGTACGCGGTGCCTTGGTTGCAATCGATCGAAACGAGGAATTCATAAAGATGACACTCGCAGTACTCATGACTCCTGAGTAATCAGTGCTGGCCTATTACTATCGGTTCGAGAGAGACTTTGAATAATAGTGTCTCAGCTCGAATTTCGAGTGCTCAGGGATATGACAGCTGATAAATCAACGATTTGCTTGAAGATAAGCCATCACGAGAGGTATGGAGTTCATGGGATTTTGGGATTTTGTTGTTAAAGCCATTGATACCGTCGACGTACTCACAGGTAACGCTGCCAAACGTAACCTTCAAAAAAGGGTAAATGCGGAGAAATACGAGGCTCATTCGGTGACGTGCAATAAGTGCGGAGCGTTGGCGGGGCCAATATCTGGAACGCGCCGGAACTATCGTTGCTCTTGCGGCCGCCAGTTTGCAGGCCCTAATCACCCGTATTGACCAAAAATGCCCATCGCGACATTTAACTATGACGGCATCACAGGGATTTACGGGGTTTTAGCCCGCCTACGGATGCTGTCAAACCATCGCAAATCCCCGCAGTATCCCGACCCACCCCAAAAGATTGGCCCAAGAATTGGCCCAGCCATCTCCGGCGTTCTGCCGCCCTCTCATCACGTCAGCACCACCGATTCGTCGCCTCACTCTCGCGTAAAGCCTTCAGCTCAATTACTGTATATAAAAACAGTATATGTAAGGCGTAATCATCGAACCGTTCGAAATCGAAGACACCGACGACTGGCTCGGCAGCCCGACACCGCTGGAAACCTGCCGGCACTCGTTGCGCATCTATGAGAACGAAGTCCAGGAGCTGACCCTGCATCTGCGCCAGGCCCGGGAAAGGATACTCAAACTGGTCGAGATGCATGCAGAAGCTATCAGCCAACGCGATGAAGCTATGGCCAATTTGCGGGAGCGATCGGGCGAGTCGGCCAAGTTGCGCAAAGAAATCTACGACCTGGACATATCGGCGAGAGGCCATCAACGCGAAGCCAATCGCCTTCGCAAGATCCTCGAAGGCCTGACACCTCAAACCAAAACGATCATTTAGTTTGAGGGGCGGTTACGCACATTTATCGGACACATGAAAACTGGATGTACCAGTAATTTGACTGAGTCCAAAAAGATGCTGTCCCCGAATTTACGACCGATCCCCCTTCAGCACTTGAGCCTTCCGCATCAATTTTGTAGGAGCCGTTGCAAGCGTCATGCATCTGTTTATAAGCATCCTCGCGACGCTGCTTACGCACAAAATCAGCACCATCATTCAAATACTTGACGATCCCGGATCTCGATCCTTCGTTTACTGGCGCATACGCTGAGCCAGAGTTTGGCGAAGACACCATCTGCGCGGAAGTGCAGCCTGCTAAACCCAAAATACTGAAAGCTGTGACCAGCATTTTTAATTGCTTCATTCGTTTAGCCTATCCTTGGGAAAAGTCCTTCATCTATACCGATCTTGTGCCGCCGAATCAATCTGACGCCAGCAGACTTGCTGCGTATTGTTCAGCGGACATCAACCAAGCCCTCGTACGCCTGCTCACAGGTCATTCCTCTGACGCGGGCTTGGTCAGCAACTTCAGCCAAGTCGCCCGCTCGCTGGTCAGCGCGCTTGAGCACGTCGGCAAGCACCATTGCGGCGCGGGCAGCTGCCTGGCTTGCGGCGGTAGTGCAGGAATTGCCGCTGGCTTCACTGGCTGCGAGGCGCTGGGCAAGATTGTCGGCTGCCCCGCGCAAGCTGTCAGCAGAAGCGCGAGCAGCGGCAGCATCAGCCGCGGCTTGATTGATCGTGCGTTGACCATCTTGAACCGCCTCGTTGATTGATTGCTGGTAGGCCTGCTCGCGGGTGCGTTCGGCGGCTTCGTTGGTTGCCTTTGCCTCGGCGTCCCGTGTATCGCGAGCGTTCCATTCCGACTGCCATGTCGCGTTTGTGACACTCACACCATGGTGGTACGCGCCGAACAGAAGTCCGGCCACCGCCGCGACCGCAGCTATATAAGGAACGATTCGCAGCCAGACAGGTTTCATGGCACATCCTTGAAGAAGACATGCCCGCCCAGCCTAATGGCCTGCTTCGCCTTCGCTGACCAGGTCGGCGGCGTCTTCATGCTGATCGCGTAATAATGCGTCGCACCGCCAGTGGGATCAGGCACCTTTCCATCAATCACCTGGTCGGCGGCGATCCGCGCCTGCGCCAACTCGCGGAACGGGATCTGCTTCACGCCGATCAGGAACTGATAGTTCGGGTCGGTCTTGTTCCAGCAGCTGAACTGGTAGGGCTTCTGGCACACACCGGCATAGCCCTCCCCCCACCACGACTTATCCTTTCCATCATTCACCCGGTTGCGGATGGTCCAGGCCGCCGCGATCTGGCCGCTCACACCTTCGCCGCGCGCCTCACCCCACAGCGTTCGGGCGAGTACGTCGCGGTCCTTATCAGTTACGGTCATCACATTTCTCCAGGCAAAAAAATACCGGCTACTTCGCCGGCTTTTGAGTGGCTTTGTTTGTCAGGCGGTAGGCAGTGCTGAGGCAGAGACCGTGAGGTCCATTCCACTAGTTGGCTGGGTTGGCCAGGTCACCAGGGAATACCAACCAGACTGCGCGGTTACACGACCGAGAAGAATTGAGTAGTTTTTCCACTTCGTCAGTTGGGCTTTTCGTAGCGGATATTCAGCCTGCTCATCGGGAGTGGCAGCAAACTCCTCTTGCCCTTCCACCCCGATGTTTTCGATGGCGCTTTCAAGGTCGCTGATACGGTTGGTAAGAGCAGTTTTTTGCGCAGATGCCAACTGGACAAAGCCCTGCAGCTTGGCACTTTGCGCCGCCAGAATCTCTGCCTCGGTAGGTGGCTCTGGCTCGGGTGGTGGTGGCGGCACTATCGGACCGACGTGAAATCCATTCGTAATGGTGACCTCCAGTCCGTTGGTCAGTCCGTCAACAGCCTCAATGTATTGGGCTTCAGTGATCTCAATTCCGCCCTCGATCGGGTCAGTTCCTGCTTGGTTAAAGGAGGCATACCACATCTATTTGATCCTCATGTAGTAAGTGGCCCCGATGTTCTTGCTGCGGGTTTCCAGACCAATACGGGGTGTACCGTTAGTGCCATCGTTCGCTGCTGCGCCTGTGTCAGACGGATTGGTGGAGTACCGATTGGGGGTGGCGGAGTTCTGCACGTCGATGTTCGCAGTGGAGCCGATGCCTCGGCTGTGCACGTGCCCCTGCATTTGGTCGTTTTCAAGGGTGCCCGCAGAACCAGCTCGCAATGCTCGACGCTCAGTATTGATCAGAGAGACCGTCAGGCCGTTGACTGGGCTTCCTGCCAGGCTGATAACCGCCGTGGCAAGCACCAGCGGCACCGATCCGGTAACACTTTCGGAGACCAGAACCCCGGTATTGAACGCATCGGCCGCCGTGAGCTTGATGTAGCGATAATTTGGGCTCGTCGTCGACGGGACACTGACGCCAGCCATGTGATCAAACACCGGAATCGGCACGCCGATCGGCATGTACATCCACGCATCGCTACTGGCTGCTGGTAAAGGGTCGAGAAGGACCATATCCGTGCCGTCGTATTCAACGTCGGAGAGCTGACCTGATGCGATTACGGCCGTGATTTTTACGCCTGTCGCATCGTACTGTTTGAGGCTCTTTGCGCTCAGCCCGGAAACACTAAGCGTGTTCGCGCCAGATCCTGAAGCGTGAAACTTAACGCGAAATCTCTGGTTAGCCACATACGCAGTTATCGCGACAAATGGCGTGATAGTGAAAGAAGGCGCCGTGCCCGCCGATGTGAAGGCCGTAGCGTCCTGCGTGACCAACTGGGTCGGAAGTGACAAATCCAGAGGTCCGACATCAAGCCATAACGTATTGGCGCTATTGCGCCGCTTCTGGCGCCCCGTCCCCGTGTCTGCCCATGGTTGGCATGGAAACGTAGGGTTTGGCGCCCCCGCTCCGCTACTCAGAGACGCGAGCGCCTGCAGAGCAGCATTCATATCCGTGCGAACCGTAAACCCTGGACCGTTTGCAACGTCCATATCGTGCTGCGACATAAATCAGTACCCCTTGGAGATGTAGTCAATCGTGCGGCCTGATACGGCGACCCCACTGGAGTTGCGGATGAATACCGTGAAACCGTTGGCGGTCTTGGCGGACACATCGAAGTAGTCGCCTGTGGCCAGGCTTTGCGCGGTCAGGCTCACAGCGGGTGAGGCGTTGAATGGCGGGCTGTAGGTAATGGCCAGTCCACCGACTGGTACCGGGATGTCATTCCCGCTATCGATGCGATCAGGCATATCGATCACTACTTCGAGCTTCGAGACGTCGATCCAGTTTGAGGTTTTCTCTACCGAGCCACGCAGCTGGAAGTCGAACTGCCGAGCCCGGTAATCCCCCACAACAAACGGCTTCCAAGCCGACCACACCGCCGGCGATACATCCGAGGTGCGCACCCACAGCGACAACATGGCTCCGTTCGGTGGGTCGCCATCAATGCTTTCAATCGTGTCAAAGTCGGCAAGCGTGTCGATGTAAGTCCCGTCGTCGTACAGCGCCGCCGCCACATCGGCTGTCAGGCGACAGTCATAGACGTAGCCAAGATCGGCGGGCGCCGCGAAGCTGTAGGTAAACGCCAGCAACGAGCCACCGAATTTGTCGACTTCACCCAGCCATCCGTCGAGATCAAAGATGTCGTCGAAAGCTCCGGAACCGCCCATTTTCAGCAATCCGCCAGAAGCCGATGCGTTGATGGCGACACCCGGGAAGGCCGGCGACTCGGCGAGCGACAGCACAACGTTTGCCGGTAGAGGCACCTGTGCATCTGACCAGACTTCAGTCACAGGCCCGCCAACCCCTGATGAGTCGACGGCGCGGGCAAGGTACTTGCCGGGTAGCAACGCCACCACCGCCGAAGTCGAGCGCCCCGCCGCATCGGTCAGAGGCAAGGCCGCATCCCAGTTGGCTGATGTGTTGCGCGAGTGACGGATGGAGATGCTGCCACCCAGCTTCACGTCGAGCTCTGGAACTGGGTCCCAGGCCAACGTGGCCACGCTGTTGATCACGTCCAGGCGTAAGCCCGTCAGTGCTGTCGGCGGCGCCAGAAGAGCCTGGGCATTGTAGGTCTGCAACGAAGCCGGACCAGCAAGTCCCAGCACGGATTTCGGCGCAATTCGAACTGACCACAAGCCGGAGGATGCCGAATCGAAATCAACCGTCGGCGTCGAGATCTCGGCGAAATACTCCCAGTTGCCACCGGGTCTCATGACTTCGATCTGGTAGCGCATCGCCCGGGCAGGTGGCGTCCAGCTCACCGTAAGTCGTGCTGCCGCCAATCCGGTGCCGGTGTCATACAGCGACTCAGTGAATGTCATCTGACCGACGGCAGCCGGGGCGCCGAGGTTGACGATGCTGGTCGGGTTGTCCACGTCAGGTGTACCAAATTCGACCTGATCGAACTTGTCCGGGTCATACGCCACAGCGCTGAGGGCGTAAGTGCCGTCATCCCCTTCGCTGACACCGACAATGCGGAACTTCTGTGTTTCCAGTGCGGCCGTCGAGAACGCCCATGGTGCCGAAGCGAGTGGATCGGTTGCCAGCGGTGGCGAAACGGCGATTGACGTAGCGTCTGCTGTCACAGTGGCGGCGGCAGTGGCATACGATCCATCAGGCATGATCACCTTGACGAACCCCGTGCCCGGCATCCCGATAGGCGCATCCAGCAGGAGCAAGGAAGCAGTGCTGCCCGACAAAAGTCGGCCACCATTGCGCGCGCCGGCCCTGAAGGCGTCCGCCACATCAACGATGTCACCAGGAAGCGGGATCGCCCCGTCGGCACCTGGCGCAAATGTGACCGCCTCGCTTTCGGCGTACAGCAGCCATCGCCCCAAGCGGCGGGCCTGGCCCCGAGACGTGCAACCCACGGCCACAACGTCCGTTTGCTGGATGCGACCCCACTTTGCAATCAGTTCCGGGCGTTCAACGATCTCGACCGACTGCTTGTACTGTTGCAGCGGGTCGTTCCAGGTGACGGCCGCGACGTTGTAGCGCTGATCCGAGGCCACCGACTGATAGTTGAATTCACCGCCGACCACGTTGGAGTTGTTGAACAGGTAACGACTGGAGCGCGGCGCGTCCTGCACAGCGGTCAGCGTTCCACCCGCCCAGAAGCAGATCGCACGGAACACCGACACCATGTCGTTGACCAGTTTCCAGGCGTCCTGTTGCGTGGTCAGTGCCAGGTTGCAGGTAAAGCGCGGCTCAGTGCCACCGTATCCGTTCGGGACCATCACGTCGCAGTACTGCGCAATGCTGTACAGCGAGTACTTGTCGATCAAGGCTGAATCGAGCAAACCACCCAGCCCGTAGCGGGTGTTGGTCAGCATGTCGTACCAGATCCAGGCCGGGTTATCGGTCCAGGTGCGATAGAACGTGCCATTCCAAGAACCGATGTATTGGCGAGTGACGGCGTTGTAGTTGCTCGGCACCAGAACCAGCATGCCTTTGACCATGAACGACATGCGCGGAATGCTGGAGAACTGCTGCGCATCGAGCGAGATGCCAATCAGCGCCGTATTCGGATAGCGAAACTTTTCATCCCACAACAGGGTATAGCTGTCGAAGAAGGTGCGGTTCTGGATCGCCGCAGAGCCCGAGTCGGCAGACAGGCGCGTCGCACGAACGTAGCGCGGCAAGCCGCCAGAAGCCGGAAGACGCACGTAATAGGAGAACTGCGTGCGACTCATGGTCTTGCCGGTGATCGTCAGGTCAGCGCAGAGCGGAAACCACGCACTGGTGCCGAGCTTGCCCTCCAGGCGGAAGCTGACCGTGGAGCCGTTGGTGTCACCGTTCTGGATATTTTGCTCTGACAGTTGCGGAACGCTGATGGTGATTCGCGTGGCGTCGACGTCTGTGTCAGTAATGGCGCGCTCAATGGCAGCGCCAGCCTTCATCTCGACGCCGACGGTCTGCTCAGCTTCCAGGCCGGTGATCGGCATGTAAGCCTGGCCCTGCGTGCCATTGCGGTTATCCAGCCCCACGCTCGCAAAGTTGTAGCTGCCGTCCGGGTTCTGAAGCGGAACGTCATCAAAATAGGTGCCCATCGGGCCGCCCAGCACGCCGGCAATCGGCCCCTCCGATATCACGTGCAGAATACGGACGTGCTGGCTTGAACGGATGCTGTCCGGGGCTTCTACAGCTGCCCTCGAAGAACCGCCGCCACCTCCACCGCCCTTGCCACCACCCTTTCTGCCGACAATGACTTCACTCATACAGGAATAGCCTCCGCCCAGGTGCCGACCGAAACGACGCTGGAGCCGACCAGCATCTTGCCGTAAACGATGGGAACGGGGAGACCTTGCTGCGTTGAGTTGAAGGCGCCGTTGAAGAGGTAGCTCGGTTTGTTTTCTGAGGCTGCTTGCTCTTGCTGGCTTGCGGCTTTTGGCACAGGGGACAACATCTGTAGTACGCCGCCAGCGACCATCCCGATACCTACACTGACCAGCGCGGCGCCACCAGCCCAAGAGGTGAACGAGCCAACTACAATAAGCGCAACTCCCACTATGGTCTGGAGCAGTCCGCCACTTTTGCTGCCTGAGATTACCGGGACAATTCGGATCTCAGTCGTCCCGCTCATGGTGAACCTGTCTTCACCGACATTCTCGCGATTGCGGAAAATTGCATACCGAACGCCGCGGCGCGCAGATTCGCGAATAAAATCCTCGAAACCAGGAATAGTGTGTTTCAGTGCGCTGAAACCCTCAGTGGTGGTGCCGGTTTCGAGCTGGCGAAAGTGTTGACGGCCGAAAGCCTTAGCCAAACTGCCAGATAGCAAAATCAGGGTCATAGCCTTGTTGTTGGCGGCATTCATACTTATCTCCGGGCAATAAAAAACCGCCCGGAGGCGGTGGTTTAATTGGAGAGCTATCTGCCCTCGTAATCGACATATGGCGCTAAGTAAAACCCTTGTATGTCTCCATTTAATCTGAAGAGACTCTCTTGTTTGGCGTGGATATTCGCGGTGATCGTCTTGATTGCGGCCCCCCCGCATAATCCAGAACCCGAAGGGCCTGATCCCAGGTTTATGATTCCAGGCTGAACATAAAAACTCGCTTTCTCTCCGGGACCAATTTTGCCCGCTCGCTTACCATCGATATAGACCAAGACATCACAGCCAGAGCCAGTAAACCCGGTGTCGCGGATGACTGAAATCTTCTCAGAATTCTCCGGGCTTTTCTCCTGAAAGCCATATAGCTCATCGGCTGGCACATTTTCCGCCCTGTTAGGTGGAGTCGGTGAGGTTGCGCATCCCGCAAGCGCGATCAGCGCCAAAGCCCCTAAGAACAGTTTCATGTCGTTCCCTCGTTGAGATATCGCAAGACTTTATCACCAACGAGGAAGCAACACGAAAGCCTCGTATGGTCTGCCATCCAATCAAAACCGCATCGCCTCCCAAGGTATTCAAACGTCAATAGTCGACAAAAACATTAATAGAGAGGAGTGAGAGAATGAGTCCACTTACTGTCAGTCCCGCTCTATTTCTCTATAGATGATCTTAAGAACTGCTTGCAACCAAGAGAAGTCGCACTATACCTACATGGTGGCACTTAGGCATTGCTGGGAGATCGAAATTGAAACCAAAAGTTCTGCTACTAAGCTTCCCTCTATTTTTATCTGGATGCATTCCATTCACCGATGGCACGCTTGGTGAGGAAGGTTATGTCTGGTGCAACAACAGATACTTGGCCCCAAATGGTGCCCCATTTACAATGGATGTTACGGGAACGGTTGCAGTGCAAGGGTATATGTACGGCCTTGCCGCAGCGCTTGTCCTTCAGCAGGACAATAGCGAAGGGGATGCCCATCATTTTACAAAGCCATCTAGACTCGTTCAGCTAGACGCGGCTCCCCGCAAAGCCTCTGGCTTTGAAGCTAGTACATTTCGACTGAAGCCTGTTACTCCCGACGTTAAGGAAGAAATTATCATCGCCTTTGCAGGTTCAAATGACTGGGCGGACTGGTTCACCAATATCAACCCCCTCCCGAATCGGACACAGTACAATCAGGCGGTTGCTTATGTGCTCGAAATGACAGCCCGCCCTGACGTCGCTGGAAAACGATTAGTAGTAACAGGAATATCGCTAGGCGGAGCGCTAGCTGTACATGTTACAAAAAACCCAGCCACAAGCGCTCTAATCAGTGAGACATGGGCGATCAACTCCAGCCCAAGAACCTATGCTGACAGCGAGAGAGACAAACGGATCTGGTCCGTCGCCTCGGACAAAGAGGCCCTTACGTGGTCTCGCAAACCTGGATTTCATCCCTATGCGGGTTGGGGGCTTATCAAGGGAGATCCTGATCACTCCGCGCAGGACTTTAACCTCATTGATTCGAATCTCTTTTATGCTCACTACCGCTGGGGGATCGCTCGCCAAATGCTTTTCGTTGCCGACTATAAACTCTCCAAAAGAGGATCAGTCAATGAGTGGACGGAGCCACTTGCCATTCTGCATAACAGCAAATTCAAATCCTGTGAGCCACCATACAAACTCCCCCCAAAGGAAGCTATTCAACCAAGTTCGCCCACTCCGCCTGATTACTCTGGCTATGAACCATTAATAGCCCCCCAATAACACTCAAAAGCCTAGGAGCCAAGAAAACCAAACGCTGAGCTGCCTGAAGCGATTTCATCGAAATATCCATAAGTTATTTGGCGAAATAGCTGAGGTTGCTCGCTCCACGCAATTGGATTGATATTTTTGTGCCTAAGGATATGCGTCGTGCATTCCCGGTAGGCCGCGCCGTACACCTCACGGCAACTCAGCCGACCATATAGGTGATGCAGCAGAACGTCGCCGTCCAGCCAGATCGCACCGTGACACGGTGTTGGGCTACCGATCGCCATGACGATCAGATCGCCACTCTGCGGAGTATCCACCTGCACGAAACCAGCCTTGGTGAAGTTGTCGACGTAGAGGTTCTCGCCGTTGTGCCACCAGTCATCCTTGCGGTAGAAGTCCATCAAGTCGACGCCAAGCACTTGCCGGTAGTAGTCGCGGACCAGGGTGTAACAGTCAATCACGCCGTGGACGAAGACCCGGCCTTCCAGCGGCATTTCACCCGAAGCCGGCATTTCGTGCCAGGTTGCAACCGCATCCTTCAGCCCAACGATCCACCACGCCATACGGCTCACCGCGTGGCTGGCGATGTCGTGCAAGCTCGGTTCAGGACCGGCGTCCGGGTGCGAGTGCACGATAGCGACAATGTCTCCCTTGTCCTCCGCAGCGGCGTAGTCTTCCGGGTGCAGGACGAAGTGGTCCGGTTCTTCCGACTGATTGCGGCACGGCTCATATCGTGGCTTGCCGCGCACGCTGACGATCAGGCCGACCGACTCGCGTGGGTACTCCGCACGCGCGTGCGCCTCGGCATCAGCCCGGCACTTGTTGAAAAGTTTGCTCATGATCAGAGTCTCGGAACGCGCGATATACCCGGAAAGCCACCAAACGGCAACTCGTCATTGGCGCCAAACCGCAGCTTGCAGCCCGCCACAGTACGACTGCACTGGTCCTTGAAAAGGTCTCTGGTCGGACGGTTGGCATAATCCGCCACAGGCCCGCCAGCCCAACCGCATTCACCCGAGCGATATGCCCACAAGCAAGTGCCCGCCACCACCTGCCGACGCGGCAGCTTGACGCCCTGCAGGTCGAGCGGCGAGCCAAGATCAAACTCGACCGCTGCCGGGGTTTCATTGACCTTCCGCGTGATGAACCATGTCTCGACCGGGTATTCCTCAGCCGGGTTGGCTGTAGGGTTACCAGCAGAGAAGTTCACTGCATCCAGGTACTTCACCAGAGTGCGGCGGCGTTTGAGCTTTGCCCAAAGCAGGTCGTCGTATTGCCGACACAACGCTGAAATGGTGCCACCGAAGTTGCCGACCTGCAGCTTTGGGCGGGCCGGTGATCCTTGGCTGGGCGTAGCAAACTCGACGGCATTGATAGGCCAGGGCACATATGTATTGCCCTGCCACACGACAGATCCGAGATTTTCGTTGGTTCCTGCGTGAAAGCGGATGGTCTGGTCAGTGAGAACCAATTCGAATCCCTCCCAGATCACCATCCCCGTAGCCAACGAGAGCTGCCCCTGCAACTCGCTCATTCGAACACCTCTTCAAAAGCAGCTGATAGGTTGGATGCGCCATAGGCGATATCGCCTCGCGTCCATTCCCGACAAACAAAAACCCCGGCAGATTGGCCAGGGTGGGTGTAGCTGAAGGCTTCGACGGCGCCTCGCGCAGAAAGGAAAGCATCGATTTCTGCGATCACCTCCGTTCTGTTCTTGAACGTCAGTGAGAACTTGCGTGGCAAGCGGTTGATGCCGGACGCTTGCCGCTGCTCGTAGTTGTCGCCGAATTTGATGACCTTGACAGTCGGAGCGACTGTTTTCGAGGCGTCATAACCCGCTTTCCAGGTGAAGACCTGCATGACTCCTCCTTAGGTGAGTTGCCCGCCGTTACGACGAGCCATTGCGATTTCCTGACGGCAGACGACCTTGATGGCTTCGGCCAAGCGCGCTGGGTCAGGTGTAGCGCCACCACCTTCGGAGGCTTCAACCGTGACACTGACTTGGATCGTGCTGGAGTTGCCCCCACCTCCGCGAACGCCGAGGCGGCCTTGTGAATCGCGAGCCAACGGAACGATTGCCTCGTCACCCGCCTCACCCATCACGCCAGTTTTGCCATTAGCCATACCAAATGCGGTTGGCTTGCTGACGATGGAGTTGGTGAAGGCGCCGCCGTTGGCGAACATTTGCACGCCGCCAGACCAGGCGCCGCCCTTGGCCTGAATACTGCCTGGAGTGAAACCCGATAAGTCACCGGAGTAACCCGCTTGCGTTGAGCCAGCAGACCCGCCGCCAAAGTAAGAACCCGCAGCGCTGGCGGCCAAGCCAAACAGCCCGCTCAAAGCTGACGAGGATGCTTGCCGCGCCGCGATGCGTGCCATATCGGCGAGAATCGACTTGGCAAAGTCGGTAAACGACAGCTTCCCGGTCATGGCGAAGTTGACGATGGCGTCCTCCATCGAGCTGAAGGCGTTGGTGAACAGACTCTTCGTCTGCCCGGCGACGTCGCGCGCCGACTCCAAGTAGTTCTGCCACGCCGATGATGCGCCAGCGCTCCAGTCACCCTGGGCGGCAGTCATGTCGTTGTAGTTGGATCGCACAGTGTCGTGCAGGTCCTGCTGGGTAGCTTTCAGCGCGGCCAGCTTCTGGTTGTACTCATCGAGGCTCATGCCGCGCGAGCCGTCGCCGTACTGGTTCGCCAGTTCCAGTCGCTGCTGGTTGAAGCGGTCGTCGATACCGTTCTGCTGATCCGTCAGCCCACGTTGTCGGTCACCTTGGCCAAGGCCGGAAGCCGCCCGTAATC
>RCUP01001522.1_pt1 | contig 14010 bp, 17 predicted proteins | sample 2166341 | NCBI WGS metagenome assembly RCUP01 (sample SAMN09932325, study PRJNA488358) | compost metagenome | isolation source: compost soil in succinonitrile-enriched | place: Germany: Experimental Botanical Garden | reverse complement strand
TGGGTTGTTCGAGCGACAGGTCCTTGAGGTAGACGCGCTGGATCTGGAACACGGGATCTTGGGCTTGCTGGTCGGCCATGGCTGAACTTTCGAGGATCAAAACAATGCCCGCCGGGGAGAGGGTCCCGCAGCGGGCTGCAGATGAGGGAACAAACGATTATCGCCCGACGGCCCGCGCACTTTCGTGACGCCCGGCCGCGTGGGACTTCAGGCGCCTTGCAGCAGCGGGACCAGGCCGCCGCGGCTGTCCAGGGCCATGAGGTCGTCGCAGCCGCCCACGTGGGTGTCGCCGATGAAGATCTGCGGCACCGTGCGGCGCTGGGTGATCTCCATCATGGTGGTGCGGGCTTGCGGGTCGGTGTCGATGCGGATCTCTTCGATCTGCTCGACGCCCTTGGCCTTGAGGATCTGCTTTGCACGCGTGCAGTACGGGCAGACGGCGGTGGTGTACATCTTGACGGCTTGCATGCGCTCTACCTTGGGGGAAATCAGGCTTTTTCAACCGGCAGGTTGGCCTCTTTCCAGGCCTTGAGCCCGCCAGCGACGGCTTGGGCCTGCTCGTAGCCGAGCTTCTTGGCCGTGGCCACGGCGCGCTGGGCGCGGGCGCCGGTGGCGCACACCAGCAGCAGCGGCACGTTCTTGTTCTTGACCGTGCTGGCCAGCTTCTCGTCCAGCAGGTTCAGGGGCACGTTCTTGGCGCCGATCATGTGGCCGGTCGCGAATTCTTCGGGTTCGCGCACGTCGACCAGCACCGCGCGTTCGCGGTTGATGAGCTGCACGGCGCCCTGGGCCGTGAGCGTGCCACCGCCCGCACCCCGGAGCATCGGCCAGGCCAGCATGCCGCCCGAGGTGAGCGCCATCAGGATCAGCATCCAGTTCGCGGTGACGAATTCGATCAATTTCACGGGGGTTCCTTGGATGGCAAACCCGGGATTTTAGAATGCTGGTTTTCCCACGCGCTGCCAAAGGCCTCCGACATGCACAAACTGGTACTGATCCGCCACGGCGAATCGACCTGGAACCTCGAAAACCGCTTCACCGGCTGGACCGACGTCGACCTGACCGAAACCGGCGTCGAGCAGGCCAAGCAGGCCGGCCGGCTGCTCAAGGCCGAGGGCTACGACTTCGACGTGGCCTACACCAGCGTGCTCAAGCGCGCCACCCGCACCCTCTGGCACACGCTCGACGAACTCGACCGCACCTGGCTGCCCGTGGTGCACTCCTGGCGCCTCAACGAACGCCACTACGGCGGTCTCCAGGGCCTGAACAAGGCCGAAACCGCCAAGAAGTACGGCGACGAGCAGGTGCTGGTCTGGCGCCGCAGCTACAGCACCCCGCCGCCGCCGCTGGAAGCGGACGACCCGCGCAGCGAGCGCTCCGACGTGCGCTACGCCAAGCTGTCGCCCGAGCAGATCCCGCTGACCGAATGCCTGAAGGACACGGTGGCGCGCGTGCTGCCGTTCTGGAACGAATCGATGGCCCCGGCCATCCGCACCGGCCGCCGCCTGGTCGTGGCCGCGCACGGCAACTCGATCCGCGCGCTGGTGAAGTACCTGGACGGCATCTCGGACGACGCCATCGTCGGCCTGAACATCCCGAACGGCATCCCGCTCGTGTACGAGCTGGACGACGACCTCAAGCCCCTGCGCCACTACTACCTGGGCGATGCCGCGGCCGCCGAAAAGGCCGCCGCCGCGGTGGCTTCGCAGGGCAAGGGCTGAAGACGTAAGCAAAAGAAGAAAACCCCGCCTGCCGGTTCCTCCGTGGAACCCCGGCAGGCAATTTGCTTCCAAGCTGTGTATATTGGTTCGACAGCCGTCGACATACAGGACATTTCACTCATGATGGGCCAGAAACTGAAGATCACCGGCTGGGTCGCCGCCGGCGCCGTTGCTGGCGTCCTGACCACCGTCTCGCTGCAGACGGTCGCGCGGGGTTCGCTCGCGCCGCTCCCGCTCGAGGAGTTGCAGCAGCTCGCGGCCGTCTTCGGGATGGTCAAGAGCGACTATGTCGAGGCGGTCGACGAGAAGAAACTCATCTCGGACGCCATCTCGGGCATGGTCGCCGGGCTCGATCCGCACTCGCAGTACTTCGACAAGAAGTCGTTCAAGGAATTCCGCGAAGGCACCACGGGCCGCTTCGTCGGCGTGGGCATCGAGATCTCGCAGGAAGACGGCCTCATCAAGGTCGTCTCGCCCATCGAGGGCTCGCCGGCCTTCCGCGCCGGCTTGAAGCCGAACGACCTGATCACCAAGATCGACGACACCGCCGTGCGCGGCCTGTCGCTGAACGAAGCCGTCAAGCGCATGCGCGGCGAGGCCAACACCAAGGTGCTGCTGACCATCTTCCGCAAGGACGAGAGCCGCACCTTCCCGGTCACGATCACGCGCGAGGAAATCCGTACCCAGTCGGTGCGCGGCAAGATGATCGAGCCGGGCTACGGCTGGATCCGCCTGTCGCAGTTCCAGGAGCGCACGGTCGACGACTTCGTCAAGAAGATCGAGGAGCTCTACAAGGAAGACCCGAACCTCAAGGGCCTGGTGCTCGACCTGCGCAACGACCCGGGCGGCCTGCTCGACGCGGCGGTGGCGGTGTCGGCGGCCTTCCTGCCCGAGAACGTCACGGTGGTCACCACCGACGGCCAGCTGGCCGAAAGCAAGTCGATCTACAAGGCGGCGCCCGAGTACTACCAGCGCCGTTCGGGCAGCGACCCGCTGCGCAACCTGCCGGCAGCGCTCAAGAACGTGCCGCTGGTGGTGCTGGTGAACGAAGGCTCGGCCTCGGCCAGCGAGATCGTGGCCGGCGCGCTGCAGGACCACAAGCGCGCCACCATCATGGGCAGCCAGACCTTCGGCAAGGGCTCGGTGCAGACCGTGCGCCCGCTCGGCCCGGACACCGGCCTGAAGATCACCACCGCGCGCTACTACACGCCCAGCGGCACCTCGATCCAGGCCAAGGGCATCGTGCCCAACGTGCTGGTCGACGAAAGCGCCGAGGGCAGCCCCTTCGCCGCCCTGCGCATGCGCGAGGCCGACCTCGAGAAGCACCTGGCCAGCGGCCAGGGCCCCGAGGTGAAGGACCCCGAGCGTGAAAAGGCCCGCGACGAAGCCCGCAAGCGCCTCGAGGAAGAAGCCAAGAAGCCGCCGCAGGACCGCAAGGTGCCCGAGTTCGGCACCGACAAGGACTTCCCGCTGGTGCAGGCGCTCAACCGCCTGAAGGGCCAGCCGGTGCTCGTCAGCAAGACGCAGGTCATCGTCGACAACAAGGACGAGAAGAAGGAAAACTGATCCCGGCGAGCGGGCCGCACGCACCGTGCGGTTCGCGCCACCGGCGTTTTCCCCTCCCCCGCACAGGCCCAGGCAGGCGCGCATGGACGATCACGACCTGCTGCGCTATTCGCGGCACATCCTCCTCGAAGAATTCGGCATCGACGGCCAGGCGCGCGTCAGTGCCGGGCGGGTGCTCGTCATCGGCGCCGGCGGGCTGGGCTCGCCGGTGGCCCTGTACCTCGCGGCAGCGGGGGTCGGCCACATCGTGCTGGTCGACGACGACGAGGTCGATCTCACCAACCTGCAGCGGCAGGTGGCCCACACCCAGGCGCGGGTGGGCCAGCCCAAGGTCGCATCCGCCGCGCAGGCCATGCGCGACATCAACCCCGGCATCGCCATCGAGACCCACGCCGTGCGCGCCGACGAGGCGCTGCTGTCGCGGCTCGTGGCTGAGGCCGACGTGGTGGTCGATTGCTGCGACAACTTCGCCACCCGGCAGGCCGTGAACCGCGCCTGCGTGGCGCACGCCAAGCCGCTGGTGGCGGGCGCGGCGATCCGCTTCGACGGCCAGCTGAGCGTGTACGACACGCGCGACGCCGCCTGCCCCTGCTACGCCTGCCTGTTCCCGCCCGAGGCCAGCTTCGAGGAAACGCGCTGCGCGGTGCTCGGCGTGTTCGGCCCGGTGGTCGGCACCATCGGCACGCTGCAGGCCAGCGAGGCGCTCAAGCTGCTGGCCGGCATCGGCCCGTCGCTGGCGGGCAAGCTGCTGATGTTCGACGGGCGCAGCACCGGCTTCGACACGCTGCGCGTCTCGCGCGACCCGCACTGCAGCGTCTGCGCGCAGCGGCCCCAGGCCGGCGCCTGAGCGCCCGCCTGCCCTCTTCTTTCTTTCGTTAAGGCTGGCGAGCCCCCTTGGCCCGCGCGGCACCGCGCGCGGCGGCCCCGGCCGTGGGCCGGTTCGCCAGCGCCAGCACGCCCGTGCAGTCGGCGTTCTCGCCGGGGCCGGTCTCGATGGTCGCGGCCAGCGCCAGCAGCGGGTTGATGGCGCCCAGCGCCAGCGCCGCCAGGCCGCGGCCGGCCAGCGGCCCGATCTCGACGCCGCCCTTGGGCGCGCCGAAGGTGCCGCTCACGACCAATGGCGTGCGCAGCGACAGGAAGCTCGCGCTCTTGGGCTCGGGCCGGATCACGAAGTCCAGCGTCTCGGTCGCGAGGTTGGCCTGGCCGGTGGCGGTGAAGACGGCGTTGGTGGTGTCCAGCACCAGCGTGCGCCCGTTCATCACGCCCTTGTTCACGTCGAAGGCCAGCGCCGCGCAGCGCAGCTCGACGTCGCGGTCGCCGCGCAGCAGGAACTTCAGGATGTCGCCGCCCACCAGCGTCGCGAACACGGGCATCAGGTTGCCGAACTGGCCGCGCCCCGACAGCACCGCCATGTCGCCCGACGCGCCGCCGAGCCAGCTGGCCACCGAATTGCCGGCGCCCGACAGGTTGATGCGCCCGTCGAGCCGGCCGACGCTGTTGCCCGAGTTCTCCAGCTTGGGAATGAGCCGGGCCAGCCGCAGGCCGCGCACGTCGAGCGAGGCGCGGATGTCGGCCGGCGTCTTCGTGGCGTCGATGCGGATCGCGCCCACGAGCTTGCCGTTGGCCACGCCCAGGTCCAGCGGGTCGAGCGACAGCACGCCGTCGGTCAGCTTGATCTTGGCGCTGCCGCGGTCCAGCGGCACCTCGCGCACGTTGCGGATGGTTTCGGCGGTGTAGCTCACGTCGGCGTTCATGGCGTGCAGCCGCGCGAAGTCGAAGGGGTTGGTCGGCAGCACCTTGCCGCCGGGCGGGCGCTTGGGCTGGGCCGAGGCGACCGGCGCCACGCCTTCCACCGCGTTGGCGGAACGCGCCGTGGGCGGCAGGCCGATCAGCGGGCCGAGGTCGTCCATGTCCATGACGCGCGAGCGCAGCGTGCCCGACAGGCGCGGCACCTTGCCGGCCTGGTCGAAGGCCATGTCGCCGCCGATGTCCGACAGGCCCAGCCGGCCGTTGAGCCCCGCCGCCTCCCAGAGCTTGCCGCGCTTGCGCAGCCCGCCGCTCAGCGCATAGGGCGGGGTCTGCGGCAGCACGATGCCCAGCAGCGGGTACAGCGCGCTCAGCGTCTGGCCCTTGATCTGGAACGTGGCGTCGATGCCGTCGAAGCCCGCGAGCTGGGCCACCGTGCCATTGGCCTTGAGCCGGGTCTGGCCGGCGGCGGCGTTGATCTCCAGCGGGAACGGCGGCGCGCCCGCGGCGTTGATCTGCAGCACGTTGCCGGTGCGCCCGTCGGCCGTGAGCGGCTGGCCCTTGTAGCGGCCCTTGATGCGGTAGTGCAGCGGCAGCTCGCCGCGGTTGCTGTCGTAGTCCAGGTCGGCGTGCACGTCGACGCCCAGGTGCGTGGCCAGGAAGTCGACGGCGCCCTTGTCGACCTGGATCAGGCCGATGGTGGGCACGGTGCCGGTGTCGGAGGTGTCCTTGCCGAAGGCCCAGGTGCGGCGCCCGTCGGGTTCCATCTGCAGGCCGACGGTGGGCGCGGTCAGCGCCAGGCTCGGAATGACCACCCGCTTGTCGATCAGCGGCCACAGGCGGATCTCGAAGCTCGCGCGCTCGGCCTTCACCAGGTAGGGGTCGCGCGCCCAGTCGGGGTTGGCGAATTCGATGCCGTCGAAGTGGATGGTGGCGGCTTTCCAGCCCAGGTCCACGTCGAGCCGGCGGGTGATCTCGAACTTGCGCCCGGTCTTCTCGCTCACGAAGCGGTTGAGCGGCTCGCGCAGCGTGTCCCACGGAAAGAAGGCCACGAGGAGCGCGAACGCGGTCAGCAGGACGGCGACCAGCAGCACGAAGGCCGCCAGCAGCTTCTGCCAGCGCGGCCGGGTGCGAAGGGATTGGGTTGCCATGGTCGATTCTTACCCGGATGCGCGCCCGAACCGGGTCGGCGGCGGGCCGCAGACCCCGTGCGGCTTGGCCTACGGGCGGGCGCGAGGCGGCGTGGAGACAGCCGCCTGCACATGCGTCAGAACCCGCCTACAACGCGCGGCCCTTGAACCCTGCATGATCCGCTGCGGGAAAGCCTCAATGTCCATGGGCAGGCTCTCTCCTCCGCAGGGCGCTTGGACACGAGCACCTGCCCACCTCAGAGGAAGCGCGGTTCGGCATGGATTCCAGATTGCAGACCTACGTTGTCGAAGACAACCCCACGATCCGTGAAAACCTCATCGGCACTCTGGAAGAGCTCACCTGCACCACGGTCGTGGGCTTTGCGGAAACCGAGCAGCACGCGCGCGACTGGCTGCACGACCATGCCGACGAGTGGCACCTGGCCATCGTCGATCTCTTTCTCAAGCAGGGAAGTGGCCTGGGCATCCTGCAGGCCTGCCAGTCGCGCAAGCCCGGCCAGAAGGTGGTGGTGCTCAGCAACTATGCGACGCCCGACATCCGGCGCCGCTGCGCCGAGTTCGGGGTCGACGCGGTGTTCGACAAGTCGAACGAGATCGACGCACTGGTCGACTTCTGCATCCGCCAGGCCGCCGCGCTGCGGTCCGCACCCGGCGATGCCTAGGCGCAGCTCAATCGATGAGCTTGTTCTTCAGCGCGTAGTAGGTCAGGTCGCTGTTGGAGGACAGGTTCATCTTCTCCATCAGCCGCGTGCGGTAGGTGCTCACCGTCTTCACCGACAGCGACAGCGTCTTGGCGATGTCGCCGGCGGTCTCGCCCTTGGCCAGCTTCAGGAACACCTGGAACTCGCGCTCCGAGAGCTGCTCGTGCGGCGCGGCGTCGTCCTTGCGGTCGAGCTGGCGGGCCAGCAGTTCGGCCACGGCGGGCGTGATGTAGCGCCGGCCCAGCGAGATGGTGCGAATGGCGTTCACGATCTCGATCGGATCGCACTCCTTGTTGAGGTAGCCGCTGGCGCCCTGACGGATCAGGTTCATCGCGTAGTGCTCCTCGGGGTAGCCGCTGAGGATCAGGATGCCCACGTCCGGCGCCTTGGCGCGGATCATGGCGAGTGCATCGATACCGCTTTGTCCCGGCATGGAGAGATCCATCACCAGCACGTCCAGTTCGGTGGTGCGTACCAGCTCGATGGCTTCACGGCCGCTCGCTGCCTCGCCCGCCACGCGCAGGTCCACGTGCTCGGAGAAGAACTGCCGGAGGCCCGATCGCACGATGGCGTGGTCGTCCACAATTCCAATTTTGATCATCTGTTACTTTCGTCGTTGTGCCGCAGCTTTGGAAGCCGCAGCATGCCGGTCCCTGATTGTTATCAATTATTCACGAAGTTGCATTGAATGCGACCCTAAGGGTGTCATGCACTGGTTAGCCCCCCAAAAAATGGCCGTGAGCCTCTTGCTCGCGGCGCTGGCCGCACTGGCCCTCGTGGGCATCAACGAGGCAGGATACCGGCAATCGAGCCGCGCCCTGGCGGACATCGACGAGGCGCAGCAGATCCGCGGCACGCTCAACCAGATCCTGCAGAACATGCTGGACGCCGAAACCGGCCAGCGCGGCTTCCTGCTCACGGGTGAAGCCGCCTACCGCCAGCCCTACGACATCGCGGTCAAGCAGGTGGACGGCAACCTGGCCACGCTGCGCCAGCTGTACGCCGAACGCCCGGCCGAGCGCACCCAGCTGTCCGAGCTGTCCAAGCACGTGCTGCGCAAGATCGCCGAGATGGACATGAGCGTGCGGCTGCGCCACGAGGGCAACGAGGACGCCTGGAAGTTCGTCATGACCACCGACGTCGGGCGCGAGGAGATGGAAGCCATCCGCGCCACCGCCAACGAGCTGGTGAAGACCAGCAACGCGACGCTGCAGGCCGGCCAGCTGCAGGTGATGAAGTCGCTGCAGCTGGCGCGCGTCGGCACCGGCATCGTGGCGCTCGCGGCGCTGATCGCCTTCTTCCTGTACCTGCGCCAGACGCACGCGCTGCGCTCGGTGGGCGAGCGCCAGCAGGAGGCGCTGCAACGCGAACGCAACGCCCTGGAAGACGAGGTGCGCGAGCGCACCGCCTCGCTGGCCGAGCTCGCCACCCACCTGCAGGACGTGCGCGAGACCGAGCGCGGCTACCTGGCGCGCGAGCTGCACGACGAGCTGGGCTCGCTGCTCACGGCCGCCAAGCTCGACGTGGCGCGGCTGAAGTCGCGCCTGGCCGACTCGCCCGACGCGATCCAGCGGCTGCAGCATCTGACCGAGCTGCTCAACAGCGGCATCGCGCTGAAGCGCCGCATCATCGAGGACCTGCGGCCTTCGTCGCTCTCCAACCTCGGGCTGGTCGCCTCGCTGGAAATCCTGGGGCGCGAGTTCGGAGAGCGATCGGGGCTGGAGATCGAAATGGCGCTGGAGCCCGTGACCATGGACGAGTCGCGCCAGCTCACGATCTACCGCATGGTGCAGGAGAGCCTGACCAACATCGGCAAGTACGCCGAGGCGAGCGAAGCCACCATCGTGCTGAAGAACTACGCCAACCACGTGATCGTGGAGGTGGCCGACAACGGCAAGGGCTTCGACGCGCAGCGCATGCGCCCGTCGACGCACGGCCTGGCGGGCATGCGCCACCGGGTCGAGGCGGCGCGCGGCAAGCTCACCATCACCTCGGCGCCCGGCCAGGGCACGCGGCTCACCGCGATGCTGCCGGTGGTGAAGCCGGCACCGCAGGCCGGCACGACGGCGAGCCCCGACACGCCGGCGCCGCGCAGCGCCTGACGCAGGCGCTGGCATTTCTTCACGCCCCGGGCCTGCGGCGACTCGGTCGCCTCCTACGCACCCCCGCCCCGGTCGCTGACAGGGCCGATGCGGCCCTGCCCTTAAGGTGGGTCCTGTGTCATCCGGCACCGGGCCGCGTCTTCAGCGATGCGCCCGGATGCATGGTTTCAAACCACAAAGAGGGAAGCCTCGAAGGAGTTCCGCATGCTGCACTACGCCGTGGTATTTCTGGTCATCGCACTCATCGCTGCCGTGTTCGGCTTCGGTGGCATTGCCGCCAGCGCGGTGGGGATCGCCAAGGTCCTTTTCATCATCTTTGCCGTGCTCGCCATCGCCAGCTTCCTGGCCGGCTTGCTACGACGCAAGTAGCGTAGTTACGATCCACAGGCTCCCGCATTTCATCTTCCCGGAAAGGACTCTCCCATGAACACGACCAAGACCCCTTCGCAACTCGCCGACGACGTGCGCCAGACCGCCCAGGAAGCGGCCGAAACCACCCGCGCCTACGCTCAGAACGCGGTGAATGCGGCGGGCGAAAAGGTCCGCGAACTGCGCCGCGACGCCGAACCGGGTGTCGAGCAGTTGGCCGCACGCGTGCAGCAAGCCGTGCAGCGCGGTCTCGACGCCGCTTCGACCACCAGCGCCCGCGCGCACCGCCGCATCGAACAGGCCGCCGACGTGACCGGCCGCTACATCTCCGACCAGCCCGTGCGCTCGGTGCTGCTGGCCGCCGCGGCCGGCGCCGCCATCACGGCACTGATCGTGCTGGCCAGCCGCCGCAACCGCGACGACTACTGATCCGCTGTTGCATCGCCACTGACCGACCGACCCCGCCCGACCACCCTCGCACATGCTTCATCCGATCTTCTCGACGGTGCTCGGGCACCCGGAGCTCATTGCCGATCACATCGCCAACTACGCCGCCCTTGTCCGGCAGGAGAGTGCCGTGGCGGGACGCGGCCTGGTTGCCCGACTGGTCGCGGGCGTCCTGGCCGTGGCCACCGCCGTGCTCGCCCTCGGGCTGATCGGCGTGGCCGTGCTGCTCGGCGTGCTGCACGGCAGCTTCCACTGGGTGCTGGTGGCCGTGCCTGCCGTGGCGGTGGTCATCGCGGCGATCTGCACCTGGATCGCCACCCGCCCGAGTCCGAACTACGGCTTCGACGATCTGCGCGCCCAGCTGGCCGCGGACCTCGACGCGCTGCATGCCGCCGGAGCCCGCCATGAGCAGCCCTGATCCCCGCCGCCCTGGCGCACCGCAGCTGACGCCGCAACAGCGGCTGGCCCTTTCTCGCCGCGCGCTCGTGCGGCAACTGAACGGCGGCGAGCCGGACGCACCGGCGCCCCATCGCGCCTTGGCTGCCGGTGACACCGACGACGATCTCGAATACGCACACACCGACGCGGGTGATGCGCCGCCCGCCTCGCCCGGGCGCCGCCACAACGTCTGGAGCGCGATGGCGCGCGGCGTGGTGCAGCGCTGGTGGCGCCGCCATCCCGCGCACGCGGCCGGCCAGCTGGCCCGCCCCCTGCTCGAACACTACGCCCGCACGGAGCCCGTCAAGCTCATGGCCGCCGCGGCCGCCACGGGCTCGCTGCTGGTGCTCGTGCGGCCCTGGCGGCTGCTCTCGGCCACGGCCGTGATCGCGGCGGTGCTCAAGACCTCCGACGTGGCCGACCTGGTCAACACGCTGCTGCAGAAGCCCGCGCGGCCGCCGCGGCAAGACCCGCCCTGACGTCACGCCAACGCGTGCCGCACGCAGACAAGAAAAAGCCCGGTCGAACCGGGCTTTTTGCTGGGCGAGGCGCAAGGGCCGGTCAGCCCTTCACTTCGAGCTGGTTGTTCACCGACTTCACGCCTTGCACGGCCTTGGCGATCTCCTCGGCGCGCGACTTGGCGGCGGCCGTCGGTGCCGGGCCCTTGAGGCTCACGGCGCCGCCCTTGGTGTCGACGTCGATCTTGATCGCGCTCAGGTCCGGGTCCTTGGCCAGGCCGGCCGAGACCGAGGCGGTGATCGCGGCGTCGTCGACCGTGGCGGTCACGGCGGCGGTGGCGTCCTTGGCGGCTTCCTTCACATCGGCCGTGGCGCCGGCCATGCCGGTCTTGGCGTCGGCCGCGGCCTGTTCGGTCTTGGCCTTGGCATCGGAGGCCGCCTGCTCGGTCTTGGCGACGGCGCTGTCGAGCTTCTCACCGGCGGTCTGGTTGCCCGGCTTGTCGCAGGCGGCCAGGGTCAGCGCGGCGCCGGCGGCGAGCACGGCGAGCCAGGTGCGCGAGGTGGCAAAGGGAGCGAGGGAACGGTTCGACGTTGTCATGGGAAATCCTCCTGCGGTCGGAATGGGTGCATGGACCGGCTTGGTCCACGCCAGTCAATCTAGTCCCCGCCGCCCGCGCCCGGGTGTCGCCGCAGGCCCGAAGCGCTGTAGGACAAGCAAGCGACGGCAGGCGGCTCAGGCGCTGACGATCCAGCCTTCGAGCGGGTCCATGGACCCCGGCAATCCGTAGCCCGGACCGGCGCTGCCGGCGCGCTGGCGGGCCCAGGCGGCCTGCAGCAGGCACAGCACCGCGTCGAGTTCGTCGCCCTTGGCGTCGGCGCGCAGCCCGTCGCGCTGCGCGGCCGTGAGCTGGAGGCGCAGGCCGAGCCGCGTGCGCCCGGCTTCCAGCGCGGCCAGCAGGTCGGTGCGCGCGGCCTCGCGCTCGGGCGACTGGCGCGCGAGGTCGTCGCTCTTGTAGCTGCGCCGGCCGATCAGCTCGCGGGCCAGCAGGCCGGGATACGCCTCCAGCGCGATGCGCTCCTTGTGCGTGCCCGCGTGCAGGCCCGGCAAGGTGGCGCCGGCGGCGAGCAGGCGCGGCACGCCGGCGTGCAGCATGTAGGCGACGGGCGGGTTCACCCACTTCATCGACGGGCTCGAGCCGGCCGGCGCGTCGGTCGCACGGTGCGCGAACTTGCCGCCGACCGGACGCGCCGCGCAGAAGGCGGCGAAGGTGTCGCGGATCTCGGCGCGGCTCAGGCCGGCGTAGTGGGCGATCAGCGCGTCCCACGCGGTCGGCCACTGCAGGTGCTCGACCAGCTCGCGCGGCAGGCCGAAGGGAAAGTCGAAACCGCCGACCCAGGCGGGCGTGCTGCTGTCGAGCCACTGGCCCCAGGCGTCGAGCGTGGCGAAGCGGTGCAGGCCGGTCAGCGTGACGGCGTCCGGGCCGGCCATCTCGCCGACGGCCACGACGATGGGTTTGCGGGCGGTCGGTGCGCTCGAGAAATCGCAGCCGAAGAGCATCGCCCGCCTTCGGTCAACCCAGTGCGAGCGCGATCACGCCGGCCGCGATGAACAGCGCGCCCAGCAGCCGCAGCATGCGGTCGCCTTCGCGCAGCAGGTGCCCGCCGATCAGCGCGGCGAACAGCATCGACACCTCGCGCGCCGGCGCGACGTGCGAGATGGGCGCCTGCTGCACCGCGTACAGCACCAGCACGTACGAGACGGGGCTGATCGCCGCCACCAGCAGCGCGTACTTCCACTGTTCACGCCACATGCGCACAGTGGTCGCGCGGTCCTGCAGCGCGGCGGGCAGCAGCAGCACGAGGCGCACGAAGTTGCTCATGTAGTCGAGCAGGATCGGCGACATGGCGAGGAACTTGACGGCGTAGCTGTCAGTGACCGTGTAGGCCGCGATGAAGGCGCCGGTCAGCACGCCGTAGCGCATGCCCTTCTGTACGCGCTCGCGCTGCACCGGGTCATGCTTCTTGTGAAAGAGGCGCGGGCCGCCGGCCACCAGGAACACGCCGAGCACCACGCCGAAGATGCCGGCCACGCCGACGAGGCTGATCTTCTCGCCCAGGAACAGGATCGCGACCAGCGACGACAGCAGCGGCCCCGAGCCGCGCGCCAGCGGGTAGACCACCGTGAGGTCCGACTTGCGGTAGCCGCGCAGCAGCACGACGTAATAGAAGACGTGCAGCACGCCGCTCAGCACGATGAAGGCCCATTCCTTCGTGCCCCAGGTCGGCACGACGCTCCAGCCGAGCGTGATGCCCACGGGCGCCCACACCACGGCCATGAACACGCCGCTCTGGAACGCGAAGCGCGAATCGCCGTTCGCCTTCTTGGCGGCGATGTTCCAGCTGGCGTGGATGACGCCAGCCAGCAGGATCAGTGCGAAAGCGGAAAGGGGCACCCCGGTCGAACCGGGATCAGTGGCGGCCGACGATGGCCGCGGTGGCCATCAGTTCTTCGAGCAGCGCGAGCGAGACCTTGCCCGAGACCTTGTAGGGGTCGAGCTCGGGCTTCTCGGAGTACTTCAGCAGCGTCGAGGCATTGAGCTTGGAGAGGTTGACCTGCCCCATCGTCCAGCCGCCGAAACGGCGCTCGGAGATTTCCTCGTAGTGCAGCAGCACCACGTCCTTGTGGCGCGGATCGCGCTGGATGTGGCCGTAGAGATCGCTGATGGCGTCGCGCCCACCCTCGATGGCCTGCAGGAAGGTGCCGGCGCCGTAGCAGAGGATGCCGGTGATGCCGCAGGCCGGGTTGTGCGTGCGCGATTTCGCGAGGATCGCCTCGATGGCCTCGGGGCTGGTATCGACGGCGCGACTGGCATAGAGAAGTCGGACCAGCATGGCTCAGCTCTTTCGTGGCAGGAGGGAGAGGAATTCGCGACGCAGGCTCGGGTCTTTCAGGAACACGCCGCGCATGACGGAGTTGATCATCTTGCTGTCCATTTCCTTCACGCCGCGCCAGGCCATGCAGAAATGCTCGGCCTCCATGACCAGCGCCAGGCCGTCGGGCTGCGTCTTTTCCTGGATCAGGTCGGCCAGCTGCACCACGGCTTCTTCCTGGATCTGCGGACGGCCCATGACCCATTCGGCCAGGCGCGCGTACTTCGACAGGCCGATCACGTTCGTGTGCTCGTTGGGCATCACGCCGATCCACAGCTTGCCGATGATCGGGCAGAAGTGGTGCGAGCAGGCGCTGCGCACGGTGATCGGGCCGACGATCATCAGCTCGTTCAGGTGCTCGGCGTTGGGGAACTCGGTGA
>RCUP01001520.1_pt1 | contig 14014 bp, 12 predicted proteins | sample 2166341 | NCBI WGS metagenome assembly RCUP01 (sample SAMN09932325, study PRJNA488358) | compost metagenome | isolation source: compost soil in succinonitrile-enriched | place: Germany: Experimental Botanical Garden | reverse complement strand
CCGGTGAGCAAAAAGACTAGACATGAACCTCATGAGGAACATGCCGATGAATCCTGGCTAATTCCTTATGCTGACCTTCTCACCCTGCTGCTCGCCCTGTTTATTGTACTTTATGGAATGAGCTCCACGGACGCCAAGAAGTTTGAACAGATGAGCAAGGCCTTTAGCATTGCTTTGAATGGCGGTGTAGGCGTAATGGATAAGAGCTCAATTGAGGGAACAGATACGAATACACCACAGGAAAGCTCGGCTCAGCAGAGCACCCAGAGTATGTCGATGAGCAAGAAGCGCAGCGAGCTTATGCGTCAGGAGCAGGAAGATCTGGAGAAGCTGAAGAAGCAAATGGACAGCTACATCAAAGTCAACGGACTGTCATCCCAGCTGGATACGAAGCTGAATCAGTCTCAGTTAACGATTACCATTAGCGACAAGGCTCTGTTCGCTTCAGGAGACGACACGGTCAAGCCTGAATCCAAGCAGCTGGCTAAGGCCATCTCTGTTATGCTCGAGGGCTTCCCGGACTACGACATTATCGTGTCCGGTCACACGGATAATGTTCCAATCTCTAACCAGCAGTTTGACTCGAACTGGGACCTCAGCTCGGGAAGAGCGCTTAACTTTATGAAAATTCTGCTTCTTAACAGTAAGCTGGACCCAAGGAAATTTGTCAGCACAGGCTATGGTGAGTATCATCCGGTTGCCTCGAATGATACGGAGGTAGGACGGGCGAAGAATCGCCGCGTAGAAGTCTCCATTCTTCGTAAATATCAGAGTGATGCCCAGCAAGGCATTACCTCCACACCCTAAACACTTAAGGCCCCTAAAGCTCATCTGAGCTGAAGGGGCCTTTTTGCGGCCAGGAATCTTTTACGAAGCAGAGTATGTTCTAATTTGTTTTTTACGTAAGGGTATAATTCAGTTGGCGGCCCAAATCCTGTTTCTCCTGAGGGGTTAAATCCCGCCATGTGCCGCTTTTTTGGTTACCCAGATGAATATTCATAATCCGAATCCGCTGCAGGCGCTTTACCTCATATCCCAAAGCGCTGCACATACGCCGGATCTGCCTATTCTTCCCTTCGGTTAATATTATACGAAACACCCGGTCTGACATACGGGTAACTGTACACGGGAGCGTCATTTCTCCCAGAATTTTCACCCCTTCCGACATAGCTCTTACGAAATGTGGACTAATGGTCTTATCGACCGTTACGATGTATTCCTTTTCATGCTTCCCCTCAGCACGAAGAATACGATTAACGATATCTCCGTCATTCGTCATAAGAATGAGTCCTTCAGAGTCTTTGTCGAGGCGGCCAATCGGAAAGATTCGTTTCTCGTGCCCCACGAAATCCACGATATTGCCTGGCACATGACGCTCGGTTGTACTAGTAATCCCTACCGGCTTATAAAGAGCTAAATACACGTGCTTCTCCTTGTCCGTTAAAGGCTGCCCGTTCACACGAACATCATCGCCTTCTTCGGCCTGACTCCCTAGGAGAGCCACCGTACCATTGATTGTAACCTTCCCTGCTTCCACCAGCTTGTCAGCCTCCCGCCGGGAACAGTATCCTGACTCACTAATAAATTTATTAATCCGCACAAATCTCACACCTTTTCTTTACTCATCTGGCTGCACTATTCCTAAATGTTACCTTGGTTGCTCACCACCCGGCAAGGCTACAGTCACCGTTGTTCCCCGGCCCAGCTCGCTCTCAATTTCCATTGTGCCCTTGTGGCTCTCAATAATCCGCTGGCTAACCATGAGCCCAAGACCCGTGCCGGTCTCCTTGTTCGTGAAGAAGGGCTCTCCGAGCTTTGCTAAGGTCTCTTTGGAGATGCCTTCTCCCTCATCGATGATACGTATCATGACGCTATCCGTTTCCCTGCGCCACGTCTCCATATGGATGGTCCCACCATTTGGCATGGCTTCCATCGCATTTTTGAGCAGGTTAATGAATACTTGCTTCAGCTGATTCTCCTCACAGTGAACGAGCAAAGCCTCTACCGAGAAGTTCGTTGAAAACTCTATACTATGAAGGTGCGCCTGACTATCAAGAAGAGAAATAACATCCCCTAGGATATAACGGATGTCCTTCACCTGAAAGTGAACAGCTTGGGGCTTGGCCAGAATCAAAAACTCACTAACGATTAGATTGATTCGATCCAGCTCCGACAGCATCAGATCTGTATGCTGTGAATTGAGCTTCTTAGTCTGCAGCTGCAGCTGCAAGAATCCTCTCAGCGTCGTCAATGGATTCCGTATTTCATGGGCTACCCCTGCTGCGAGCTGTCCTACCGTAGTCAGCTTCTCAGAACGACGCAAAAGCTCCTCCATCTTATTACGTTCCGTCATATCCCTGGAAATGATCACGTAGGCGGTAATCCGCCCATCTTCGTCAAAGATCGGAGATTCACTGATGCTGACCCGGACCTCCGCTCCTTCCTTCGTCAGACGGACAGTCTCCGCTGAGAGGACCGGTATTCCTTCACTCAGCTTCTTCTTCCAGAGCGACTCTTCCTCACGAAGCGATTCAGGAATATTGAACAGGCAGACCCCCTGAATCTCCTCGCTTGTCCAGCCATAAAGCTGTTCAAAAGCCTTATTTACACGTAATATCTTGCCCTCAGGATCGGTCAGATGAATGGCATCCGCCGTTTGACGGATAATGGACTCCAGGTGCTCCTTGACAGAGCGATTCTCATCGTTCATTTCCCTTAGATCTTGTGTATACTGCGCCAGATTCCCACCCATGGCATTAATCCTGGCTGCCAGCAGACCAAGCTCATCCTTGCGTGAAACCTCAAGCTGGGTTTCAAAGTTCCCATCTGCCATCCCATTCACCTTTAGAAGGATATCCTGGATCGGCCTAATCAGAAGCCCGGCAAGAATATAGCTTGCAAAAATGACAATCTCCAAAAGAACCAAAGAAATAGATATCTGGCTAATCATCTGCTTGGAAATCACAGAATAAATAGGATCATAGCTGGAGATAATCCGGATTACATACGTATAATTCGTGTTATCCTTAATCGGAATGAAGCTCTTAATTACTCTTTTCCCATCAATCTTAACGTCGTACTGGGCACTCTGCCCATTATGGATAGCTTCCCTCAGAACCTTCAAGTCCGCTTCGGGACTCGGGTACTTGTACTTACCGAATGCGAGAGGTCGGTCCTTCATTTCAACCGAGAGGCCCTTTTGAAGTGGAAGCCCCTGCGTAACAGCCTCTTCAAACCGGTTCAAATTTATACCCGTAATATCAAGTATGCTCTTATTGGCATCCTGGGTCTTAGCTATAATCCTCTCTGGATCCAGAACTTCAAAGAAGTTATCCATTTCCGAATTTCGAATATAAGGATCTATAATGTAATTGCTCGTTCCGTCATAATAATAACCCCACTTTACGATACTGTCTGGCGTCGAGGTGGAATATTCAAATGGACCCGACCAGAAATGCTCGGATTTCTGACCTTGCTTTATCGTAACTTGCCCTAAACTGAACAGCTGTTTAAATGCAGCATACCAATACCCCCATTTGTTCGTGGATAACCCGATCTCTTGGGATTCCGATGATTTTGTCACCACTATGTCGTTCGTGGTTTTTACAAATAAGGATATACCTGTTACGCCCACCTTCTTCGCCAACTGGGCCAGCTGCTGGTTGGTCACCTGATTGATATCGGGATTCAGTTCTTTGGCAGCCAAAAGAGAAGCCAATTTCAGCTTCTGGGTCATTTGCCTTTCGACATATTCAGAGCTGAACCCACTTTGTTCGACAGCGATTGCGATTTGCTTGGCGGTAAGCATGATTTTGTTCTCACTATCTTTACGCAGATTTTCTTGCGTGGTAAAGTAGCTGAGGACAATATTCAAAGACAGAAGAACCACAGCCAGAAAAGATATGATAATGGATAATTTCGTTTTTATGGACAATTCGCTGCTCACTCCTCGGCCTGAATAGCTTGCCGATATTTGGAATAACTCTCCTATCATAATACCTTTAACGACACTTTTTGCAAAGACATTCCGAGTTGAATATGGGTCATGTTTAAATCATTGCCCACTTATAGTTACCCACAGATTGCCCTTAGTTATACTCAAAAAATATTAACTTGTGCATAACTCTGTTGATAACATCATACTTATGCACATATTTACACACAGGCTGTTCACAACGAATAAATGTTCGCAGAATAACCATCAGCCCTTCATGGGATGAAAAGGGAGTAATTTAAAAATGTTCACCGATGAATACTGGATGCAAGAAGCCATTGCTGAAGCCCTCAAAGCCGAGGCAATTGGAGAAGTACCTATTGGAGCTATTGTGGTCCGTGACCAGGAGATCATTGGTCGTGGGTATAATCTTCGGGAGACGACTTATGATCCTACCGCTCATGCCGAGATTATTGCAATACGTGAAGCGAGCAATCACCTAGGATCGTGGAGACTTCTGGAATGCAGATTGTATGTCACTTTGGAGCCTTGCCCTATGTGTGCAGGTGCTATTGTCCAGGCCCGTATTCCTCACGTGCTGTATGGCACTACGGATCCTAAAGCCGGCTGTGCCGGAACTCTAATGAATCTGCTGCAGGAATCAAGGTTTAATCATCAGACAGAAGTAACTACCGGTATACTGCAGACCGAATGCTCCAGCCTGCTGACTCAATTCTTCCGTCAACTGCGCGCCAAGCCCCCTAAATCTAATCAATAAAGAACCCGTGCCTTTGGCACGGGTTCCTTATTACAAGAAGTCTAAATTCTTATTGAAGACCAGCAGCTCCAAATTCTTTCTGCAGTTCATCCATTGTAATCGTGTTTGTCGGAATTCCAATTACAAACTTTTGCTTCTCATTGATGTTTGTAAATGTGCTTTTTGCCTCAATTGCAATTTTCACATTGTCTTTAGTGTCCGGATCGTTGATCTCTACATTGGCATTCACGTTCTGGTATGCCGGGAAATCATTCTTATCGATCGCTGTGTTCACTGTAAATTGATTGATCTTCAAATGATTCTTCATTTCGTCAATGCCTTTGCTCAGTTCAGCTTGGCTTCCGGATTGAATTTCTTTCTTCGCTTGATCGATATCTTCTTTCGTTACCTGGAACATTTCACGATACTCATCTTTGCTGATGATATCCAAAATTTTAGGAAGAGCTTTATTCACGAAGATCGTTACTGCATCTTTAACATTGTCGTTCGTTACATTGAACTGAACCACTTGCTTCGCGCTCACTCCATCAGGAAGAGCTGCATCTTTGGTGTCTACATCCTTAAAGTATTTAGCAGAATCATATTCAGCAAATACCGCATTGGCTACTTCTGAAGCGAACTTTTGTGATTTGTTAAGGTCAATCGTGTCCAGTTTAACTTCGTTACCGCTTTGAGCAGCCAGTTCTTTGAAGTCAAGCACCAAGAATTTACCAACTACGCTGTCCGGAATTGGGAAAAATGGCACCTTTGGAATTTTCACATACATCTTCTCTTTTGTCAGTACAAAAGGAATTGTAATTGTTGTTGCCACGTCACCTTTAAGCTTAATTTCAAGTGTGGCTTCAGTTTGCATAGGATCTTTTTGATAAATTTGGCTGATATTGATCTCTGCATCCTTCAGCATATTAACGACAGATCCCACCTGTTCGTTATTCTGAGCCATATTCACGGAAAGGTCCTTAATTTTAATTTCATTCTTAAGAACATATGAATCCATTTTCAGTGCATTTGTAGCTGCACCTTGAAGAGCCTCTTTTGGATCTTTTTTACTGCTGCAACCTGACAAAACTAGGACCACTGACAACAGTAATGTCAGGGTCAATCCCATAATCTTACGCATGAAGTTCTCCCCTCTTTATTCCCCTAAATTGTGACAAATACATTTAATATGATAAACCATTTCGGCTGGGAGAGAAACCCTTTTCTAGAATTAATGGATATCTTTTTTCTTGAAACGGCCGCCCTTCACGTCATGGATGTTTCCAACTGCAAGAAAAGCTCGCTCATCAAAGTGATTCACAATCTCTTTGAGCTTAGCTTCTTCCAAACGCGTAATTACGCAAAAAATAACTTTCTTCGGATCACCTGAGAACCCGCCCTCACCGGACAGATACGTAACACCGCGCCCTAAGCGGCTGATAATGGCATCGCCGATCTCGTCGATATTGTTACTAATGATCCATACCGACTTCGATTCGTTAAGCCCGTCTATCGTAATATCGATGACTTTAAAAGCAATATAGTAAGCAAGAATCGAGAATAAAGCCGAATCCCAGCCAAATACAAAGCCTGCACCGCCAAGAATGAATACGTTGAGAATCATAATGATCTCGCCTACAGAGAACGGGGTTTTCCGAGAAATTAGAATAGCAATGATTTCAGTCCCGTCCAGCGATCCACCCGCACGGATTACGATACCCGTACCCAAACCGAGAAGAATACCGCCAAACACAAAGGCTAGCGTAGTTTCCTGACTAAAAGCCTTTACGGAATGAAGAAGCAGGGTAGTAACGGACATAACGATGATACCCAGAAGAGTGGAGAAGGCAAATGTCTTCCCAATTTGTTTGTATCCTACGATGAGAAAGGGGAGATTAAGCAGAAATAAGAACATACCCAGAGGCAGACTCGTAAAATGCGAGGCGATAACGGATATCCCGGTGACCCCACCGTCCGTAATCTCATTAGGAACCAGAAACAGCTCAAGTGCAACGGCGTAGCACACAGCTCCTATAATAATAAACATACACCTAAGGAGGATATTCCCCAAAGAACGCTTGCCATGCTGCCGATTAGGCCGTGGTATCATCCCGAGGGATTGGTCATGCATCAGATCATTTGTGAGTTCATTCATTGCATCACTTTCCTTTCAATTATCTTTTTGTCTCATCTCTCCATTTCCTAGAATACTAATACTATCCATCAGGTTCGCAGTAACCCTATCTTTATTATGCCATTAATTCAGGTTGATGTCTTGTTTAATTCCGTTTTTCTCGCAAAAAAGACTTAATTTGCCCGAAATCGGGCAAATTTGGGATTCAGCTTCCCTGACGGTTATGATGGTCAACGTGATTCCGGTTCTTCACTTTCTTCGATCCGGAGAGGGGCTCAGGTCCACCTGCTCCTTCTTCCTTGCGACGTCTGCCTGTGCTGGGCTGTACTCCTGGCACAGCCATGGATTTCGGTTTGCTCATTTGTTGTCCCTCCTAAGTTTGTGTAGCTACAGCTTCATACCGCACATTTAATTTACCGAGATCCAGCCTTTATTATTCAGTTCCACCGCTGGGATTGAACAATTAAAAAGACCTATTCCCTAAGGAATAAGCCTTGTTCTAATCACTGTATATTATGTTAAAATTATAATGGCGGAGAGGGTGGGATTCGAACCCACGTGGAGTTGCCCCCTAACGGTTTTCAAGACCGCCCCGTTATGACCGCTTCGGTACCTCTCCAAATCAATCTAATCTGTCTCGTTAACACGTGACAAATTAGATTATATCATGAGTCATCTTATCAAGCAACTATTTTTTTGGAGAAATATAATTTATATTTCCCATGTAAGGACGAAGAACCTCGGGAATCTCGATACTGCCGTCCTCTTGCTGATAATTCTCAAGAATAGCCGCAACGGTACGACCCACAGCGAGTCCCGATCCATTCAGCGTATGCACGAATTCCGGCTTGGCTTTCGCTTCAGGACGGAATCGGATATTGGCCCGGCGCGCCTGGAAGTCCTCTACATTCGAGCAGGAAGAAATTTCGCGGTACATCCCGCTCTCAGGCAGCCATACCTCAAGGTCATACGTCTTGGCAGCAGTAAAGCCCATATCGCCTGTACAGAGCGCCAGAACACGGTAAGGCAGGTTAAGAAGCTGGAGTACACGCTCTGCATTCTGAGTCATCTTCTCAAGCTCTTCATAGGATTTCTCAGGATGCACGATTTTAATCATCTCTACCTTATTGAATTGGTGCTGACGAATTAATCCTCTCGTGTCACGTCCAGATGCACCCGCCTCAGAGCGGAAACAAGAGCTGTACGCAACATAGTTGCGAGGGAGATCGTCAGCATTCAGAATTTCATCACGGTGGTAGTTGGTAACCGGCACTTCAGCTGTAGGAATCAAGTAGTATTCGGTATCCCGAAGCTTGAAGAGGTCTTCTTCAAATTTCGGAAGCTGCCCCGTGCCATATAGGCTGTCGCGATTCACAATGTACGGAGGAAGCATTTCCTCATAGCCATGCTCATTGCTGTGAAGGTCCATCATAAAGCTGATCAGAGCACGCTCCAAGCGGGCACCGAGGCCCTTATAGAAGGTGAACCGGGAGCCCGTTACTTTTGCAGCCGCTTCAAAATCAAGGATATTTAATTCCACACCCAGTTCCCAGTGAGCCTTAGGCGTAAAATCAAATTTACGCGGTTCGCTCCAGCGGCGGATCTCCACATTATCTTCTTCCGAGGAACCTACGGGTACGCTTTCATTTGGAATGTTCGGGATAGCCAGTGTGAGTTCATCGATTTGAGCTTCAAGCGCCCGCACCTCATCGTCCAAAGCCTTGATCCGATCACCCACTTCACGCATCTCCGTAATGAGCTCATCCGCATCTTCCCGATTCTTCTTACGCTTGGCTACCTCTGCCGAGACTACATTGCGACGGTTCTTCAGCTGTTCGCTTTCTTGAAGAAGTTCACGGCGCTTCTCATCCAGCTGCGGGAAGCCTGAGATCAGATCGAGTGACTTGCCACGCTTCTGAAGGGCTTCTTCAACCCGGCTATATTCATTTCTTAATATCTTCACATCTAACATAACTAGTCCCTCCTAGGGCAGCAGCCTTGACTGTACAGAATGAACCAGATGAGAGCCCTCACTGCATGCCCCCAATAGGACAATAGCACAAATGAGCACACCACTCTTCAGTTCAGTCCGCGCAGGACTCCGATTATCGGCTAAAATTGAACTACACCCGGACGGAATTATCGCATTCCAGACCAGATGTAGTTAGTTTCAGATCTTTAATTATACTGTCTTACCATATCGGCAAAATATTGATGAAGTGAAAAGTCCTCTGTAAGCTCTGGATGGTAAGAGCTAACAAGCATATGTCCTTCCCGTGCTGTGACAATTTCATCTTGATAGGTGGAAAGAACATCCACGCCCTTACCGACTGATGTAATCAGAGGCGCACGAATGAACACAGCCCGAACGGGATTATCGATCCCTTTCACATCCAGGTCCGTCTCAAAACTTTCACGCTGGCGTCCAAATGCATTCCTTGAGACACGAATATCCATCACACCAAGGTGAGCTTCTTCTCCGCCTTCAATCTCTTTGGCAAGCACGATCAACCCTGCACATGTTCCGAAGAGCGGCTTACCTTCGGCTGAGAATTCACGAATCGCATCAATGAAGTCATATCTTCTCATCAACTTACCGATTGTCGTACTCTCTCCGCCGGGAATAATCAGACCTTGAATATCCTTCAGCTGATGCGTGTGCTTAACAGCGACGCCTTCTGCACCAGTACGTTCAATGCTTCTGATATGCTCGGCAACGGCACCTTGCAGCGCCAATACTCCTATTTTCATAACGCTCATCATCCTTCTATATCAAGCCAAGTATTGGATTTGCCGAAGAACCAGGGCTTACCAGCCCCGGTCACTCATACGCTCAGCAGCAGTCAATTTAGAGATTTCGATCCCTTTCATCGGTGTACCGATGTTCTTGGAGACTTCAGCAATCAATTTATAGTCTGTGTAGTGAGTTGTTGCTTCCACAATAGCGCGTGCGAATTTCTCAGGATACTCTGATTTGAAGATACCTGAACCTACGAATACGCCGTCTGCACCCAGGTGCATCATCAAGGCAGCATCTGCAGGGGTAGCTACGCCACCGGCAGCAAAGTTAACGACTGGCAGTTTGCCGTTCTGATGAACTTCAAGCAGCAGGTCATAAGCTACGCCAAGGTTCTTGGCTTCTGCATACAGCTCGTCCTTGGACATGTTGGTGATCTTACGGATTTGGCTGTTAATCAGACGCATGTGCCGTACGGCTTCAACAATGTTGCCTGTTCCCGGTTCGCCTTTAGTCCGGATCATAGACGCGCCTTCTCCAATACGGCGAAGAGCCTCTCCCAGGTCCTTAGCGCCACATACAAATGGAACTGTGAATTCACGCTTGTCGATGTGATACACTTCATCAGCTGGTGTAAGCACTTCACTCTCATCGAGGTAGTCAACACCAAGGGATTCAAGCACTTTAGCTTCAACAAAGTGTCCGATACGGGCTTTAGCCATTACCGGAATAGTTACCACTTTCATAACTTCTTCCACAATTGTAGGATCGGCCATACGGGCTACCCCACCAGCAGCACGAATATCAGATGGTACACGCTCAAGCGCCATAACTGCTGTTGCACCAGCAGCTTCAGCAATCTTAGCTTGCTCAGCGTTCATGACGTCCATAATGACGCCGCCTTTTTGCATTTCAGCCATACCTCTTTTTACACGAGATGTTCCAGTTTCCATGTCCATACCTCCCGAATATATAAACAAATTTCTAATCCATATCGCTCAAAAATCGTGCTTTGATCTAACTTGTTATTTTACAAGATAAGCTTGAATTACACAACCATATGGAATGAACTAAATACGATGTAACGTATATCATTCCTGCATTCTATATGAACCAAAGAAATAAACGTCTGGATCAAGGCAAACGATTATTGTGCCAGGTAATCAACCACCGCAATCTTTAGTTCAATCCATATAGGCTCTAGAATAAATTCTTGATCGCATTGAACAGATCTACAAAGAATTGACCAATTGCGCGAAGCAGCAGCTTGAACCAGCCAGCTTTCTCTGTTTCCTCTGCCGTGATCAGATTAACTGTCTTCTCTGCCGGTACCGAAGAGTTATCGGATTTGTAGGTATAAGTTATGGTCCCGACTTTGGTGCCCTTTGGCAGTGGAGCTGTCAGTTTGTCCTTATCCAGCCATTTCACGGTGGACTTGATTCCTTTAAGATCAGCACCCTTCTGTACCACAAAGCTTACAGCCTGGTCCGTAACTACAGGAACATCGGTATTGGTTGCTTTCTTCACACTAACTTGCTCTGCACCTTTAACTGTAGTTTTTGGAGCAACGACTTGTTTAACCTCGAAATTGTCAAAACCATAATCAAGCAGCTTCTTGGTTTCAACAAAACGGGATTTCTGTGATTTAGCATCTGTTCCCATAACTACACTAATGAGACGAACTCCATTACGTACTGCTGTACCTGTGAAGCAGTTCCCTGCATTCTCGGTATGCCCTGTTTTTAGACCATCCAATCCAGGATAGGCGTACTGCTTGAAATTAATATTCGACTTATTTGCTTCTAACATCCAGTCCAAATTCACCAATGGAGTTTTATCGCGATCGCGGAATTTGTATGATTGCATCGTAGTAAAACGAGTGAAGTCCGGGTGATCAGTTACAATGTATTTAGCCAGAGTAGCAGCGTCCTCTGCAGACATAACGGTTTCTTTCGGGTTCTCTGGACGATAGCCTTCCGGCATATCTCCAACATTAAGACCAGTGGCGTTAGCAAAGTACGCTGTCTTCATGCCCATGCGTTTCGCTTCAGCATTCATCATCTTCACGAATTCCTGCTCCGTGCCCCCTACGCGCTCTGCCAGGGCCACAGTTGCATCATTTGCAGACGCGATAGCCATCGCGATATATAGCTCTTCCACGGTATGTTGGTCTCCTTCTGCAAGGAAGACACGTGAACCGATCTGCTTCGCGGCGTTCTCTTTTACAGTTACAACATCGTTCCATTTAAGTTTGCCCTGTTTAACCTGCTCGGCAACAATATATTCCGTCATCATTTTCGTCATACTTGCCGGCGGCATAGCCTCGTCCCCATTTACGGAGTACAGGACCTGACCGGTAGTTGCCTCAATTAGAATCGCTGACTTTACATTAAGTCCTAATTTATCTGCTGGTGCTTTTGCTTCTACAGATGACTTACTGCTAGGTGCAGCCACGGCCTGTCCTTCAGCCAGGGTTAAAGCGGGAATAATGGACAAGCATAACATATTAATCATCAAAAGCGACGTGACACTCTTACGAAGGATACGCCGTTTAGGCTTCGTGTTCAATTCTATCGGTTTCAAGTTACCTTTAAGCTCCCCTCATGATCTCAATCAATTACTTGTTCTATTCTAACACAGGGTATGCAGCAAAAAAAGACAGGTAGAACGAAATCCGTCCTACCTGCACCTTGATTACTGACCATTTCCCGAAAATTACAATGAATAGTTCGGCGCTTCTTTCGTGATTTGCACATCATGAGGATGGCTCTCACGTAGACCCGCACCCGTTATGCGAACAAACTCAGTCTCATTGCGAAGCTCGTCCAGATTAGCAGTGCCACAATAGCCCATGCCTGAACGCAGGCCGCCGATAAGCTGATGGATTGTGTCGGACAGCGGCCCTTTATAGGCTACCCGTCCTTCAATACCTTCAGGTACAAGCTTCTTATCATCATCCTGGAAATAACGGTCTTTACTGCCCTGTTTCATAGCAGCTAATGAACCCATACCGCGGTATACTTTAAAGCGGCGCCCTTGATAAATCTCAGACTCACCCGGGCTCTCTTCTGTTCCTGCGAACAAACTTCCAAGCATTACCGCATGAGCACCTGCGGCTATAGCCTTAGGTATTTCACCGGAGTACTTGATACCCCCGTCTGCAATAATTGGAATACCGTACTCGCGTGCAACTGTAGCGCAGTCGTAGATAGCCGTGATTTGCGGTACACCGATACCAGATACAACGCGTGTCGTACAAATTGATCCAGGTCCAATTCCAACTTTCACCACACTAGCTCCAGCTTCAATCAGATCACGGGTAGCGTGCCCAGTCGCTACATTCCCTGCAATAATAGTCAGTTCAGGATAACGTGTACGCAGCTCGCGAACTGCGTCTACAATGTTGATATGGTGACCGTGTGCCGAGTCAACCGTAATTACATCTACACCGGCTTTGACCAAGGCATCCGTCCGTTCAAAAGTATCCTTGGAGATCCCCACAGCCGCTCCTACCAGCAGGCGCCCCTGAGCATCTTTCGCTGCATTCGGGAACTGAATAGCCTTCTCAATGTCCTTGATCGTGATCAAACCCTTGAGGACGTTATTCTCATCGACTAACGGAAGCTTCTCAATCTTATGCTGCTGTAGAATAACCTCTGCCTGCTGGAGAGTGGTTCCTACAGGTGCAGTTACAAGATTATCACGAGTCATAACCTGGTTGATTTCGATGTTATAATCGTGGATGAAGCGGAGGTCACGGTTAGTGAGAATACCTACTAACTTCTGATCCTCATCAACAATAGGTACACCAGAAATACGGAATTTGCCCATAACCTGCTCAGCATCCGTCACCAAATGAGTTGGAGTAAGCGAGAAAGGATTCGTAATAACTCCGCTCTCCGAACGTTTAACACGGTCTACCTCTTCTGCTTGCTGCTCAATTGGCATATTCTTATGGATAATCCCGATCCCACCTTCGCGAGCAATTGCGATAGCAAGAGCTGCTTCAGTAACTGTATCCATGCCTGCGCTAATCAATGGAATGTTAAGCTTGACCTTATCGCTCAATCTTGTGGATACATCCACTTCTTTCGGCAATACATTAGACTTTCTAGGAATCAGGAGCACATCATCAAAAGTAAGACCTTCTTTGGTAAATTTACTTTCCCACACCAGGGTTTTCCTCCTCAGCTCTATTGTCCCAGCGGCCCCTATCCATATCCTTGACGGCCGTAGATCTCATCTTACGGGAATATATTTGTACTATCTTAGCAAAGGGGATATAGGCTGTCAACACGTAAAGAGGATCATCCGAACCAGAGATACAACTTAACCATGCAACCACCACCATCCTCTTCCTCTCTAAAAATAAAGCTATCCGGCTCCGAACATAGCTAATATCTGCATTAAGTCTATAATATAAACAAAAAGAGCACTACCTAGTGGTAGTGC
>RCUP01001519.1_pt1 | contig 14022 bp, 16 predicted proteins | sample 2166341 | NCBI WGS metagenome assembly RCUP01 (sample SAMN09932325, study PRJNA488358) | compost metagenome | isolation source: compost soil in succinonitrile-enriched | place: Germany: Experimental Botanical Garden | reverse complement strand
GATGGGTGAAGACCTGGCTGAGCTGAAGAAGCTGGTACTCACTGACTCGACTATGGTGTCGGGTAACAAGTGGTTCGACAAATTCCGCGACATGTCGAACATGAAGAAGAAAGAGCAGAAGTCTCTGTTGAAGACCATGCCTTTCATCGACAACAAGGGTGAGTTCATCAAGTGCATCATGCCGCACTTGTTCGAGATCGATTCCCTCAGCATGTTCATCACTGACTCCGTCGAAGGTATCTACGACAAGAACGAGATCGGTGACTCGGGTGCCAACACTGACGCCCTGCGCTCTGCTGCTGCGAAGACGCAGATGTTGATGCAGATGCCAAACCTGACTGCCGGTGCTAACAACCTCGTGATTGCTACTGCTCACGTCGGTGACAAACACCAGCTCGATCAGTACGCTCCAGATCCGAAGAAGCTTGCTTTCCTCAAAGGCAAGAACGTCTTCAAGAACGTTCCTGAGAAGTTCACCTTCCTCACGAACAACCTGTGGTACTGCAACAGCGTGTCGGTACTCCAGAACCAGACCACCAAAGGGCCAGAGTTCCCAGCGAGCCCTGAGGACGATCTGAAAGGTGACACCGACCTGAACTTGCTGGTTCTACAGAACCTGCGGGCTAAGTCCGGTCCAACCGGGATGCCGTTCGAAGTGATCTACTCTCAGCGTGAAGGTCTGCTGGTAGGGATGACCGAGTTCAACTACTGCAAGTTCTTCAAGTACGGGATTGGCGGTCACGATCGTGCGTACTACATGGAACTGTGTCCTGACATCGCTATGCAGCGTACTACGGTCCGTGGGAAGATTCGTGATAACCCTCGTTTGCAACGAGCAATGGAAATCACGTCTGAGATGTGCCAGATGGAAAACCTCGGCTTCATTCAAGCCCGTGGCTACCTGATGGACCCGAAAGACCTGTACGCCAAGATCAAAGAGCTGGGCTACGACTGGGACGAAATCCTGGACACTCGTGGCTACTGGGACTTCGAGGAAAACAACAATCCGAAGAACTTCCTGTCCACTCTCGATCTGCTGCGCATGGCCAAGGGTGAGTACACACCGTACTGGTACACACCTAAAAAGAAAGCCGCTTAACGGAAGAGCATCATGGTAGCAGAACCGATAGTAATCCTTAGCTGGTTGTTAGACGTGTTAAAGCATTTGGGTCCGATCATACTGGCCCTGATGTTATTGATTGTGGCTGCGGTCTGGGTTGACGAAAAGTGGACCTGGAATAACGGCATCTGTAAGCGTACTGGTAAGCAGTGGAAGTTCATCAAGCGGGATCAGACCACAGGTTGTTTGGTCTGGTACGGTGGTGAAGGGATCTATCAAGCGTTCTACTTCCGCCAACGTTGAGTCCTAGGGGATTTCGGTCCCCTAGGCTTTTATGCCGCAAAGTCGAAATAAAAAAATCTCAGATACATATTACTCCAGTGAATAGGATACTAAATCTTGTTCATCTAATCTATCCGACCTCAGTAGGAAAGTAGTATGAATCAGTTCTGGATCATCGTAACCAACGCTCTCTGGGAATCTTCTCTGGAACTGTTGGCTGAAGCTCAGAAAGAACATGACCGCATGGTCAATGCTGAGAACGTACAGTACGCCGAGATCGTCGAAACCCTCGACAGCCTCAAAGGCGTGAAAGACGAATACACCGAATCCCTCGCCTACGACCTGACTCGCATTCGGCGGGATCAGGAGCGTCGGCTGGATACCCTGACTGGTCACAAGAAGACTATTGAACTGTACCAGTCATGGGATCGCGCAATTGCTGCATAAACTTAAAATACCATTAGGAGAACCACCATGAACAATATCGAAATCATTCGTGCCCGCAACAACTCGATCATCGAAACCTTCCTGCTGAACGGTGGTGAAGTAATCGATGCTGCAACTCGCCGTCCTGTCAAACTGACTCACGTAGCTCGCTTCGGTCACGAAGGTGAGTGGGAAACTGTTGTAGGTCTGATCGACGGTAAAGCTGTAAACCTGTGCAAGATCGAGTTCGTCAACAACAAGCTGGTCCTGTCCCGCGAAGCCGTTGGTAATAAGCTGAACGCAGAGAACCTGCCTATGCCTATCCGCGTCGAGCTGTACAAAGACTGGGATGACAACAAGGTCTGGGACCTGGTCCCGGTAATCCACTAAGCATGACAAACAATCTAAACTTCGTTCTATGGAGAACACAAAATGACTACTATCACTCACACTGGCCGCCTCCACTCTGTTGAAGCTGCTAAAGCAAAAGTTGCACTGGTAAAAGCTGAGCTGGCTGTTGCTGCTACTGAAAGCATCCGCCGTGTACTGCTGAGCATGTTGGACACTGAAACTGCTGCACTGGATCGCGCTCTGGCTTCGGAAGCTCGTTGCTCGCGTGGTCGCTTCACCGCTTAATAAGCTATCGTTCTATGGAGAACAAGATGTCTCGTAAATCTATTGCTGCACAAGTTCTGCTCCCTGGTAAACTCATGGAGATGCGTAAAGCCAAAGAGAAGTTCCTACGACTCAAAGGCTTGAGCGACTCTGTCCAACAACAGCGTAACAACTGTCCTTACACTGAGGAGAACATGGATACGCTGCTGACCATGGGGTTGGCAGCAATCCTACGCCACGATCTCTTCATGATGATCTACTGGGCAAACATCGCCCTCGAAATTCAAGTTGATCTTGAGAGCTACATGGCTCAAGAACTACGCTATCGCCACCAGCTCAATAGGCTTACTCGCATTGCCGTCAACTACTCAAACTACTACCAAGCCCTCGGCAATGAAATCGCACGACTGCAACACGACATTAAATGCGGCTGAGCACCGCCACCTTTTAACCCCGGTTCTACTGGGGTTATTTTTTTGTACTCTAGTATTTCTTTAGGGAGGTCAAGAACTATATAGGCAATGTGTCCAAATACAACTTTACAGGTGTTGTCATGAGTTCCTTACACGATTCAGTTTCCAATGTTTTGCACAAACTCAGTCCCGATGCAGCTATCAAGTTCGCCCAGTTTTACAAACCACAATCCAACCCAGCTACTGAGTTGTTTGAACTCAATCGCTATCTCAGGACTCAATTGGGTCTGCTACCTTGCTCTACCACCAACGAACGTGAATGCCTGATGGATAACGTTACCGAGAAAGATTGGTTGCGTTTGTTCAGTAAGCACGTTGCTCCGACTATCGTAACCTACGGGTTGCCTGATTGGAAGTAGTGTCATGAACCAGATACAGGAAGACGTCAGTCGCTTCTACCCTCCGTTGTCCACCGTCTACAACAACGATGCGGCTAACGAGTTGTTCAAGGCGTACACAGTTGCTGCCATCGAGTGTATGACTACTGACCGTCGTAATGACGTCCTGTCTCACATTCGTGGTGGCGAACCTATCCCTTCTGATGAAGTCCTCCGTCAGACTCAAGGGATGTATCACGTTGTACACTTGATGGTTTACTGTCCTCACTTTACTGGTGAGATGCTAACCATTGAGAATACAGTGTTGCGACTGTTGATGGACTTGGGTTGGAATCCAGAAGACCCTCGTGTGGGCGCTACAGTGAGTTTCCTAGGCGATCCAGAGTTCACCAAGGCCATGGCTTACGTGATCGTTAAACGTCGCCTACCGCACTCCAGCTATCACCTACCGCGTGATCCTGAGTTGGCTATGGAAGCTATGGAATACGCTTTCAAACAAACCACTCATGCTGTTGAGTTCTCCTCACGCAGTTCCTTCTTCAACCCCGATGCTCAGCGTTCTGTGTTCTCGCAAATGGCTTGGAGTCACGGTGTGTCCTATTTGAAGTTCGCCCTCACTACCTGATCCTATGGGTATTGATTAGGACGACCATCATGGCTAACCGTAAAGCTGCAACTGACATGATCTTGAAGTACATCGACAAGATTCTGCCGGGCAGTCCAAACACAGAGTTCTACCGCACCAGTCTGGCCGCTATGTCAGACAAAGAGTTTGGTGCCTTCATGGACAAGTTGGAGTCGGGTGAGGAAGTTCTCTTCATCAACACACCGAACCTGTCTAAATACAAACTGAACCTCGAGCGCAACCTGGCCATCGCCAAGGAATTAGGGCACGAGTTCTTCGAACACCTGATTCTGACAGACCCCACTACTGGTGAGGTCTACAAGACTCCTGTAAAGTATCTGGTGATCGAGCTGCCCCTGCGCCGTCAGGTTCAGTTGCTACAAAGTAAGTCCACTATCCCTGAGAACAACAAACACATCGACGAGTTGTCGGGTCAGTCTACCGGTCCTTCTAAAGGATCGAAGATCTCCTTCCCAGAACTCCAGGTGTTGTTTGCTCAGGGTATGGATGCCACTATCACCGAGCTGATCAAGTTCCGTGGTGGTGACTCCAAAGCATTCAACGCTATGAACCGTGCGATCATTGAACACGGTACTGTGAACATGGAGTACCTGTCACAGTTCGGCACTAAAGTTAAATCGGTGACTACCTTGTCGACGTTGCTGAAAACTATTCACCTGGACAACACGCTCGACAAATAAGGAATCTCCATGCAACCACAACTCGACATTCTCCAGCACGCGATTCTGCGTCGCTTTACTTCGTTGTTGTCTGACGAAGCAAAAGCCGATGTACTCGAGATTTTATTTTTTGTCCAAAGTGACATCCGCTTCAACCAAGTAGCGGCTGACGTTCAGGTCAAAGAGATCTGGGAACACATCCGGGCTAACGAAGTACAGACTGACTTCATTCTGGGCCTGACTCAGGAGTTCCATTTCCTCGTCGGAGAGCAAGGCTGGGATGAGATGATCACTCGTCTGTCTCACGCTGTTACGTTGTCCTACGAAGCTTCCATTGAGTTGGACGAACCGGTGGGTAGCGAGTTGTTGGAACGCATGGGTAGTCGTGACTTCCTGTATGCTCAAATGCTCCATTATCCATGGCTGGCAATGTTGATGGCTCTGGAGTTCGTGGACTTGGACAAAGCGTTAGGCGGAGCACGCCCGGAGGCTACAGGTGAGTGAACAACATATTCTCGTAGACTTGGATGCGTGCTTAGACACACGTCTACCTTGTCTCAGCCTATGTAACCCAGGTGCTGCTGTCAAGATGATGATCCCGGCCTACTGGGAACGTCTGAGCGACGACTTTGAGAAGTACACCGAGGGCATGGTCACTAACGTTGAGTTCCAGTCTCAATGGCGTGAGCGTAATCGTACAGTCCTGCGTGGTGCTCTGGCTACCAACTTCAATTTACTGTTGACTCACATCTTCAGTCAGTTGGGGGAACAGGCCATGAACTCCCCGTTGGTTACAGATCTCAAACTCACCATCAACTTCTGGCCGTACGAGTTGACTGAGGAAGAGACCGAAGCGTACCTCACGAATATCTCGGTGTTTGTGAACCACCAAGCGAAGCTGTACAAAGCTTGGTTACCACCAGAGATGATCACCCCAGAGTTTCTGGATGCTGACTTCGCTGCGTATGCTACCTACGACTACAACTACTGGATGACCAAGCAACACGAGAACTTCGACAAGAAGGGTATTCCTCGTGTGACTGTGTTTGCGCCAGCGATGTCGTATGTCAAGGACTTCGTGGAAGAAGACATCACCGTAGAAGGTGTTGGAGTTGTGTCTCCCTTTGAGTTACTGGAACACACCTCGTCTCCGTACATGACGTTGCACCTGTTGAAGATGGCTTGGTTCTGCCCTGTGAACTGACGGCATAAAAGGGAGGGTTCGCCCTCCCCTATGCCCAGCATTATAAATTACAGAGTAACTCGATAGTATGGAGTTATTCGTCTTCAAACTTCTTGACAAAGTTTTCGAAGTTCTCTGACTCCAGTCCGATGCTGAGTTCCCCTGGAACTGGGTTGACTCTCGGGAGTTTCTCTGCTCCATCTGGAGCATGGTCAAACGTAAGGCCACCACCTTCAGGGCGTGTGTACGGAAGGTTGGAACCAAACTGTTTGATAACGTCGGCAATAACCCCGGCTACCATCCGGTCTGCACCAGCCATCTTCTCGGCTGCACCGATCCGCTTGTTGCCCAGGGCCTGACGATCCATATCGTTCCATAAGGACATCAACTGGATTTGCCCATCAGAATCTGTAGGCCACCCGTTCACTAACAGGTGTGCTTCGAGCTTCTTACGCTGGCCCTGGGTGAACCGTAAAATATTGTCGTCTGTTAGAAGGTCATCAGACATGTTCCGAACCTCGATCAAAAAGATTACAAATGTATATTATTCCATTGAAGCTAGTTTGAGAAAACTGTTCAGTGGGGTACGAAAGAATCCTACGTTGCAGGAACAAATCGAATCGGTGCAGCTACGCCACACCGTAAACGGAGTTCTTGAGAAAGACGTCCGTTACTGCATTGCGTTGGCCAAACTGATTGACGTTAAGAAACTGCGCCAGTACACACCATTGGTCGGGCTTAGCATCAATGTCCACGTAGTGCATGTAACAGCACATGCCTTGCTGCTGTTGCTGAATGAGTGTTCCCGTCTTGTGCGGGATCAAGCACTGGTTCACGAGAAGATCCAAAAGAGTCGTAACCTACCCGGCAATTTGCGGCAAGTCGTGTTGGATGATTATCTGTCTACGGACCGTGGACATCAACTAGAACCTACGGAGGTTTATAATGCGTTGTCATTACAACTGGAGTATATCCAGACAGCCATGTTGCTTGAAAGTGCCGATCCGAAAGGGAACATCGATTACTATGTACGCCAATTTACCCACTTGATGGGGGAAGCTGAAGCGGTAGTCTTAGCTTTCCTTGAGGCCCAACAGTATGCAGAACAAGGATCTCAATCAGGTACTCAGCTCACCAACCAAAAGGTCTGAAGAAGCTTCTGGGACTCTCAGTAAGTTATTCCGACAGATCCTCGCTGAACAGAAGATCGGTATGAACCTTTGGAACAGGAACATGCTGCGCTATCTGAAAGACCCGAGGAACCGTATCCCACAGAACTCTCGAGACATGTCGTCGGCACGAGGAAACCTTTCTAAGGAACTCTTGCGTCCCACGATGACATGGGGAGTGTTTGAGAAAGCGATTCGATTCTTGAATCCTTACAAGGTACGTTTGCGTTTAGAGTTTGAGTGGCGCGGAGGCGTCAAGACCGAGTACACGGCCGTCATCCATGTCTCGGACAAAGCAACCTCTGAAGATGAAGATACCATGATTCCAGTGCACCACACTGGAGCCACCGTCGAGAAGCTGGTCAAAGCTCTGGAAGCTTTGGAACCCGGCATCAAAAAGTAACCCAACATCCGCCCTGTCGTGGGGCGGGTGTTATGCCGAAAAGAATGTGATGATCGAATTGATTCCAATGATGGATGGTGTTACGCACTGTAACATCTATTCGAAAGGTCGTACGAGTCTTGGCAGAGCATTAACTAACTTTGCCATGACGCCGTTCAAACATCCAATCCTGGGTGAATTCCTTTCGGGTGAAGGATTGCACTATTACCTAAAGGTAGGTGAAGAAAACAAAGCCACTGGAGAAGTGAAACGGTTTGATGAGTTTCGCCAACTCTGGGGCGTGGAAGCTAAACAGCGGGGCGTCGAGTTAAGTCGTACCCACATGGTGCTCAACCACGATTTCGATTACCACATGCGGTTAGGGTTGATTGCAAAGGTCACACAGAACCCTAAGCTCTTCAAGATGTTTATGGAGAGCGACCTCCCTTTAACCCACTACTATTACTATGGGGACCCCAACGCAGACAACTGTAAGGTGGTAGCCCCGAAACGACCTGGGAGATTGGTAACAGACCTCGAAGAGATCCGTGCCTTCCTCAGGAAGTCTTAACTAGAGAGAAGGGGTCACACCCTTCTTTTTTTTTGCCTCGTGGGAGCCCAAACATGGCTGCAAGTAAAGTAGCGACTTCCCTGTTTAAGTCGGGGCCGGTGGATGCACTCCTCACGGTTGACCATTACAAACAGAAAGCCAACGTCACACTCAACAACATCCCTGACGTTCTGAAGAACTTCAGTACAGATGCCGCAGCGACTCTGCGTAAGAACCCTGCGATCATTAAGTCGTTGATGAAAGACGTCCAAGCCTTCAGCAGTGGTAGACTGTCGAAGACTGATGTACTCCTGCGTGTTGGTAAGAGCATGGGTAGTACTGGTCTGATCAAGACACTGACTGGTGGTATGCAAAACACCATGTTCGATACCTTTGAGAAGTTCGGGGTTTCGAAAGGCACTGTGTCCACTATCATGGGGGCAACCAAGACTGGCGTGAAAGCGTATATGTCTGGCAACCTCGATGACGTGCGTGGGTTAGCAGGACTGGCTCGCGAGTTAACGGGTAAGTCCGATGTGTTCTCAGTGTTCGACTTGGCCGCAGAAGCAGCGATGGCCAGTACCATCATTGACTACGCCATTCGTTCTGGTGCGACAGACCTGATTGATGAAGCGGTGAAGACAGCCAGTCACAGTTCGGTCAAGTACTACGCCTACCGTGAGAAGTATCCGGTTGCTGTTTTGACCAGTAACATTGCTGCTTTGAAGTTGATGGGCGATACTTTACAGTCAGGTGGCATATTAGGCACGATGCCAGACGCCTGCAAGCGCATCCTGATGTTTTACAAGTACGCCGACAATACCACACCGGCTCAGTACGCAGAGCGCACCACGGAGCTGCTAGAGGTCTTAAATCACATCAACCCTAATTGGGCTAAGTACGATCGTAATGGGGAGCAAATCGATAACCTCGAGATGTTCACTTACGCCTCGCCTCACGCCACAGTTCTGTTAGGGCAACTGGAACAATTCAAGTTACCGATGTTGATTGCACCACAGTACCGTTCCGCTCCCTTACCTTCGCTGGTTAAGCAGTGGTATCCCCTCGCCAATATCTAGGCGACATAAAGGGAGGGCCAGTGCCCTCCCCTATGCCGTTAACCAATACCTGTACCGGTTGCAAAACCAGAGATCAGTCGTGCAGGAGCCGTGTTCATGAACCAGTTCGAGAAGTGAGACTTCGAGAAGAACGTATTCATGGAACCCATCTGTCGAGCTAGGTTGAGCCTGAGCTTTTGATAGGTGTACGTTTGTTCCGTCAGTGACATACTACTGAGGATCGCCAAGTAGTCAGAGAACATAGTGTCCTCAGCAAACACACCCTTAGCAAAGTCAGTACCTGCCACCATCGAAGCACCAGCCGCTACAGCTTTGACACCACCACCACCTAACAGCGCAGTTGCAGTACCTACGCCGACAGCCACAGCATCGTTGAGAGAGAAGCCTGCGTTGATTGGCATGTGCATGATGGTAGACAGATCCACCACCGAGAACGTCACGTCAATACCGAGTGCTTCACCGTCCTGTGTCCAACCGAGGTTACCAGCACCCCGAGTGATACTTAAGGACTCCAACATCCCCAGACGAGTCTGACCCCGACCTTTGGAGTAGAGTTCTACGAGGAACGGACTGGTGTACGATTGTTTACCTGTGGACAACGGCAAGGCTGCTGCGAGCAACATCGACAGCGGTACATAGAGGTCACAGAACCGGGAGAACTTGTTCCCGTATGGAGTACGCAACTTAATGGTGTAGTCCATCCGTGGCATCTGAGCAGACGACGATTCCCACATCTTTGGAATGTCAGCAATCGCCATACCTGAGAACGCCATCAAGCCTGAGAGCTTAACAGATTCCAGGGCACCGTCGATAAAGCTACCCACCATCGACATCACGCTATCGAGTGGGTTAATACCAGTCTGACCATCGGCCGTAGAGAAGCGAGCCGAACGACCGGTCGCAGACAGACCATTCAGTTTCGAGGAGATGTCTGATTCACGCGTCGAGCTGTTAAAGCTCTCTGCTGCTGTACCAGTGTGCTCCACGTTGAACGTAACCCATTGGGCACCGTCGTTGTGCTCTGCTTCCATGAAGTCCAACAGCGACTTCTTGTACTCGCGTTTGTCGCCAGTCTTCTCAGCCGAGCCGTCATCTGTGTCCGACTGTCGTTCGTTCAGCCCTTGGTAAGCAGCTAGGTACGCTTCGAAGTCTTTGTGGATACGGTTGTCGTTCAACTGAGGCGTTTGACGATACTGCAAGATCGCGTTACGGATGGCTTCTGGAGACTCTCGGGTTTCGAGGATCTCCTCCATCTTCTCTCGCTGACTGTTGGCCAAGCGTTGTGCTCGGGTAGCCAGCGACCAGACGTCAATCTGACCAGACTCGTGCCAGATCTCTGGGTTGAGTGCGTGGTAGTACTTGTTCTGCTCTTGCTGGTTCTCAATAGTCCCAGGCATGGACTTTTTCTCTTCGTCTTGGAAGCTACGAGGAGTGAGACCCATGTTTACCGCAATACCGTTCGCAATGGTGTTCACTGCGTTCCAGTACAGAGGCATTGCTGGTTTCAGGTAGTAGTACTTCGACGTAGGACGACCTAAGAAGAAGTTCAGTGCCGAGCCCGCTGTGATAAACAGTTGGACTGGCAGAGTGAGTACCGTACCGAGCAATTTACCCAACGCAAACGACAGGGGGTTAGCCCGGCCAGTTCGTGCTAGGGTAGCAGCTTGTGGGTTGTAGAAGTTGAAGAAGAAGTTCGTGAGGGAGTTAAACTCCGGGACACCAAAACGCATGTGGATCAATTGTGCGTTGTCGTCAATGGCCTCACTGTAGTAACGACCCATACCGGTTGACTTGCTGTACAAACTCGGAACAACCAAGTCAGCATAACGAGTAAACTGTGGTGGAGGGTTAATCGCAAAGTTGCCCCCTAACGTCGTATCGGTAAACTTGAACCGAGCATCTGTTAGAGTCCGTCGGATAGAGTCCGCGTTCGCAATAGTCTTGCGAGGCAACATAAACGATTGTCTGATCCAGTCTGTATCCTTAACATCAGCCATGATCTGACCTCTAGAGAAAAGGAGAGGGGTTGCCCCCTCTCCGTTTATGCCCTCATCCGTTTCATGCTAATCGGAGTAGTGCGTACAGCTACTTCAGCAGGGCGTGCTCCACGGTTGGTAGGTGCTGGCGATTCTGTCTTAACTGGTTCTGCGGCTTTCGCTGCTTCCCCAGTAGCCATTCCCGCGATGTTCTTGTCGATGCTTTCCAACGACGCAGCCATCTTCTCTTGCACTTCCAACTGTTTGCTCAGCCAGTCTGTAATAGACCCAACGTTTTGGTTCAGTGTTGCTTCAGCGTTCTGGCTCTGGAGCTGAGTCGCTTGGGCTTCACGTTCAGCCTGTTGTTTACGGAGCAGTGTTGCTTCAGGAGCACCCAGGGAAGGTTCTCCACCGCCACCCGAGTAGTTCGGTCCAGCGACGCTCTGACTCACCGGTGCTACGTACGGCGTAGGAGCCGACGTGGATGGCGTAGTAGTAGTGGTTGGCATTGTTGCACCAACCGACTGCGCCAACGGAGACACTCCAGTATTACTGGATGGAGTTGCCGGAGCAACAGTGTCACCTTCCGCACTGACCACAGTAAGAGTGAACGGTCTCCCGGCCATCTTTTCTGTGAACGCTTGCATGGCTGCCCGTGATTCTTGAATCATCGGCTGACCAGATTGCGTTGAGCGAGAGAAGCCCAACAAGATGCAACCCTCGACGTTCGACTTCTGACCTTTATCCACATTACCGGCGTAGTTACCGGAGTGAATCAAGATCGCCGTACGACCAGGAACACCTTTCACCTCGTACGTGCCTGGACCGAACTTCGGAGAGTTCCGCGTCTCGACTTTGTACGTCCCTGGTGGGATGCAGGACTTACCAGACTCATTGTTACGCCATGGTAATTCCAAGGTGTTGAACGTAGTACCATCTGGCAGCGTGAGCTTGCCGAATGTACCGCCGTCTGTTGACTTCTCACGTTGCAGGGTAGCGTTGCCTGCGGATTCTGCTGAACTCAGATTCGGGTTGGTTGCCAAAGCTTGCTGTGACGCACTCACTGGCCCTTGGTTAGCAGCCGGTGCCATGACTCCGATTGGCCCTGTAGACGAACCACCACCCGAAGGCGCTGGAACACTCTTAGGAGCCATGATACCAACAGTACCAGTGCCCATTGAAGGCGCACTAGCACCACCACCGCTAGCAGTACCTGGATCGTTAGCCGCAGCCGACATTCCGAGACCAGCACCAGCAGTTACCCCTGGGATAGCAGGCGTTGGTGTGTTGGCAGTACCCGGAGCCATGCCCATAGCCGAACGAGCATCACCAGCGTACATGTCGCGCTTGACTTTAACACGACGGTCAATCTCTGCGTAAACCTGACTGATTGTCCGAGGACGACCATCAGCAAAGAAGATCGACTTGTTAGCGTTAGCGGCTTTCGGCATGATCGTAGCAGCGTTAGCCGAACCATTACTCGACAGGAACTTCAGAGCCCCGTTAGGACCCAAGAAGTGTGCCAAGTAGATGTCAGTGTCCGTAGGTTTGCGACCGAGACCTTTCTCTAACTTCTCCGCGTTCTCCCGGATGTACTCAGCACCCAGAAGGGCGTTCGCACGAGGATCAGTTGGAGGTGTGTTAGGATCTAGTCCATACTTCGCACCATACTTCCCTAACATCGTTTTCCACGTACCGTCAATGAACTGGTAAAGACCAGACGCTGACGACGAGTCGGCTTTGACTGTTCCTCGGAAGTTAGACTCCAAGGCTGCCATGGTAGCCATCAATCCAGGATCGACACCCACCATCTTCGATACAGCAACGATCATGTCTTTGTAGGAAGAGTACTGACCATCAGCACCGGTGATCTTAGGCAGGTCATTGACACTACCACCAGTCCCGTTACCTGGGTGTTCCACTGCCAGACCGCCATTCATGTAACCGGCGTCCCCACCAGCCGTCTGCATCGAACCGTACATTGCTTTCAACAATGCACTGCTACCACCAGACCGAACAGCGTTACCACGATCGATTGCCATCATACCAACCGGTCCGTTAGAACCGTTAGTACCTAATGCCTTATTGACCATTGACTGCGTCTTAGCAGCCTGTCCTGTTTTGACTTTCTCGTTCAGAATCTCTTGGTTAGCATCCTGCTGCAAGACAGACATGAACGGCTCAATGGATCGAGCATCCGTGTTAAGCGGATAGTCATCAAACGGGGAAGTAGACACACCCCAAACAGAACGGTTGTTCTCAGACTTCGTGTCTTCCTCAGCGTTAGCCGAGTTCATGAACCGAGCGACTTCCAAACTCTGGGAGGCACGGAGCATGTCGTACGCTTCGAACGGGTTACCGTTGTTCTTGAAACTACGAACAGCAGTCAAGTAGTTAATCAACACTGGAAGGAAACGGTTGCTAAACCACTCCGTCCAACGCTTCATCACTTCCTCGGAATCAGGAGTGGTGGTAAACATCCCCGCCACTTCTTTCCACACGTCCTCTACGTCGCCGTCAAACTGTGCTTTCTTTTGTCCGTTGTAGGAGATGTCTTCAATGACCACCTCTTCCAATTTGGAGATTGGAGAAACACGAGCGTACTCCATCGAGTGCACACCGTACAACCGGTAACGAATACTGGTTAACGGATCAATCTCTCGATTGAGGATAGACGGGACTTTGAAGTCTTTACCAAAGATCTTCTCTTTGACCCAGTTGAAGATGCCGATGTAAGGGCTAGCCATCTTAGCGAAGACTGCACCGACCCCGGCAACCAGAGCACCACCAGCCTTAGCCACCCAGGTATTAGCCAGAGCGTCTTTGACCCCATCCATGAACCCTTTCTGCTTCATTGTAGCGGAAGCAGCGCCAGCAGCAGCGGCCGCAGCCGTAGCAGCAGTCTTCGGTTCTTCAGCAGCACCCTTTGCTTTCTCAGGGAGGTTTTCCTTGATGTGAGCAACCACTGCGTCGTAGACTTTCTTCACCTCGTCAGGACCGAGCTTCAGACTGTCTTCATCGAATGGAGAAGTCAGATCACCGTACGTCTTGTCAGGGTCGTCAACTTGCACGCCTTCCAAGAACTTCAGCTTGTCTTCAATCTTCACCACTTCGTCAGCTTCTTCCAGCTTGGTACTGGTCGAGAACTTCTGAAGCATTTTAAGGTGAGCAATCAAGATAGGAC
>RCUP01001517.1_pt1 | contig 14034 bp, 11 predicted proteins | sample 2166341 | NCBI WGS metagenome assembly RCUP01 (sample SAMN09932325, study PRJNA488358) | compost metagenome | isolation source: compost soil in succinonitrile-enriched | place: Germany: Experimental Botanical Garden | reverse complement strand
TGTAGCTGCAGCAAAAACCCAACTTTCATCAAGCGTCCAGCCAGACCTGCTCGGAAAACATGTACCCCATGAAACCGCCTAGGGGATTGGTGCCGTAGCCCTTGACTCGCTGATCGACGCCATCGATGTTGCTGATGAACACCGGCACGCCGATACCGCTGTGCTCATGCACCAGGGTTTGCATATCTCCATACATCTTGCCGCGCTTGGCCTCGTCGGTTTCACCTCGGGCTTGCACCAACAGTTGGTCGAACTGTTCGTTTTTCCAGCCGGACTCATTCCAGGGTGCTGTCGACTGGAAGAACTGCGAGAAAAGCATGTCGGCATTGGGCCGCGGGTTGATGTTGCCGAAGCTCAGCGGATGCTTCGCCCAGTGATTGGACCAGTAGCCATCGGCCGGCAGGCGGTTGACGTCGAGCTTGAGCCCGGCCTCTTTGGCCGACTGCTGCAGCAGCACGGCGATGTCCACCGAACCGGTCGCGGCCGGCGAGCACATCAGAGGCATAGTGATGCTTTCCATGCCGGCCTTTTTGAGCAGGAACTTGGCTTTTTCCGGATCGTAGGCACGTTGTGGCAGGTCGGCGTTAAAGAAGCGCGCACCGGGTGCGATCGGGTGATCGTTGCCGACCCTGGCGTAACCACGGAATATCGCCGACTTGATCTGCTCCCGATCCAGTAGCAACTTCATGGCCTGGGTGAATTCCGGGCTTTTGCCCGGCATCTGGTCCTGACGGATGATCAGGTCGGTGTAGTTACCCGACGGCGAGTCCACGACCCGATGCTTGGTGCTGGCCTTGATGCGGATCGTTGAGCGCGGGTTAACCTCGTTGACGATGTGAACGTCGCCCGATAACAGGGCGTTAATCCGCGACGGCTCGTCAGCAATGGCGATAAATTCGATCTCGTCCAGATACGGCAAGCCGGGTTTCCAGTAATTGGTATTGCGCACACCAATCGAACGCTCCCCGGGCTTAAACTCCTTGGCCTTGAACGGGCCGGTACCGATGCCCTGATTGAAATCGCTCGTACCCTCGGGAACGATCAACATGTGAGAGATGGCAAGAACCGACGGCAATTCAGCATTCGGGCCGCTCAATTGTATCTGCACTTCGTGGGTACCGACGGCCTTGACCTCGGCGAACTGCGACGCCAGCGGCAGGACCTTGGAACCGGTGATTGGATCCTTGTGCCGCAACAGAGAAAACACCACGTCGGCTGCGGTCAGAGCCTTGCCATTGTGGAAGGTCACTTCCTTGCGCAGGGTGATCACCCAGAGCGTGGCGTCAGTGGTTTCGATGCGCTCGGCCAACTCCAGTTGCGGCACCATATGGTTGTCGAAACGCGTCAGGCCGTTGTAGAACATGTAATGACGCACGTAGTCGGTGGACGATGAGCCTTTGGCCGGATCCAGGGTATCGGCGGTGGAGGAGGTCTGACCCGCAACGCGAATCCGTCCGCCCGGTTTGCCTTTGCCAGGGCTTGCGGCTTCATCATCGGCAAACAGCTTACCGGCGGCGCCGAACAGACTACTGGCACCCGCGACAGCCACCCCGGCCAACCCCAGCATCTGCAATGCATTGCGGCGTGACATGCCGCGATTGAGCCCTTCGAAAACGCGCAGACTTTCTTCACCGGTGATCAGCTGGGAGTCGATATTCTTTTTATTGTCAGTCATGTCAGTCCTACCTTTCGTCAATGATAAGGCTCGAGTGCTGGCGATTAAGCGCAGCGCGGTTGAAACGTAAAACAAACTCCATGAACTCAGTGCAGGTAGTCCTGCAGGCGGTAATACGCCCCCACCAGAGGCAGGAACCAGGGTTTGCCGAAATGCCCGGGAATGGCTGGCCAATCGAGTTCGCGCCACGGATTGGCCTCAACCTTGCCGGCCATTACCTCAGCCATGGCCTGCCCCATGTGCACCGACATTTGCACCCCATGACCGCTGTAACCCATGGAGTAATAAACCCCTCCATGCTGCCCGGCGCGGGGTAACCGATCGGAGGTCATATCCACCAGGCCACCCCAGCAGTAATCGATCTTCACGCTAGCCAGTTGCGGAAACATCTGGACCATCGCCGCCTGCAACACCTTGCCGCTCTTGGCGTCGGAAGTGCTGTCGGACATGGCAAACCGGGCACGACCGCCAAACAGCAAACGGTTGTCCGGCGTCAGGCGGAAGTAGTTACCGATCATGCGGCTGGTGACATAGGAACGCCGTGCCGGTAGCAAGCTGTCGATCAGGGCCTGCGGTAGCACCTCGGTGGCGATCACGAAACTGCCCACCGGCACGATACGCCGCCGATACCAGCCCAATCCGCCCTGCTGGCACGTGCCTGTGGCCAGCAGAATCTGCGTGGCGTGTAGCGAGCCCTTGGTGGTATTGACCTGATAGCCGCCGGCACTGGCTTTCCAGTCCGTCACTGACACGCCCTGAAAGATCAATGCGCCGTGACGAGCTGCCGCCTCGGCCAACCCAACACCGAAGCGCCCGACATGCATCTGCACGCCGTTGCGCTGCAGCATGCCTCCATGGAACTGGGCCGAGTTGGCTTCAGCACGGGCTTCTTCTGGAGAGAGCAACTCGACCTCGGCGTCGACCTCCCGCCGAATCAATTCGCAGGTGCGCGCCAAACCTTCGTAATGCATCGGTTTGGCGGCCAGCTTCAGCTTGCCATTGCGCTTGAGGTCGCAGGCAATCTGCTCCTGCTCCACCAATGAAACGACGCTCTGTACGGCGCTTTCATAGGCTTGGTAATAAGCACGCGCCCTATCAGCGCCGAGGCTGGCGCTGAGTGCCGCGTAATCTTGGGCAACGCCGGTGCTGCAGTGGCCACCATTGCGCCCCGAAGCCTCGCCAATCACCCTCCCTCCTTCTAGCACCACCACACTGGCCCCCTTCAAGGCCAGGGCTCGGGCCGCGGCCAGGCCAGTGAGACCACCACCGACGATGGCCACATCGACCTGCCCGGGCAACGCGCCGAGCTGTGCACCGGTGAATTGCGGTGCGGTATCGAGCCAATAGGACTCACTGCCCATGTCTAACCCCTTTTGCCTTGAAGAGTGCCTTGAGACTTAGAGACCGACCAACCCGGGCAATGCGCCGATATCCGGGATCTGGTGGTAGCCGTAAACGGCATTCGCCGGCTGTTCATGACCACGAGCAACGAAGGCTTTGTTTTTGATCTTCATGTCGTTGGCCGGCATCAGGTCGTAACGGAAGCTCGAGGACACGTGCAGAACGTCCTCAGGCCCACAACCGAGGTTATCGAGCATGAACTCGAAGGCAGCCAGGCGCGGCTTGTAGGCTTGGGCTTGCTGCGCGGTGAAGACTTTATGGAAAGGTGCGCCGAGCTTGTCGACGTTGGACATGATCTGCTCGTCCATCGCGTTGGAGAAAATCACCAACGGAATCTTGTCGGCAATTTTTGCCAGACCAGCTGGAACATCAGCATGAGGGCCCCAAGACGGTACGGCGTCGTAGTAGAGCTGACCTTCGCCCCGGTACTCGACACCCCAACGCTTACAGACGCGCGCCAGGGAGGTCTTGATGATCTCATCATACGGCCGCCAGTCACCCATAACCTGATCCAGACGATAGGCGGAGAAGTCCTTGACGAACTGATCCATTTGCTCAAAAGGGACACGATCGGCGAACAGTTCGCGCGTCATGTTTCCCATTTGAAAGTTGGTCAACGTGCCATAGCAGTCAAAGGTAATAAACTTGGGTCGAAGAAAGCTCATGAGTGCGGTCCTTAATGATTGTTGAGGTCATGACGGGGCAAGCAGTTACTCCGTTCTGGAAGCATCGGTGCAACGCTGCATCACGGATTTATTACAACACCAAGAGACCATGCATAAACTGTTAAAAGTATAGGCTGCTTGGTACAAACCACCGTTTTGCAGGGCTTGCTCAGCAGACTTTGCGGGACGCTCCAGACTCGGGCGCTCCCCCCCCTGTTCTTAAGCCTTTGCGGGCTTTTATGGTGCGTTGGTAAGCCACGCACAACGCCATGTGCGGCAGTTTTTATGACTGGTGGAAGGAGAAAGAGAGCTTTCGCTGAGGATGCGCCCGCTGATTGTGCTGCGAGGTGAGGCGGGGCTAATTAAGAGTCATGCGCTATGGGACGACCTTGCTTCTATCGGCGATAGGCGTGACATACCGGCCAAAGCAACATCTATATGCGTCGCGATAGCTCTACAAAGGCGGCGCATCGCTCGATGCATTACCACGCCCCCATCTGCCTATTTATATGACCCATCACCGCCACCGATGTGCCTACGAACGCACTGACCAGGAATGCTCTCACTGAGCGGTCCATCAGAAGGTTTACTGACGAAATCGGGTCAACCTGTTCTCATACAAAGTCAGCCTGAAAGAAACAGCAGATTCTCCCTTGCGAACCTGAAGAACAGCACATTTTATCTGGCCCGCTTTGTTAGCTTATTGAGAAGACCCGGCATAGCGATGCCCTGGTCGTCACCGCGATGTTCTGGTGATTTGCCAATCCCAAGGCCACCTTCGACTTAGCCGTTTACTTCAGCGGCCTTGCAAGGTCGCGAGCCAGACCGCCCTCTGCTGCTTGCAGTGCCTATCACCGCTCTAGGGAGCCAGTTAGATGACAATACAATCTTCGAATAGCTACAGCGTTGATCCGCAAACGTCTCACAAATTTTATATCAATGGCTGTTGGTCTTCCCCGGCAATCCCGGCAAGTTTGCCGGTGGTCAATCCGGCAACTGAAGAGGTCGTTGCGCAGGTCGCGCAAGGCTCTGCCGAGGATGTTGATCGGGCAGTAGCTGCGGCGCGTGCAGCGTTTCCTGGCTGGTCTGCTACCTGCGCAGAGTCGCGCGCGCTTGTCCTTGGAAAGATCCATGAGCTCATCCTTGAGCGAAAAGAAGTGCTCGCGCAGGCCCTCTCTCTCGAAATGGGCGCGGCCATTGGCTCCGCCCGGGCAATGCAAGTGCCTCTCGCGGCAGAACACGTTCGGGTCGCCCGCGATCTGCTGTCCACTTATCGTTTCCAGACGGTTGAAGGTGGAACCGCGATTGAACGCGAACCCATAGGCGTCTGCGGTCTCATCACTCCGTGGAACTGGCCGCTTTATCAAATCACCGCGAAAGTCGCCCCGGCTATTGCCGCCGGATGCACTGTAGTCCTCAAACCAAGCGAGCTGTCGCCTCTGAGCGCCCTTCTGTTTGCACAACTGGTCCACGACGCGGGCCTTCCGCCAGGCGTCTTCAACCTCGTGAACGGAAGTGGATCCGAGGTCGGCGCAGCGATGGCTGCGCACCCTGATATCGATATGATTTCGATTACCGGCTCAAACCGCGCGGGCGCGCTGGTCGCACAGGCGGCCGCCAATACGGTGAAGCGCGTCACGCAAGAACTGGGAGGAAAATCCCCGAACATTCTGCTTCCCGACGCCGACTTCGCCAAAGCCGTCCCACTCGGCGTGATGTCAGCGTTCCGCAACGTCGGACAATCATGCAGCGCCCCGACACGAATGATCGTTCCGAAGGACAGGTTGGCGGAAGTCGAATTGCTGGCAGCCGAAACCGCCAATGCGATCATCGTGGGTGATCCGCGATCGGAAGCTACGGTGCTCGGTCCCATTGCCAACGAGGCACAGTTCAATCGCGTGCAAGCCATGATCGAGGCGGGCCTGAATGAGGGCGCAAAACTCGTTTGCGGCGGGCCAGGACGAGTGCCGGGTTATGAAAAGGGCTTCTACACTCGACCGACAGTTTTCTCCGAAGTAGATACCGCAATGCGTATCGCCCAAGAAGAAATTTTCGGGCCGGTGCTGTGCATTATTCCGTATGAAACGATCGATGAGGCGGTCGTTATTGCAAACGATACGGTATATGGACTGGGTGCCCATGTTCAGGCTCAGAACCTCGATCTTGCTCGTGCAGTTGCCTCTCGTATCCGCGCGGGACAAGTGCATCTGAATTACCCCGCCTGGAATCCAATGGCTCCATTCGGTGGTTATAAACGTTCTGGTAATGGTCGTGAGTATGGTGTCTACGGATTAGAGGAATACCTGGAAACCAAGGCAATCATTGGGTTTGGCGGAACACTTGATACTACTTCCCACACGTAGAACTCATTCAAATGTTCGGTGCCGTCCAATTTGGCTATCCGGTAGTCGGTTTGCCTGAGATCAGGCGAGCCGAGAATCCGACTTTTCAATAGTACCGGCCAAAAGCGGACGCTGAAACGAAATGACATAAACCCGGTAACCGCCGATGGATTGCAGGCCGTCAGCGGAATACCGGAATCGTTCCTGACGCGGCACGACGGTCCCCGGCAGCCTTCAACTTCTTAGCCAACTCGGCTATGCGACGCTCGCCCGCCTCAAGCGCCTGCGCACTTGTATGCACCGAATAGTATCCAAGGTGTAGCGGGTGCGGATGGGGTACAGCCGAACCCAAGACGAACACTGCGTTCTCTTGACCTGATGCCTGTAAGGCGATAGGTGCCTCGCTGGAGTCGAAACTAACCATTTCGCCCGCCTGGACAACGCCTCCGGCATTCAGCGCCCCCTTGGCGAGCGCGAGCCATCCGACACTGTGCCCAGCCGGTGGTTGGTACACCCAGCGTTCTCCTGGTTTTAAAGTGACCAGCAAGTAGTTGACGTCTTCCGGTGCAGGGACAGGGCTTTGCACACCTTGGTAGTTGCCGAGAATGACATGAGCAAGTTGGCTTTCATTGGCGCTCACTGACTCGATGTAGCGACTTTCAGGCTCACCGTTTTCGAGTTCAGCCGGCAAGGCGATCCACAGTTGAAACCCCTGAATGCGAGGGACTTCCTCGGCTGTCAGTTCTTTGCCATGCCAGATACCTCCACCGGCCCGCATCCATTCGACACCACCGTAACCGATAGTCCCTTCCCCATTATCCGGATCGTTATAGCGCACCCGGCCTTCTGTAAACACCGTCACTGTGGCTATACCCGAATGGGGATGCAAAGGCATGCTGGACATCGCATGGATGGCATCTCCACTGACGTCAAAGATGTCGAGGAACACGAAGGGCTTGAGAGTCTGCCCCAGATCAGAAGGACTCATCAGGCGGGTAATAGGTCCATGTCCTACCGCTCCTCGCGTGTACTGCGCAATACGCCGGGACAAACTCGTATCAAGGTTGGTTGAGGAGGTAGTCATGGTTTCGATTCCCGTAACGTCAGGCTTGCATTGGACGGATGAGGTTCAAGATGCTGGCGCGGTGGAGCCAGGCAATACTAGCCGTGATCAGTAGCAGCACGATTGCCGGTATGGGACTACCGCCAATAACGGACAGGTGGGTGAAAATAGCAAAGCACATGGTGATCGCGAGCAGCAGACCGCCCAATCCTGCGGTGACGGGTATGAGCAGGGCGATAGCAGCGGTTACTTCGACCAGTCCCGTCACGGTACGGAACCACTGACCCAAGCCAATATGTTCGAAGACCTCGACCATCATTGGCGCGCCAGCAAGCTTGGCACTGCCAACTGCCAGGAATGCTGCCGCGGCAACAAGAAGTAATCCGAGGGATGTGTACTTTGAAACTCTGCTCGGGGTGTTCGACGTTGTGGAAGCTTGGTTGCTCATAGTAGTGTTCTCTTTAGAGGGTTCAGAGCCAAACTTTCAGGTCTCTGACAGTCAGGCTTACCGCAATGGCCATAAACTGCGGACCGGAAACAACATCACCGACTCCAATATTTCCTGGCATGCGCCTGGCTGAGGGAGCGCAGGTCGACCCTATTTTCCTGCCGGCAATGTCTGGTGCCTTACGTCCATTGAGGGAGTAGTGGTATGGCGAACGAGGACAGGTTTTTTATGGGTGCAACACACCAACCAAAAAATAACCCTGTCCTCACTGCCCTGGCTGTTTAAACTTCTGCATTGGCCTCGCGAACGAAGTCTTCATAGGTGCGCAGTGGGTGCCCGATGATGGTCTGAAGCTGTTCTACGGTTCCTTCAGTTGATTGCATGCCGAACTTCTGGATACCCACCATCATCAGGCGCATGTCATAAGCCAGCCAGGTGGGGCCGTACGAAGCCAGCTGCCCTTCGAAGGTCGCCACATCGTCACCGCCGTAGGCAATATCGCGACCCAAGGCGGAACTCCAGATCTTTGCCACGGACGCACCGGTAAGCGCTTGCGGTCCAACCAACTCCAGGGTTACACGATCCAGAGCAGAAGGCGCTTTGTCGCGTCGCAGCAACTCTGCAACGGCGACATCGGCGATATCGCGCGCATCAATCATCGAGACGCCCGCCGAGCCGATTGGCATCGGGTACACCGAGTAGTTCTGAATCGTCTGTTGGACCATACGGTCGTTTTGCATGAAGTAAGCCGGACGCAGGATAGTTGCGGGGATGTTGAAGCTTTCGATCATCCGTTCAACTGTATGCTTGCCGGTGAAGTGCGGAACATTGGTGAACTTGTCGGCATGAATCACCGACAGGTAAACGAGGCGCTCGATGCCAGCCTCGCGAGCAAGGTTCAGCGTGATGAGGGCTTGCGTCACCTCATCGGGCGTAACGGCGTTGAGCAGGAACAGCGTCCGCACCGACGACAACGCGACGCGCATCGACGGTACATCGGTGAGGTCTGCAACAACTTCAGTGACTCCGGCCGGGAAATCGCACTTTCCCGCTTGGCGTACTAGCGCTTTGACCTCGGCGCCCGCACTGGCAAGGCCCTTAGTGATGAGTGAACCAATGGTGCCCGTGGCACCAATAACGAGAATGCTCATTTTTGAATCTCCTACAGTGGATACTTAGGGTGGGTCAGCGAGAGAAGTCCACAACGACCTTGCCAGTCCGTGAAACGCTGCGATTGCGTTCGATGGCCTCAGGGATGTCGGTGAAGCCAACCACGGCGCCGATCCTGGACTGCAGCGTGCCGCTGGCGATTTCCTGGGCCAGCGTCTCCAGCAATTCGGGGTCGGGCTTGTTCATGAACCAGAGACCTCGGCGATTCGCTGGCGTGCGCGCCAGAATGTCGGGGGATGACGTGCCGACAATGACGCCGTTTTCCGCCAATACCTGCCACGAGCGATCCAGTACCTCACCCCCGACGTAGTCGAGCACCAGGTCAATGTCCTGGACGACATCCTCGAAACGTTGGGCTTGATAGTCGATCACATGATCCGCGCCGAGGCTGCGCACATAATCCAGGTCAGCAGTGCCCGCCGTTGCGAAGACCTCGGCGGCTGCCCGCTTGGCGTACTGCACGGCATAAGCGCCCAGCCCACCGGCAGCGCCGTGAATAAGGATTCTCTGGCCTGGATGAATCGGACCCACATGATGGAGGCTCTTCCAGGCCGCCACGGCTGCGACGGGTACAGCGGCAGCATGGACGTCATCAAGGTTTTCAGGCGTAAGGGAGAGGCTCAATTCATTGACGATCACGAAATCGGCGTACGCGCCCAGTCCACCCACCGCGCCCATGACCCGATCGCCAACACGGAAGCGAGAGGCACCGGGGCCGACTGCCTCGACAACACCCGCCAGTTCAGCGCCCAGTACTATTGGCAATTGAAGCGGGAAGGCATTTCGCACATTGCCTTCGCGGACCTTCCAATCGATACCGTTCACCCCGGCGGCTCGAACTCGAACCAGAACCTGGTCTTGCGCCGGCTCTGGCTTTGCAATCTCGGCTACTTCCACGATATCAGCGCCGCCATAGGCTCGGATCAGTACAGCGCGTTGCATGGTGCTCATTGCAGTTCCTCGTATCGAGTTCCGATGACGAGAAGATATTCTGTTGCATCAATAAAACGAAGACGCCAACATGTAGACACTACGTTTCAAAAATGGAACACCATGAACCTGAACGCTCTGATCGATTTCACACTCGTCGCGACGAACGAGGGGCTCGGAAAGGCAAGCCGTGCGAGCGGCATATCCAAAGCCACCTTATCGCGTCGTATTTCCGACCTTGAGGAACAACTGGGTGTGAGGTTGATCGAGCGCAGCGCACGCGGTCTTAAGCTCACCGAGGCTGGAGAGATACTGATGGCCAGAGCCGAAGGTCCGTTGGCCGAGGTGGCCGAAGCCATGACTGCGGCAAGGGAGGGTGTATCGACGCCTCGCGGACGCTTGCGTGTTGCTTCCCCAGTCCTGTTCTCGCAGCTTGCGATGGGGCGCATCGGCGCAGAATTTTGTGCGGCCTATCCTGAAGTCATGATCGAGGTCGTGGCGGAGGATCGCGTGGTTGACCTAGTCGAGGAACAATTTGACGTCGCCATTCGGATCAACCCCAGCCAAGACAGCAGTCTGGTCGGCCGCTGCTTCGCAAAGGACCGGCTGGTTGTGGTGGCCGCGCCTGAAATACCGATGCCTACACCCGGCGCAATCAGGTCCGTTCCCAGCATTGTGGTTTCGAGTTTCGAACCCACTAATTGGAAACTCGATGGAGGGCACTTGGTCCTGGAGCCCATCCCAAAGCTGCGGTTCTCTTCGTTCCTGATGATCCGCGATGCTGCTATCGCTGGCGGTGGTGCTGCCCTCATCCCACAGTCCATCGCATGGAACCAGCTTGCTAGTGGCGAACTGGTCCAGTGGGGCACGGTATCGGGTGTAGAACCCGAGCTCTGGGTCTTGCACACCTCCAGGCGCCTTGCTGCTCCGAAGGTTCGCGCATTCGTCGATTTCATGTGCGCTAAATACCCGGACATGTCTCTGGTACTAAAGGGATAGAAGACCGCTCACTGGTCTCGGGTATTGATTCGAACATCTGGTTAGGGTCGTTTTCAGCCGGTCGCCACAGGCAGAAAACGGCCAATAGCAGCCGCTCAAGACGCCTAAAAATCCAGAGGTCATTCAGCATTGTGCTGAGCCACGTGAATGTTAAACCAGCCCAACAACGCTACGGGTAGGCCGGGACTATCTTTGCCTGCTCGATCAGCCAATCGATGAGCAAAGCTATCTCAGGGATATCGCGACTCTCCTCGTTGCAGATGCAGAAATAGTCCATCCCCGTCGGCACCTTCAGTGCAAAGGGTTGCACCAGGCGGCCCTCATCCAAATCGCGCAATGAATTGATCTCGTCGCTGAGTGCAACACCATAGCCATCTCGCGCCGCCTGCAGGGCAATGCCGAAGTCTTCCAGGTGAACATCGGCATCACCTGGGTAAGGCAAGCGCGCCTCAAGCAGCCAGCGCCGCCATTGAGCGCCGTCATCCTCATGCAAGAGGCGGTGGTGAACAAGGTCGGACGGATGCTTGAGCGCACGCGGGCCGCGCAGCAATTGCGGGCAGCAGACGGGAAACATATGCAGGCTTTGCAGTGGCCGCCACCAGAAACCCTCCCACGTCGGAGTGTCGTAGAGCACGGCGATATCGGCCCTGCGCCAGTCCACCTCGCTGATGTCGTCGGCAGTAATGACGCGCAGGTGAATGTGCGGATGTTCTGCACGAAAGGCGAACAACTTCGGCATCAGCCAGGCCGCGCCAAAAATCGGTTCCGTGGAAATGGTCAGGACTTTCGTCGCCGGTTCCTGGAAGTACGCTTCGGAAATCTGTCGCACCCCTTCGGTGATCTCGCCTATGCCGCGGGCTACCGAGCGTTGTAGGGCCAGGCCTCGTTCGGTCAGCACCAGGAAGCGGCCCTGCTTGTAAAAGAGATCGATGCCGAGTGAGCTCTGTAACGCTCTTATCTGCTGGCTGACAGCCCCGGCGGTGACATGCAGCTCAGCGGCGGCCGCACCGACATGGCCCAGCCTTGCAACACATTCAAACACGCGAAACGCATGGAGCGGAGGTAAGGGCATGCGGGTCTACCATTTAGTTTTTTTGTCTGTTTTTTTTACAATTTATATAGATTGATTGTGCCTTGAGCAACCGCAAAGATTCAGCGCAGGGAGGCCAAAGACAACAATTCAATAGGTGGCCCTACGAAGCACAGGCAACAACAGGTGTGGCAAGGAAGCGATGAGGGGGTGGGCTCGGTGCACCTCTACCTGTTTCGCTCGTGTGCCTTGGTAAATGAGATATCTGGCTGGATAACCTGGGGAACTCGTTACATGGATAAAGAACAAGACATTCAGTTGGCAACAGAGCCATTGATAGCAGATCAAGCCGCAATGGAGGGGCCTACGAACCCGGGAAGGCGCCGGTTCAATATGGGCGCGTTGGTGGCTATTACTGCAACTGCCATCGGTACATCAGGGCTTGGACGCTTGGCCCGAGCGGCGGAGCCCAACCCAGCCTCCGATGGCTATCGGGTGCCGGCAGAGTGGGAGCCACACCAGAGCGTGTTGATGGCGTATCCCTATGACAAGAGCTACAAGGACCAGCTGAAACCCATGCAGGATTCTGTCATCAACGTAGCGAATGCCATTGCGCAGTTCGAGCCGGTCTTGATGATGGCGATGACCGGCAATACCGAGGTTGTACGCAAGCGCTGCGGCCCTAACGTTACTGTCATCGAGTATCCATACAACGATTGCTGGACCCGTGATACCGCGCCAGTATTCGCGCTGAGCCCATCAGGGCACGACATGCTGGGACGCGATTTCATTTTCAACGGCTGGGGCAACAGGTGGTCGGCCACCCTGGATGATCAATTGCCCGTTGGTGTGTGCGCCACCCTTAACGTGCCTAAATCACCAGTCAATATGGTGTTTGAAGGTGGCGCGGTGATTACCGATGGGCAGGGCACGCTCATTACCACCGAACAGTGCCTGCTCAATCCCAATCGTAACCCGAGCATGACCAAGGCACAGATCGAGACCGCGCTGCTGCGTGCCTATAACGCGACCAAGATGATCTGGCTGCCGTATGGGGTGTACGGCGACGACGGCGCTGCCGCTACCGATGGGCATGTCGACCTGGTTGCTGCCTACATCGAGCCAGCCCATCTGTTATTGAATTACCCGTCGGACCCAAGCAACCCCAACGTGCCCAGGATGGCGGCAAACCTGACAGTGCTGCAACAAAGCACCGATGCAAGGGGCCGCCCCTTCAAGATTACCAAGATGCCCGCTCAGCCAACATTCAAGGTGTCAGGCCTGACGGTGGAGAACTTCAGCTACATCAACTTCTACAAATCCAACGTCGGCATCGTGGTTCCTACTTCAAGCACTCCTGCAGATGAGATTGCCTTGAATCTCTTCCGGGAGATTTTTCCGGGACGGCCAGTCGTGGGTGTCGATGGCACCATCCTTGCCAACAATGGCGGTGGTGTGCATTGCATCACCCAACACATTCCTAGTGTCGGTTAGCGCTGAAAAGAATTGCCGCCTATGAGACGCAAGCAATAGCCAGACTGCTTTCCCTCGCAGGGTTGGGCCAGTTCGGCTGATCCAGCCCTGCCTGGGGACCGCCTAACTCCAAAAGATGACGTGCCCGCGTTTGTGCATGCCGCTGCCTGGTGCATCCCGTCAGCGCCTGCACGAAGCGTAGGAGACATCGGCGTCAGACCCTATCGTTTAGTTTTTTTGCTTTGAATACTTGTAGTTTATATAGATTGTTTGTGATTCAAGCAGCCGTAACAATTCATTTGGAGCTAGGCCAAAGACAATAATTCAAAAGGTGGTCCTATGAAGTACAAGCAGCAACAGCCGTGGCAAACAATCGATATGGGAGCGGACTCGGTGTCCTGGCGCACCGCCCGCGTTGGAGTCGGCAGCCTGCGTGCCGTCCTGCTGAAAGCTCTGACAATGCTTGCTGGCCCGGCGCTGGCAGCCGAACGAGTGGGCAGCATCACCCAAGGCTGTGAGAAATGGATCAAGCACCAACTCCCCCGTTCGCTCCTCGCTACGATCTGCAGCCTGGGCCTGCTGAGCGCTAACGCTCATGCGGAAGAGCGCACCCTGCGTGTCTACAACTGGTTCGACTACGTCGCCCCGCAGACCCTGGACAACTTCAAGAAGGAGAATGGCGCAAAACTGGTCTACGACATCTTCGACAGCAACGAAACCCTGGAGGCCAAACTGCTCACCGGCAACTCCGGCTATGACGTGGTGGTGCCGTCCGACAGTTTCCTCGCCAAGCAGATTCAGGCCGACGCTTTCCAGCCACTTGACCGCAGCAAGCTAC
>RCUP01001514.1_pt1 | contig 14059 bp, 14 predicted proteins | sample 2166341 | NCBI WGS metagenome assembly RCUP01 (sample SAMN09932325, study PRJNA488358) | compost metagenome | isolation source: compost soil in succinonitrile-enriched | place: Germany: Experimental Botanical Garden | reverse complement strand
GGACAATCACCATCTCAGCCTGCGGGTCGACATAGATTCGTTGCCCATGAACGCCCCGCGACATAAACGCCCCGCCCTCCTTGTCCGTCACCCACCACATCGACCGGTAACTCCAGCCTTTCAACAACTCATATCCCGCCTGAGCGAAAGCCTGTTTGTCGCCGCGTTGGCGAGCGAGGGTGCAATGCATAACAGGACAGCGAAAATGGGAGTGACAATCCGCAAATAGCGGAGTGAAGACGGGATATGGTATCGATTCCGTTCGAAGCGTAGGCATTAGAGGAGTTTGACCAACAGCGCAGTGACAGTCGCCACTGTACCAATCAAGCCAGTGGCTACGGAGACCGGGTACCAGAAAGTTTCCCGGGTCATCTTGCCAGCTTCAGCGTTCAGCTTGCGCTGTTCAGCCATCAGCCATCAGCTTGAGGATCTCGACATGAATCTTTTCCAGCTCCGCCTGCTTCATGGTGAGTTCCTGCATTCCGTGCGCGTATCCGTTCGGGTGAACGGGCGCAAAACGCCCCCCCTGCGAAAACGTATCAATGAAGCGCCGAAACCTGTGAAAGCGCCTTAACACTTGGCTTTCCAACACACCTTCCCACACGTTGATCCAACGTCCTACATCAAATTCGGAAGCGCCTTCGCATGCAAGCCCAAGAAATCGCAGCACCATAAACAACAAAACCCCTGGCTTCTTTCGAAACCAGGGGTTTTGTTTACATCGAATTTGGCGGTGAAGGAGAGATTCGAAAGCACCCGATCGCACTTTTCGGAAAATCAGGCCCCGGTTTATAAGGGTTTGGCGGCGATAGTTAGCGCGCAAGCATTCCCATGGCGTTCCCATGGATTTGTGCGGCAAGCGAATCCACCACCGCCGCATAGGACGGAATGCGTTTTTCGGGTGAGGCATCGGAAATGAGTAATTTTAGTAAGGTCTACACGATTCTTGGCTACAGGCCTTTGTTTTCAAGGGTTTCAGATGAAACCGGAAAGGTAATATCCAAGTAATTAAAAGGTAATGAAATTACTCTTCTTGAAGGTAATCTTCTTTGAGCCACCAGCTCTTATAAATCAATGAGTTACGTAAAAATTACCTTTTGGATTACTAAAAATTACCTATCCAAGTAATCCGTAGAACCCAGTAAATCCGGGGCCTTCATCCGCGTGAACGTCCCAAATTACAAAATTACCTTTTTCCGATGGCGTTCCTGAAAAAGCCCCTCCCCCCGCTTTCCAAGCTATGCGCCCAGTGTTGAGCCCCGCAGGGTTTCGCAGGGAACGGCACCGTCTAGAATTCGAATCGAGCGCCCGGCCTGACTACCATCGAGTAATGTGCAGAAGTGCAGAAAAAAAGACTCATTTAGCCCGCAGGCGAGGTGGGGGGACGACGGCGCGCGCCAGACTAAAAGCACTATGCCGTAGCCCCACCGATTCAATGGACCGCAGGACCCGCTGGAAAAGCTCATTCGGTTACTCACCAATGATGTGCTACGAATCAAAATGACATTACTATGGGTGTAAACTCAGCAGTATCCATTTCCTCCCAACCACAAGGATCGTACACATGGCCAAAATCATCTGTCTCTTCAACCATAAAGGAGGAGTGAGTAAGACCACCACCGCCTTTAACTTAGGGTGGATGCTCGCGACGATGGGGAAAAAAATTCTCCTTGCCGACTTCGACCCCCAATGCAACCTCACTGGTATGGTATTGGGTTACCAAGGTATTGAAGATCTAGAAAACACCTATAAGGCAGAACCGCCCAATAACATTAAGGACGGTTTGGCACCAGCCTTCGAATCAAAACCAAGGCAAATCGTTGGAGCAGATGTCGTCCAGGTCTCAGGCAACGACAATCTCTTTTTGCTACCCGGACACATTGGCCTTGCAGAATACGAAACAACGCTCGGGGTAGCTCAAGAGCTTAGTGGTTCACTTCTAGCACTTCGTAACTTGCCAGGATCACTACGTTTTCTTTTGGATGCCACTGCTGATAAGCATGGGATCGACTATGTAATTGTCGATATGAGTCCAAGCTTGGGTCCGATGAATCAAAACCTTTTGATGACCTGCGACCATTTCATTGTTCCCCTTCATCCTGACTACTTTTCTGCAATGGCATTAAGCTCTCTGGCAAAGTCACTTCCACGCTGGGCAGCATGGGCTAGAACCGCATATGGCATACCCGCATTGAAAGATGCCGACTATCCGTTTCCGGAGCCAAAAGCAACATTTATTGGTGCAGTAGTACAAAAGTATCGCCCGCGCAATGGCCAGCCCAGTGCTGCGTTTCAACGGTGGGTTGACCAAATTGTCAATGGATTACAGAACGAGTTAATTCCAAGTCTAGAAGCCGCAAAATTACTTGATCAAGCCGATTTTAAAGCGAAGGTCGGATTCGAACCATGGGACCCAATCTTGAGCGTAGCTGACTTCAACAGTTTAATTGCTCAATCTCAGGAACACCTAGTACCAGTTTATGCACTAACTGCAAGAATGGTTGATCAAAAAGGTGCCGTTTGGGATCAGACTGAAGAGAGCATGGCGAAGTTCGAAGAACAATTTAGATTATGCGCCGAGCGAGTTATTGCTCTTGTAGGATAAGTTGAATGACTCCCCTATCTCACTTCGAATCAATTTGGGAAAGATGCGAAGAGCTCTCCGCCATGCATGCGTTTTTAGCGGGAAAGTTAACTGCCGCACTAAAACCTGATGAAATTCTTCGAGCCGAATGGGTTTCGCGTGTCAGTGCGTTAGATCTCTACATCCACGAAATAGTCTCTCAGAGGATGCTGGAAATCTTTGACGGACTGCGCCCCCCATCTGCCGGATATTTACGCTTTCAAATTGCCAATGACACACTTATACGAATTCGAGCAGCACCATCGCCGACTGATGCGAGTCAAGCCTTCGACTTAGATGTTCGCGGACGGCTGGGGTTCTGTACGTATCAGGATCCTGAAAAAATCGCAGACGGAATAAGATTAGTTTCAAACATTGAATTATGGAACGAGATTGCTTTGCATCAAGGCGCAACTATTGCCAATAAACAAACTCAGGCTAAATCTTTAAAACGTGCCTTATCGATTATCGTAGAGCGGCGAAACAAAATTGCGCACGAGGGCGACTTGCAACCAAGTCTTCCGAGAACGCCTTGGCCGGTTAACACGACTGATTTACTTCAGGTAAAAAGTGTCATACGAAATCTAGTCACGTCAATTGAAGCCGTTCTTTAGTTGATAACCTGCATGCTCAGTGTGATCGCACCGAGCATGCAGGCAATTTTTCAAGAACAGATTTCGCTCAACATCATTTAACACCGAACACCTTAAACCTCAGAGCTTCCTCTCCCAACCAATGATTGAGTTGCATCATACGGGACTGAATTGGCTCCAACTCATTTTCGATCCAAGTCTCGGTCGCCTCTCTGATCGAACCAAACCCCCCAGCATTCTGCGGCACAATCCCCATCAACTGCGGCGGAATCCGCAAGCTCGCCAACACATCATCCCGCGTCTGATTCTTGATCGAGTTGAATTCATCCTTCGCCGCCACCTCACTCACCGGAATCAACTGAATCCCGTCTTTCTTCCCCGTCGGCGAGTAAACGAACAAATTCCGAAAATTCCCCGGCCCCTTCGACTCCTTCAGCGCCTTACGCAAAGCATCAATATCCGCCTCAGTCTGCGCCGCATCCGTCATGTACAAGATGAACCCCGCATGACTCCCATTCTCGTAATACTTCCGCCGAAACAGCGTCGCCGACTCATTCAACAACGCCGACTGCAACGCGCTAATCCACTCCGGCAGCCCGTAAATCTCCTGGTGCAGATCCGCCTCGCGCAGATGAAAAATGCTGTCCGGCTCAAAGGCGTGTTCATCCTTCCACCCCCGCACCTGGTAGAACTGCCCGTCCGGTCCGGCACGCATGTACTTAGCCAACGGCGTTTCCAGCCTGAACACCCCGCCCAGCCGCGAACGCCGGCGTTCAAGATACCCATTCCCCAAACACAAAAAATCCAAAGCAAACTGCTCAAACGCCGCCCGCGACAACAGCGGATGCGGAATAAACGTCTTGCTCAACAGGTTGCGCTTGAACATCAACCCCGAATGCAAATGCACACTCGCCCCCACCGACCGAGCTAGCCCATCCAACGACAACGGCGGCTCATACCACCGCCCGTTGAACCAGCACTCCAGATAATCAAAAACCTCCCGCCCACCCAGCACCGGCGTCGGCTCGCCGAAGGAAAACACCTGAGTCCCGGCGCCGGGACTGGTCGCGGGCAGCAGCGTCTGGCCGGCAAGTTGTTCAGTCATCAATAAATCTCCATCCGCCCGGTATTGGCAGCGGTCTGCCCCTCAAGCGGTTCGTTGTGCAATGCATGAAAGAGCGCCCACGCCAGATCGGCGTGACCGGTGTTGTCGTTGCGCCCGGCGGTATAGGTGTACTGGCGTCCGCCGGCGGTGACGGTTTTGCGAATGGCCATCAGCGACTGCGCCATGTCCGTCCAACCGGCGTCGAACTCCAGCCGGCCCTTGTGGATAACGTCATAGGCCTTGAGCACCAAGCGAGTTTTGACCTCGGGTGAGTAGCTGAAGGTGGTCACGGCTGGGAAGAACTGGCGCACCAGCTGGGCCACGCCGCTGCCCAGCCCGGTGACGTCGACTCCGATGTAGGTCACCCAGTACCGATCGCAGACGCTCTTGATGAACGCGGCCTGCGCAGCAAAGTCCATCCCCCGGAATTGATGGCGCTCCAACACCCGGAATTTGCCACCTGGCACCAGTGGTGGGGCGACCACCACCAGCCCAGAGCAGTCCCCCGTCTCGGCCGGGTCATAGCCAACCCACACCTGACGATCACCAAATGGGCGCATGGCAAACGGCTTGTAGTACTCAGCCCACTCGACCCAGCTATCGACCATGCACGACTGCAACAGGGTCAGCGGAAAGATGCTCGCCCCGTCATCGACGAACTCGCACATCAGCAGGTTGGCGAACGCCTCAGGGCTGTACTCGCGGCGCAGCTCCTCAACGTCGAACAGGTCGCACCCGCCCTGCTCCGCGTCCAGGATCGTGACGATCTGCCGCCACAGCCGGTCCTCACAGAACCGGCCCTGCTGGAGCGCGCCGTGGGAGACGTCCACCTTCGTGTGCTGCGCGGCGGGCTTACCCTTGTTGAAACGCTCGCCCGTCCAGAAGGTGTACGCCTCATGGGCCATGCTCGACGGCGTGGAAAAGTAGGTCTTGCGCCACTTCTTGTGCATCGCCATGCCCGAGGCGACCTTGTTCAGTTCCTCGAACTTGAACGTCCAGAAGAATTCGTCGAAGTAGAAATTGCCGTGGTAACCCTGGGCGGTGCGGGCGTTGGTGCCGAGGAAAAACAGCTCGGCACCGTTGGGCAACACGATTGGATCGCCAGTCAACTCGACGCCGATCACCTCCCGGGCAAACGCCAAGATGTAACCTCGAAACAGGTAGGCCTGATTCTTCGAGGCCGACAAAAAAATCTGATTGCGCCCAGTGTCCAGGGCATCGATAAACGCCTCGCGAGCGAAGTAGTAAGTGGCGCCGATCTGCCGGCTCTTGAGGATGACGCGAGTGCGCTGGTTGCCGGCCCGGTACCAATCTTTCTGATAGTCGAAACAGCCGTCGATAAACGCTTCGCGCAACAGCTCGACCTGGTCTTCATCGATCTCGTTTTTTACGGCCTTCTTCTTCGGCTCGGCATTGCGTTTGGCCAGGTTCGGGTTGAGGTCAGTTTCAGTACCGCCACCCTGAAAACGCTGGATTCGCGCCTGCCGCTCCAACTGCCGGTGCAGCAGATCGATCTCCTTGAAGTCGCCGCTGCTTTTCCCATCCTTGAGGATCAGCTGCACCAATCGCGCTTCCAGTGCCCCGCCGATACGTTCGACGTTGTCCGCTCGGTCCCACTCATCCCGAGCCTTCCAGCTGTGTAGCGTTTTTTCCTTTTCGCCCGTAGCCTCGGCAATCTCGCAGATACGCCAGCCCATCCAATAGAGAAACTTGGATTGGCGGCGGGGATCGATGGGTAGCAGTGCGGTCGAAGTCATGGCCGCGATGCTGCCGCCCACGCCCGTGACTCAATAGCACCGCCCCTTGTACCGCCCTCGCCTACAGTCCCGCCTCGTTGCCGCAACTCGCGCGCGTCACGACCATGCCTCTCATCGCAACGCACTGCTTACCCACCGGCAGGCGTCCCACGCATTGAGGACTTCCGGCATGAAGAAATTTCGCAGCAACTGGTTCCGCGTCGCCGTCGAGGGCGCCACCTCGGACAAACGCACCATCAAACGCAACTGGCTGGAACAGGCCGCGAAGAACTTCAACCCGTCCACCTATGGTGCCCGCATCTGGCTCGAGCACTACCGTAGCGTGCTGCCAGATGGCCCATTCAAGGCCTATGGCGATGTGTTGGCAGTGAAGACCGAAGAAGTCGACATCGGCGGTCAGAAGAAACTCGCCCTGTTCGCTCAGGTCGAGCCAACCGCCGAACTGATCGCCCTGAACAAGGCCAAGCAGAAGGTTTACACCTCGATTGAAATCGACGACAGCTTCGCCGACACCGGCGAGGCCTACATCGTCGGCCTCGGCATCACCGATTCCCCAGCCAGCCTCGGTACCGACGTGCTCTCGTTCTCAGCCCAGAAACCTGACGTGAGCCCGTTCAAGGATCGCCACTACTCCGCGACCTCGATGTTCACCGAGGCGGTCGAGATCGAACTGACCTTCGAGGAAATCGAAGACAAGCCCGGTATCGGTGCCCAACTCTTCAGCAAGGTGCAGACCTTACTCAAAGGCAAGCAGGCCAAGGATGACAATGAATTCGCTCAGATCAGCGAAGCCGTCGAAGCCGTGGCCGAACACGTCAAGGATCTGCCTGAGCAACTGGCTGCCGAGAAGAAATTTTCCGCTGGTCTCAAAACACAAATTGAACAGGTCAGCACCGACCTGAAAGAGCTGAAGGCCAAGCTCTCCACCACCCAAGACCACAACCAAACGAAACGCCCTCCGGTAACCGGTGGCGACAACCAGGTCATGACCGACTGCTGATAGCCGGCCCACCACAAGCCCTCGATTAACGAAGGACGAACTCCATGCGCAACGACACCCGACAACAGTTCAACGCCTACCTCGGCCAACTCGTCAAACTACACGGCGTACCCGACGTCACCACCAAATTCGCCACCGCCCCCAGCGTCACCCAAACCCTGGAAACCCGCATGCAGGAATCCAGTCAGTTCCTCAGCGCGATCAACATCTACGGCGTGACCGAACAGATGGGCGAGAAGATCGGCATGGGCATTGGCGGGCCGAACGCCGGCACCACTGACACCACTCAAAAGGACCGCGAAACCACCGACATCACCACCCTCGATGATCGCGGCTACTTCTGCTCGCAAACCAACTTCGACACCCACCTGCGCTACAGCAAGCTCGATGCATGGGCCAAGTTTCCCGACTTTCAGGCGCGCATTCGCGACGCCATTCTCAAGCGCCAGGCACTGGACCGCATCCTCATTGGCTGGAACGGCACCAGCCGCGCCGCGACCTCCAACCCGGCGACCAACCCACTACGCCAGGACGTCAACGTCGGATGGCTGCAAAAGATGCGTGTAGAAAACGCCGCCCGGGTGATGAAGGAAGTCGTCGAGGGCTCGAACAAAATCACCATTGGCGCCGGTAAGGATTTCACCAACCTCGACGCCCTGGTCTTCAGCATGGTCGAGGAGTTCATCGCGCCTTGGTACCAGGAAGACCCGGACCTGGTGGTGATCTGCGGTCGCCAACTGCTGGCCGACAAATACTTCCCGATCATCAACAAGGACAACGCCCCCACCGAAATGCTGGCCGCCGACATCGTCACCAGCCAGAAACGGCTGGGCAACTTGCCGGCGGTGCGCGTGCCCTACTTCCCGGCTCGCGGCCTGCTGGTGACCAAGCTGGAAAACCTGTCGATCTACTGGCAGGAAGGCAGCCGTCGTCGCACCGTTCTCGACAATGCCAAGCGCGACCGCGTCGAAAATTACGAGTCGGTTAACGATGCCTACGTGATCGAGGATCTGGAATGCGCCTCTCTCGCCGAAAACATCGAAATCGCGTCGTAAGGGGCCGGCCATGACCAACCCCTGCCGGCGTCACTTCCAACGCGTCACTGCCGCCATCGAGGCGGCAGCGGCCGAGCCCACCCAGACCATGACCGTGCAAGGCGCGGAAATCCTCAACTACCAAATCAAGGCGAAAATTTACCCCCTGACCACCGGCCCGGAAACTGAACTGATCCTAGCGGCTGCCGAAGCCCAGTTGCTCCGGTTCGCACATCAGCGGCGACGCCTGGCGTTGGAAATCTCCGAGTCCATTCTGCACGCCGCGTTGCATGTCGAGGGTGTGCGCAAGGTCGTGCTGGAGGACTGGGTCGACATCGTCGCCACCAAGTACCAAGCACCCTACTGCACGAACGTTGAACTGGCGTTGGGGATTGAGTGATGACCTATCAACCACTGTTGCCAGGCAATTCGACGCTGCTGGAACGGCGGGCTGCGCAGGCCTTGGCGCAAATCCAACGCGTGCCCATTCCGTTACGCACGCTGTATAACCCGGACCAGTGTCCCCTGCCCTTGCTGCCGTACCTTGCTTGGGCGTTTTCGGTGGATCGCTGGGACGGAAGATGGAGCGAGACCGCCAAGCGCGCCGCCTGCCGCGCCGCCTATTACGTCCACTCTCGCAAGGGCACCATCGGCGCGTTGCGGCGTGTGGTCGAACCGCTGGGTTACCTGATCGAGGTCGTGGAATGGTGGCAAACCGTGCCACCCGGTCCGCGCGCCACCTTCGCCCTGCGAATCGGCGTTCTCGACTCCGGCATCACCGAGGCGATGTATCAGGAGCTGGTCTGGCTGATCGACGATGCCAAGCCTCTGACCCGGCACCTGGCCGGCCTCGACATCATTCTTGAAACCAACCTCGACGCTTACGTTGGATTCGCCGTTTACGACGGCGATGAGATCGACGTGTATCCCTGGAACAACCCGGACATCGACGTGACGATCCTGGGCTACAGCGGCGTGAGCCTTTACACCCTCGACGAACTGGATGTGTACCCCCATGGTTGATCAGAACTCTATTTTTGGCGGCATGTTGACGACGCAGGGCGTGGCAAAAAAAACTAACTGCGATGCACTCGGCATCCCTTGGGAACCGAGCTACATGCTGATCGGGGATGCCAACGGTACCGACCCGGTGCCCAGCCCCACGCAGACCAAACTGGTGAATCAACGATACCGCGCCCAACTCAACCAATTGCGTGTATCCCCCATAGACTCGAACGTGCTCATTGCTGAAGTGGTGCTGCCGCCCGACATTGGCGGCTGGTGGATTCGCGAACTGGCACTCGAGGATAAGGACGGCGTGTTTTCGGCCGTGGCCAACGTTGCCCCCAGCTACAAGCCGCTGCTCGCGCAGGGCTCCGGCCGTAACCAGGTTGTTCGGATGCACATCATCACCAGCGGGACGTCGAACATTCAGCTGAAAATTGATCCGTCGGTGGTTCTGGCCACACGCCAATATGTTGATCTGTCGATCAGCGGCGTGCTGCCTGCCAATAAAGCCGCCGGGACCTATCGCAGGGTGACTGTCAACGATCGCGGAGTGTTCGTTTCGGGTGACAACCCTGAGACGCTGGCCGGTTTTGGCATCAAGGACACCTACACCAAACTCGAAATCGAATCGAAGATTACCCAAGCCACAGCGCAGGCCACAGAGGTCAATCAGGGCACAGCCAAGATCGCTACGCAGGCACTCACGAATGCCGGTATGAATGACGCCTCAATCATCACACCGAAGAAAATGCGCTTTGGTTTTCAGTTCATCAAAGGCATCAACGGTGCCCTGGTACTGCCCACTTGGCTGGGTGGTTTTATCATCCAATGGGGGGTAACGACTTCGATCGGTACGGGCTCATTGGCCACGTTCAACTATCCGATAGCTTTTCCGGTGGCGGCGGCATGTCCTGGCGCGATCCGCCGTGGATCAGGGAACAACTCGGCCACCGTAGGTACCACCCTGACTGAGATAACCATCACCAATCGGCCGCACTACTCCCCTGCGGCAGGCTCGCGCCATAGGCTATGAGTGCGAGGCGGCGCAGATTCCTCAGCCTGATAGCCGTAAGGTTGACTGGAATGATCTGCACCAGCGGTGGGCCTTTATCGATGACGAAAACTTGCGCACCGATCAGGTCGAAAAAGACCTGGCCACCGCGCGTTACCACGGCTCGTTGCTGATCGCAGAAAGCGCGGCGGAAAAAGGCGTGCTGATGTACGACTGGCGTGAGCGCCATGAATTTCACTTCGGCTTCGACAGCCGCTTGTACTGGTTCAAGATGGACCTGGAAAAATTCAACAAGGCGATGCTGTCGCTGGAGACATCCACCAGCCACGAAGACCAGCTGCTCAATGACAAACAGCGCCGCCAAAAAGCCCTGCGCCAATGCGGCGGCGTGGTGGAAATCGCCAACTGCTACCCACAGGCGCTCTATTTCCAGCGCAACGAAGTCACCGACGAATCCTGGTACTACTTCCGCGTCGATTTCCCGCATGACGGCGGTAGCGTCAAAAACACTTTCACCGGTGGCCAGGTCGCTGCTGCCAGCGAATTCAAAAAACGCCTGCTCAGCATGGCCGCCGGCGCCGTGTTCACCGGCAGCGGGCAGCAGCTCGACAAGATCATGAAGGATCAGCTCTTCGGCCTGAAAACCGTGGAGACCATCGACTTCATTGGCTACAGCAAGCAGCACACGTGCTACGTGTTCGGTGACATTGCGGTGCGCAACGGCATTGTCAGCCAGGTGAACCAGGAGGACTTTTTCGAGTTCGGAAAGCTGCGGTTGAAGACGCTGCAGAAGTCGATTGCCATGCACATTCAGCGCGACAGCAAGGTGTACCGCAGCGACTGGCTGCCGATGCTTTGGTTGTGCTTTGGCGCCAAGGGCATCGTTGCCCTGGCGTTCTGGTTTGGTGCGCTGTTCGCCGAGCAGATCCGGGCGCAGTACAAGTCGTTTCCGTTCCTTGAAGTCACCGGGGAAGCCGGTGCCGGCAAGACCACTCTGTTGATGTTCCTGTGGAAACTGCTGGGCCGCGAACACGAAGGCTTTGACCCGTCGAAATCAACTCGCGCCGGCCGCCAGCGGGCCATGGGCCAGGTCTCCAACATGCCGGTGGTGTTGATCGAGGGCGACCGCAACGAACCGGACAAGGCGCACGCCAAGGGCTTTGACTGGGACGAGCTGAAGGACTTCTACGGCGGCGGCACGCTCGGCACCAAGGGCATGAAAACCAGCGGTAACGAAACCTATGAACCGCCGTTTCGCGGCGCTATTGCGATTAGCCAGAACGCCGATGTCAACGCGTCTGAGGCAATCCTTACGCGGATTATCAAATCGCACTTTGCGCGCCCGGAGGTCACCACCGAGAGCCGCGCAGCGGCCGACAACCTGAACCTGATCCCGGTCGAGCAATTGAGCCACTTTCTGTTGCTGGCCGTGCGATCAGAAGCGCAGGTGATGGCCAAGTTCGCCGAACGCGTGCTGGTTCACGAACGGCAGCTGCGCAAACTCAAAGAAATCCGCGTGGAACGGATCATCAAGAACCACAGCCAGTTGATGGCCCTGGTGGATTGTCTGCGCTTGGTATGCCCGCTCGATGAAAACCATATCGCCACGACTCAGCAGGCGTTGATGGTCATGGCCCTGGAACGGCAAGCCGCGATCAGCGCTGACCACCCGCTGGTTGCCGAGTTTTGGGAAGTCTACGAGTACCTCGAAAGCCTGGGCGAAGGCCCGCAGGTCAACCACAGCACCGACCCGAAACTTATCGCGATCAACCTCAACGAGTTCGCCGAAAAGGCCAGCGAGCACCGGCAGAACCTGGCTGACCTCAAGACCTTGCGCACGCTGCTGACCGAGTGTCGCAGCCGCAAGCTGCTGGATACCAACAAGCCCACCTACAGCGCCGTTCGCGCGTCGCAGGGTGCGGGCAATGCGATGTTCAACAAACCATTAACCGTGCGCTGCTGGGTGTTCCAGGGCGCGTAACAACCAAGGGCGGTAACGCCTGAATTCTGCACTTCAAGGAGAAGCACCATGCCCAATCCCGCTGCACGAGAGTTTTTCGATGAGTTGTTTCAGTGCCGGGCTGAACGCCCTGCCATTCGCGCAATAGGCATCGATGCCTTGCTGCGCCTGGTGCCGGTTGCCCAGCGCGATACCGGCCAAAGCGGTGTCGTCGCCCGCTTCCTGTTGGGCTTGTACAACGGCCCGGCGCACCCGTTTGACCTGACGGAGTTGCGCAGTCTGGACGCAGGGCTGTTCGACGATTGCATTGGGGTCCTGCGGCTGGATAACAGTCCAGAACAGGAGGTGCACACCTACGTCCATAACGGCGATGCCATCTGGGAGAACTTGCGCAGGAATTGGGCATGAAGTGGGCCTCGAAGCGCAACCGTGACGGGCAAATCATCCCGCACTGCTGGGTGACTGACGGCGGCTATACCGTTGCCGAATGCCGGTTACCGGACATGCGATACCCCATCACTCGGCCCGACGGCACCCTGCCCTTCGCGTATGCGAAAGACCGGGATGAAGTCATCGAGATCATTCAGAAAGACTTGGCCAAACAGGCCTGAAAGACGGTGTCGAGGAGTTGCACCTCCCCGACACCTACCACCCCAAGGAGAAGCACCATGCAAGCACAACACCCAAACGGCAGCGGGACAGAGGCTATCACGAAGTCCCTCGCCGTCGATGACTTGCTCGGCCACGCGAGGCAAAAGGCTGACGGCCGTCTGAAAGACGTAAAAAGTAATCCCGTACCTGGACTGGTTGATTCAAGCCTGAATCCCACCCTGCGTTTTGTCAGCCTGGCCGACTACGACACGCTTCAACGTGAGGTCGAACAACTCAGACAATTCAGGGAGGCCATCAAAAAAACGTGCGAAAACCCACAGCACCGAGGCAGGCACACTCAGCTACAGATGTGCAGGTTTCTTGATGACGTAAGGCAAACAGCGATAGGTGCGGGCGCGGGTGAAAAGTGGGGGCGCTATGAACAACGGTAAATCCTTCCCCTGGAACCTTGATCTGACAGGCGTCTGCGATCAATGCGGAAAATCCCGTGCGCATGGCAACCACAAGAAATGCAGCAAAGCGCGTCAGGTGCTTAACGCACGACGCAGGGCTGCGGAGGCTCAGGCCGGTGTCGTACCCAAACCTAGAAAAGGCGTCGGATTGTTCTGGTTACTTCGCCGCGAATGATCGGCAACACTAAACCTGAAAGGCCCGGCAACGGGCCTTTCTTCTTTCCGGAGGATATTCGGTTTTTCAATTCATCGCGTGGGTACGCACATGGCAGAAGGCGTAGAAGCCCGGGGCAATTCGGTACGGGTGTATTTTCGTTTCAATGGCGAGTTGTGCCGGGAGCTCGTGCCGGGCGGCAACACAGCGGCCAACCGGGAGCATGCCGCGCGCCTGGTGAACATCATCGAGTACGAGATTCAGGCTGGCACGTTCGAGTACAGCCGGCACTTCCCCAACTCGCCCAGGCTTGTTGAGAACACGTTCGGCCATTACCTGGACCTGTGGCTGAAGATCAAGCGCAACAGTGTTGCCGCCACTTCCTACCGGGGTTATGCCAACAAGGCTGAGGTCCATGTGCGGCCGCAGTGGGGCAAGGTTCAGATCGATCAGATTGATCACCTGGACTTGCAGGAGTGGGTGCAAGACACACTGTCGAAGCGACTGAAGAATAAGACCATTCGCGACTCCAACACTGGCGCACTGACATCAACACGGCCTGCCTCAGTACCCCTTCAAAGCGGTGCAATGTTCAATTTCTATCCTCTCGATACGGCCGACAAAGCTTCCCGTATTCCCATATCGTTCCCATATGGCCCTTTTTCAGACGCCAAAAACCACAAACCCCCGACTTTCTCTAGGAAAATCAGGGGTTTGTGTTTGCAGAATGTGGCGGTGAAGGAGAGATT
>RCUP01001509.1_pt1 | contig 14075 bp, 6 predicted proteins | sample 2166341 | NCBI WGS metagenome assembly RCUP01 (sample SAMN09932325, study PRJNA488358) | compost metagenome | isolation source: compost soil in succinonitrile-enriched | place: Germany: Experimental Botanical Garden | reverse complement strand
TCCGCGATATCTGCGGGAAAAAATATTACGTCACCTATATTTTAGGACACAACTTTTTATTTTCTTCTATTTTGACTCATTTATTTCGACCCCAAAACCGTTTGAATGGTTTCTTCAAAATGTTCGATCGGTTGAGCTCCGGAAATTGCGTACTTTCTGTCGAATACAAAGAAAGGAACTCCACGAACTCCGATCTGTTGTGCTTCACTAATATCACTTTTAACAGCTGGCGCAAAAAGTTCTTCATTTTCCAACACCTCTTTTACATCCAACGCATTCAATCCGACACCTACAGATAATTCCATCAAGGTTGCATTGTCATTCAGATCTTTTCCATCCGTAAAATACGCTTTGAAGAATGTTTCTTCCATTGCATCTCCGAATCCTTTGGTTTTCGCCAATTGAATCAGACGGTGTGCTGTAAATGAATTGGAAATTACTGCTTTTTCAAAATGATAATCCAGGCCTACTTCAGCTGCTCTGGCAACAACACCTGCATGCATTTGTTTGGAATCTTCCACCGACATTCCTTTTCGTTCAGCCAGATATTCGTAAACATTCTTATCCGGTTGGGGAACAATTCCCGGATCTAATTGGAAACTCTTCCACTCGATTTCAACCTGCTCTTCCGGAAATGCTTTCAACGCTGTTTCCAGATGTCTTTTGCCGATATAACAAAACGGACACATGATGTCCGACCAAATTTCGATTTTCATACTGCAAAGTTACGCCAATTTACCCTGGTAGATACAAACTTAACAATTGTTGTACCAGTTCCCTTGAGGGAATCAGGTTTATCGGATGCTGCCAATCAGGGATTTCCAGGTAGTCCGCATCAGGGAGTTTTTCCTGAACCTTTCTGGTTTCTTCTTCGGAAACCATGACATCTTTCGAACCTCGAAGAAGTTGAACCGGAATACCAATTTTCGAGAAATCATCATCTGTTAAAGCCGGTTTGTTTCCAAGATTCAGCATCATTTTTGCTGTTTCTCCAAGCACTTTTTTCCATTGATCTTCTCCATGCAATGACTTCAAATAACCGGCAAATGCTGGAACTTTCTCTTCGATCTTTTCGGCATTCAACATTTTCGATTCTTTCTCCGCGCTTTCCGGAGTCCAGTCGAATTTCGTTCCTAAAGTTACCAGTTTCTCAAACGAATCCGGATACAAGTTTTCTAATTTCAAAGCCACGTATCCTCCCATGCTGTATCCGAAAATCAAGGGTTGATGAATTTCATTTTCCTGCATAAAATCCTGAAGGTTCTGTGCAAATCTTTCGATGGAATAATCTCCTGCAGCAGCAGATTTTGTGCCATGTCCGTCAAAATCAAAACTGTGAACCGCAAAATGAGATTTCAATTGTTCTGCGATCTCTTTGAATTGGGTTTTCGCACCCAAAGCTCCGTGAAGAATGATCAAGTTTTTCATGCTACGAATATAAAAAAGAAATCCGTGCATCTGTTGACACACGGATTTTCAATTTATTACGAATTCATTGCTTATTGTTTCACTACTCGCTGAACGCTTTGTCCGTTTGAATTTTTGAAATCGAAGAGATAAACTCCGCGTTCGAAGTTCTCCAGTGAAATCATTCCCTGATTTTGGATTCGGTCTTTCAATACTACTTTTCCTTGCAGATCGTAAACCGTCAATTCCGCATCCGAACCGGAGAAATTGATCCGAACATTGTTGTTTGTCGGATTCGGATAAACTTCAAACAACGCTTGCTTGTAATCCGATAATCCGGCAGTGGAAACCGAACCGTTGTTGAAGTAAATAGCTTCCGTTACTGCAAAATATTCTCCTACTGATTTGTTCGGACAGAATACACTCAATTGCAACCAGTAAACACCATTTCCATTGTTCAAAACATAGCTGGTCGTGTCGAAGTTGGATCCGTTTGAGTCTACAATATTCCAGATCACATTGACTGTATTTCCGCTTGCCCAAATTGAATCAATGTAAGCTGTGTCGATGGAGTTGTAATAGATATCACAGTTTGTCACCGTCACACCCAACGAATCAATTGCCAATGAATCAATGAACGGATTGTTGAAAACGTAATTGGAATCCACCGGAATCACAATTTGAGTCGTTAATGTATCTCCGCAATTATCCGTTACATTCAAATCACGCACTCCCGGACACAAACCAATTATCAAGCTATAACCACTTGATGTGATTACTTGCGAACCATTGTCAATATCCAGTTCGAAATCTGCATTCCCGGAAACAGCAACTGCCACTTCCCCCACACACGAGTTTGCATCAGAAGGCATGGAGAACGTGTTTTCAATCGTTAACGGAAGCAATGGAATAATTGTCAGATTCAACGTAATGATGGAATCACAACCTGCGGCATTCAGAATCGTATCGATGTATTGACCCGAACTTGAATACGCTTGACCATTGATCGGCCAGAGATAAGATCCACAACCGGTTTCCGCAACTTGATTACTCGTGTTTTGAAGCGTTAAATGCAAGGTTAGAATTGAATCGCATCCGTATATTGTTTGAAGCGTATCCGGATAATATCCTGACGTGTGATAATCCAATCCTGTCTGATTCCAATGATAAGTCCCGCATTGAACCACGTCCAGCGTATCGCTATAAGTCGGGTAGATTGTAAGATTCAAGGTGATTATCGAATCACATCCTACATAATTTGGAATCGTGTCGATTACTGTTTGTGATGAATAATATGTTTGATTAGAGATATTCCAATAATAACTTTCACAAACAGCTACATTTAATGTCGTATCACTGCTATAGTTTATAATCAGATTCAGCATGATCAATGAATCTGAACCATTTGCACTTGGAGTGGAATAGTAAATAGAATCCTGGCTCGCCTGATACGTAACTCCATTGATCCACGTATAAGAATCACATTCAGTGATGGTATCATGAACCATTGGCAGGGAATGATATGAGAAACGTTCGATACCATTGGCACCAGTTCCATTTACAGAACCAAAACTTCCGGATATATAAAAGTCAGTGCTGTCGAATCGGGTTAAATCACTGACATATCCATAAATCTCTGCTCTCAATGCTTTATAACCAAAATTTTGATCAACCGAACCATCCGGATACAGAAGAAGTACATTCCGTGAAGTCAATGGATTAATCCCAAAAACTCCGGATATCATCATCTTTCCGTTAGGAAGTGTTTCCACATCTCTTACCCATTGATATTGAGGATAATTCAACGGATAAGTATATCCAGTCGCTACCGAACCATCACTATTCAGGATAATATATCCTCTTTGCGGAGCATTGTTCCAAGTCTCAAATTCTCCGCCAACAAATAGTTTTCCATTCGGTAACTCCTTGATCATTGCAATAGAAGAATTCGGGCCAATTCCGGAATTAAAACCAGGATCAATTGTACCATCTGCGTTTAACCTGATCAGCGAACTTGTTACGCTAGAATTAAACGTCATTTGTGGTCCGTAAAGCAGTATTTTCTGATTCGATAGTATGGTTGTTTTTGCAAGTCCGTTCGTCATCTGGACCATTTGAAATGAACTGTCGATACTGCCATCATAATTGATCCGGTTCAAAAACAAATCATTTACTACTTGATAAACGACCAAATGTTTCCCGTTGTTCACCCGGTCTACATCCCAAATTCGTCCGTAATTCGGTGATGGTATCTCTGAGTTAAAACTCAAATCGATGTTTCCGTTACTATCGGTTCGGATTAGATTTTTATAGGGTGCTGCTGTACCGTATTTAAGCATTCCCCCTATCAGTACATGATCCGTTGAGTCTATTTTCACCACATTTACATCGTCGAAAGGCAAGGCTGTGAAGTTGTTGATATACACATTTCCAACAGTATCAATTTTGGCAAGATGAGAAGGAGTTAAAATTCCGTTATAGGCTTCGTAATCACTACCAAACGTTATCGCATCTCCGTTCGAAAACAGCTCTGTTCCAGTTAAAAAATTATTGGCTCCGGTACTCCGATTAAATGTCGTGTCAAGTTCTCCTGTTTGAAGAATTCGGGCCAAACCATGTATTGCATAGTTATCAAATCCATAGAATTGTCCACCAACTAACAGACTTCCATCAGGCATCGGTTTAATCACTCGTATCTGGTTATTAAACTTGCTGACAAAGTTTGGATTCCAGGTTCCGGTGGAAGAAATGCATGCAAAATAGGGACTCGGGTTTCCATCATAAGTGGCGAAGTTTCCACCCACATAAAATTTCCCTGTGGAATCAGAGTAAATGGTATTCACCGTACTTGAAAATCCATTCCCGGAATTAAAGGAATTATCTCTTGTACCATCTGCATTTAAAACACAGAAACGATTTGCGGAAATGCCGTTATACATCGTAAAATCACCACCTATCGCTATTTTCCCGTTTGGAAGTTCATGGATTGCTTTAATTACACCAATAGGACCTAAACCGGTTGTAAATGTGGTGTCTAAAGATCCATCGCTGTTTAAACGCACCAGATTTCTGTAAGGTTTGTTATTCCAGCTTGAAAATTCACCGGCAACCAACATCTTTCCGTCTGAAAGTAGTTCTACCCGATTTAAATATAAAGAAGAAGCAGGAGTGGTAGGTCCTGTACCGATATTAAAGGTGTTGTCTTTTGCGCCATATGAAGTAATCCGTATAATGCGGTTACAAAAAGTTCCCTGATAACTTGTAAATTGTCCTACAGCAATGGCTTTACCATCGGATTGCATGGCAAGATCTTCAGCTATCGCGTTAAATCCCTGACCTTCACTATACGCTTCAACTGTTCCATTCGTATTCAATCTCGAAATCCGCTTATGCGAAGCGCCTCCGTATGTAATCAGATAGTTTCCTGCTATGATGATTTTACCGGATGGTTGGATCGCCATTTTTAAAAGTCCGCTCACCCACGAATAGGACAGCACATTAAAGTTTAACTTAAAAGACTGATCAATCGTTAAATCGGGGTTCAATCTTGCCAGATCCATTCTTTGAAAATCATTGTACGAAGAAAAACCGCCGCACAAAAGGATTTTACCATCCGGTTGGAGATAAATGTCACTCACTCCCATGTTGGTTCCCGGACTGTTATTCGTTCCGTGGTTCTGAGAAAAGCCCACATCATTCGGATTAAACGAATTATTCTGAGAACCGTAGTTTGTTTGAGCCAGGACGCCCAACGTAAAAGTCAAAAAGAAGAAAGATATGATTCGATTCATGGTCAACTTAGGATTTGATTAACTCAAAGGTATTAAAAAAGAATTATTGATACAGTGTTTTGATTTTTAATTCTTTATCTCCTGCTATAGTGATACAAGCAGATTCAACAAAAAAATCCGTCTCCCTAATCCGGATGGTTATCGGGATTATGAGGAAGACGGATCCGGGCATTGGGTTGAGTTACAGCGCCCTAGTAGAGTTGGTTAGTTAAGATCCTGACGTCGCAGCAATTTTGGAAATGTTGTCACCGTCCCAGGTTACTTCGATTGTTTCATACCAAACCTCCGCAGAACAAACGTAGGTTCCGTCTGCTTTGATCTTTACGATCTTAAGTCCATGTGTTGCAGGATCTCCAAGCATCATTCCTCCGTTGTCAGTAACAATATCAAACGGATTAACGCCGCTTTTCACATAGTTCTTAGATGCTGCGAGAATACCACTTCCGTTTTCAAACTCTTTCACAAATGCTTTCATGCGGTCGCTCACTTTCACAGTCGCTTCGTCTTTCAAAGTCACATTCAATGAAGCTGTAGCGTCGCCAAACGATTTGATTTCAATGGTGTACTTTCCTTTTGCATCAACTAGAAATAATTCACTTTTATCCGGAGTAGTTGCAATATCCAAATCTCTAACGTAAGGACCTGCTACCAGAAAATCCACTTGTTCGATTTCTTTATCTCCCTCTTTCAACGAAGCAAAATACATACTGTTTTCACCTTTCACATCTACTATCAGGTAGATCTTTCCTTCAGGTGCAACAAGTACTTGCTGATCTTTCTCATTTACAAGAACAGTACTCGCCTTAAAATCAACCGTCATTTTTTGATCGTCAAAAGTAAATTCTGCTCCTTTTTTGATTGCTACAGGTGGTTCAGATGAGCAAGATCCAAGAAATAGCGCTGTTGCAATTGATAGAATAATTAATCTCATAATATTTGTGTTTTTAAGCACAAAAATAATACAACATAAATCCATGGATCGCCCATATTGGTATCCGATCAGATTGAATTGACAAGCGCAAGAATTTTTTAAATAAGTGCTTTGTTTTTTAAGCACAAAATTGATGAATCAATCAAAAAGTGTATGGTAGGGAATTGAAAAAAGAATGGTTGTTCCTTCCTTTGGTTTCGAATTGATTTCAAACTTGAAGGCTCCTTTTCGTTTTTTATTTAAAAGATTGATACGTTTTTCCGTGATTTGAATTGCAAGGGATTCATGCTTTTTCTCCCCCCGAACACGGTTATTATCTGTAGAAAATCCGTTTCCGTTATCTGAAATTCTGATCTCTACCTCTTCCCCGATCTTTTTATATGAAACGTGTAATTCTCCCGATTTACCCGAATCCGGAAAACCATGTTCGATTGCATTTTCAATGAACGGCTGAATCAGCATCGGAGGCAGCAATACATTGTCTGATGATAATTGTTCGTCAATCTCAATCGTGTAATTAAATGAATCTGTGAAACGCAATTGCTGCAAACGGATGTAGTCTCTCAACCAATTCAATTCCTCCGACAAAGGAATACTATCTTTTGATGAATGTTGCAAAATAGATCGAACCAGACGCGCAAAGGAAGTGAGCAGCTTTCCGGATTCTTCCGTATCCTTTTTAAGCATAAACGTATGAATGGCGTGAAGCACATTGAAAATGAAGTGCGGATTCATCTGGCTTTGCAACAAGCGCTGTTCCATTTCTACTGCTCTGTTTTTCGACTTCAACTGGTTGTTTCGAATCATAATGAAAGCAATAATGCTAATTAACAAGAGCAATAAAATCGAACCAAAAATCAAATAATTACGCTGACTAATCTGCAGATCCTTTAATTCGTTGTCTTTTTTCAACTGCTCATTTTCCCGCTCTTTTTTTTCTGTTTCGAACTGTTCTTTCATCCGGGATACGCCATCTTGTACATCCAACTGATCGTTCTGTTCCCGCAATGCATTGGCTTCTTCAAAATACTCCAATGCCACATCGGTTTTCCCCATGGCTTTGTAAACCTTATAGTATTCCCAGAGAAGATTTCCTTCCTGAATAGCATAGACCGGATTATTTTTGATCCATTGGTGTTTTTCTTTCAGTACTGAAAGTGCCTTGTCGAACTGCTTTAATTTTGTATAAGCAAGGGCTTTATAAAGCGCCAGCTTTACCAGGTTCAGTGTGTCTTTTTGTTTTTCAAAATACGTATCGAGTTCGACGGACCATTCTAAACCTTTACGGGCTCTTCCTGTTTCTACATACACGTGCACAAGATTCGCTTTACAATACATGATGGCATTTTGTTGCTTAAACGTTTCCTGTAAACGGAGCGCTTCCTCTAAATAGGGCTCAGCCTCAGTGAATAATTTTTGTTGAGCCAACATCCCACCTAAGTTCAATAATGAAATGGACTTTCCATTATAATCTTTGATTTCTTCCCGAATGCGAATCGAACGCAAAAAATACGCTTTAGCCTCCTTATAGCGCTTCAACTGATTCAATACACCGGCAATCCTTCCCAACACCTTTGCTTCTTCGGGTTTGTGTCCGTTTTGTTCGTTATAACGTAATATTTCGAGGCATAATTGAAGTTCTTTTTCAAATTCCTTGTGATAATTATAGTAGAGTGTATAAACCCCTTTGTTAGTCATCAGCTTGGATGTCAGGTCTAATTTTTCAAAAATACTGTCAGACTTTTGCAAATTAACCTTCATCTTAGGCCAATCCTTTTCCATGCAATAATAATATCCATAAGCGGAATAGGCCAATCCTGTTCCCTTAGCATAGTTTATTTTTCGGGATAATCGTTGGAGGCTATCTGTGTAAGCCTTCAATATGTGCCTGTCTTTGAGCGCATATCTGATTCCGATATCATAGTAAAGATTGGCTTTCAGCGTATCGTCATCCTGATACCGAATCTTTCTCAACAAACTATCCAGCGGTGGTTGAGCATACGATGCGCTTGCAAAAATGCAGAACAAAACAACTACAATAGAACGACACGCTTTTTGCAAACAGTCTGATTTTTCAAAGAAATTCATCGATTTAGATTTTTGTATTACTGAAAGCTTGCTTTAAAATGAGCCAAAACCTCTTCCTTTTTTCGGGTGGAAACAGGGATTTCTATTCCGTGCGGCAAGATCAGAAAACCACCGTTTCTTTTGTCGAACTGAGTGACATGACGCATATTCACCAAATAACTTTGATGTGTCCGTATAAATTGATTGCTGTTGATGATGCTTTCAAAGTGGGCCAATGTTTTGGAAACCATGATTTGTTTCCGGTCGACAAAAAAGAAATGGGTGTAAGCTCCATCTGCAAGGCAATATGTAATGTCTCCTACATCTACAATATGCAGCATATCTGCAGTGTTCAATACGATTCGCTTCGATTCTGTGCTCTTGAATTGCAGACGAAACACTTCCATCTGTTCCAGAATCCGGTCATTCTGAATGCGCTTATGTGCTTTCAGAATAGCGGTCGTTAATTCCGACGGATCAAAAGGTTTCAACAAATAATTCAAAGCCGATACTTGAAATGCTTTTAATGCAAAATCGTTGTACGCCGTAATAAAAATCGTCGGGATATAGCGCGGGGCGATATTTTGAAGAATATCAAATCCGCTTTTATCATGCAATTGAATATCCAATAACAACAAATCCGGGTTAAAGTCTTCTATTTCCTTCAGAGCACTTGCAACACTATCCGATTCCCGGACATCCAAATCACTGATGTCAATGCGAGACAATACCATGCGGCAGTTTTCTCTGGCTAATTTTTCGTCGTCTATAATTAAGATTTTCATTGCTGGAGGCTAAAATGGAACAGTCAAAAATACAAAAATCCGCACGTTTGCTGACGTACGGATTTTTAAAATATGTTTTTTAGTTCTAATCTTATTGCTTCACCACCCGCTGAACACTCTGCCCCTGCGAGTTTCTGAAATCAAAGAGATAAACGCCGCGTTCGAAGTTCTCCAGTGAAATCGTTTCCTGATTTTGGATTTGGTCTTTCAATACCATTTTCCCCTGAGCGTCATAAACCATCAACTCAGCATCCGAACCGGAGAAAGAGATCTGAACCTGATTGCTTGTTGGATTCGGGTAAACTTCAAACAAGGCCTGTTTGTAATCCGATAATCCGGCTGTGGAAACGGAACCGTTGTTGAAGTAAATGGCTTCTGTTGCCGTGAAATATTCACCCAAAGATTTGTTCGGACAGAATATGCTCAATTGCAGCCAGTAAACACCATTCCCGTTATTCAAAACATAGGTGGTCGTGTCGAAATTGGATCCATTCGAATCCACAATATTCCAAATTACGTTTACTGTATTTCCTGTTGCCCAGATCGAATCGATATAAGCCGTGTCAATCGAGTTGTAGTAGATATCACAGTTTGTCATCGTTACACCCAATGAATCAATCACTAGCGAATCAATGAACGGATTGTTAAAGACGTAGTTCGAATCCACCGGAATGACAATTTGAGTCGTTAATGTATCACCACAATTGTCTGTTACATGTAAATCATGGATTCCGACACAGAGGTTCGTTACCAAACTGTAACCACTTGATGTGATTACTTGTGAACCATTGTCAATATCCAGTTCGAAATCTGCATTTCCGGAAATATCAATCGCTACTTCTCCCACACACGAGTTTGCATCGGAAGGCATCGAGAAGGTGTTTTCAAGCGTTAAAGGAAGTGACGGAATGATGGTCAAATCCAACGTAATAATGGAATCGCAGCCTGCAGCATTCGGAATCGTATCCACATATTGACCGGAAGTCGTATACGTTTGACCGTTAATTGGCCAAAGGAAAGATCCGCAAGCAGTTTGAGTTTCAGCACCCGATGATGGAGACAAAATGGTTAAATCCAATGTGATAATTGAGTCACAACCTGCAGCGTTCGGAATCGTATCCACATATTGACCGGAAACAGCATATGTTTGACCATTGATTGGCCAGATGTATGAACCGCAGACTGTTTGAGTGTCCGTTGCAACACTTGAATTGTTAATCGTTAAATCCAAGGTAATTATGGAATCACAACCAACTCCATTTGGAACCGTGTCATGATATATTCCCGAAACAGCATACGTTACATTGTTTTGCAACCATGTGAACGGTTGACAACTCACCTGATTGACCACCGGAGCTGCAGTTGAATGGTGAATCGTCAGATTCAGATTGATAATAGAATCGCAACCACCTATGCTCGTGAGTGTATCACTATAAACTCCGGATGTGGTATATGTCTGATTTGTCGAACTCCAAAAATAGTCATCGCAACTTGTTTCACTCACAACGGATTCGAAATGATCAACGATTGATAAATTCAGTGTAACCACGGAATCTGCCCCGTTATAATTCGGGATTGTATCGGAGTATACTCCGGAAACAACGTATGTTTGTCCGTTCTGAGACCATGTAAAACTATTGCAGGAAGTTTGATTGACCGAAGAGTAAGTTGCCGGATAAACAATTAGATTCAGCACATACAATGAGTCGCACCCATCTGTGATATCCACGTGGTGATAATACTGTCCGGAAGCAGTGAACACATTTCCATACCAGCTATAACCCGAATTGTTGTAAACTGTATCAAAGGTCTCCACTCTGTTGTTACAAATGGTGTAAATTTTATGATAAACCGGTAAGCCCGATTGATTGATATCTCCTACAATGTGCATTCTATCACCAATCGACTCAATATCATAAAGCTCTGAGCTCGTTTGCAACCCGAAGCTGGCAGGTTCCGTATTGTCATCCTTAAAGCTGCAAAAGCCATTGATGTCACTGTTCGGGCCATACCAATTAAAGTCTCCGACCAGATAAGTAGAATTACTGACATTCTTGATCCCATAAGTTGCATATGCCGGGTTCGTGCTAAACTGCGGATTCCAGTTTTCAATTTGATTGCTTTGGAAGTTAAATTTCACCAAGCCACCATATGGTTGACCGTTCAGCGTATCAAAATTCCCGGAAAAATAAATCCCGTCATTCACTAATTCAAATGCATAGATATAATCCCACGAATTGGAGAATCCTTGCATTGAGTAAGGTAAAAGCGTATTTGTATTCAAATCCACAGCAGCAAACGATCTTCGGGGACTACCTAAAACAGAATCCAGGCCTCCTACAAAAAATAGCTTGTCATTCGTAATTTTCATGTCTTTGATGGAAGCATATTGATCTAATTGCAGATTAAAGGATTGATCAAAATCCAGCGTGTTTACATCTAATCTGCACAAGGATGACTGTGGCGGAGTGACTCCATTGGACCCAATATAATTTGCAAGATATACATAGCCTTCGTGATACAAGATCATGTCTTTATTTTGAAAAGCGTATCCACCGATAATGTTGTTCGGTAATGGAAGTTCGCTCATTGTATTCAGGTCGAATACTCTTAATCCATTGGTGTTATATGGCTGAACAATTGCTCCGGAGGCAAACAATTTACCATTCCCAATTGTCAATCCGCGAACTTTGGTTCCCTGAATAGGCAACTGCCAATTGATCAGCTCATCTGTCGCTGCATCAAACTTCGCTACCAGAGGAGTTTCCTTATAACCAATGAATTCGGTATTTCCCGTAGAAAACAACAATTGGTTAGCAGCAGATAAATTGACATAAGAACTTGGATTCGGGTTCCAGGATGTTAGTGCCAAAGTAATCGTATCAAACGCCGCAAGATAATTTCGGGTTGTTGCGCTCAGCGGGACACCGGCACTGTAAAACGAAACATAGAATTTGTTTCCTGCTTTTTTAATCCCGTTTACACCGACATAATTTGTTCCTTGCGGGTTGAATGTTCCAACTGAATGATTGGCTTTATTGATAATTGCCAACCCGGTTCTGGGAGTGGTCCCAAGGTTTGCAAAATTACCGCCGATAATCAATCTTGTTGCAAGCTCTTCCATCTGTGTTACTTCTCCGTCAACTCCCGGACTGAATCCCGGCACCCAGAAAACGATGCTCTTCACTCCGCCGGTAACAGATATTTTAGCTATGTTTTTGTATCCGGATCCAAGGATCTGATTGAACGATCCGGCCACGTAAAGAATATTCCCGTTTACGATCATTTTATTTGCTGAAGCAGAACCACCGACCAAATTCGGGTTCCAGGCGGTCAATGTACCCGTGTAAAGATTGAACTCAGCTAATCCCTTACGAACAGTAGTCGTTGGTGCTGTAACCGTACTGAATGCTCCTCCTACCAGAAGCTTCCCGTCATACAATTCAAAGCAACGTATCTGACCATTTGCAAAGAAGTGAAGCGAATCCATTAATCCCGTTGTCCGGTTTATGGCAAATACTTCATTGTATCTTGATCCAACTACGAATGAGTCTGTTACGAATATTTTATCTATGGAATTCTGGGATACATGATTTACCCATGAGGTCACCTGAAAGTTATTATCAAGGTGCGCCAGGTTGTTTCGGATACTATCTCCGATTTTTGTAAAATAACCGTAAACATAATAACCTCCGTTCTTATCGCTCTCAATTCCGGACACCGTTCCTTCTATACTGGAAAGTACCTGAGTCGGTAAACCGGTATTCTGATCCAATAGATTCAGATCATAACTTACGTGTCTCATTCCTTTAAATGCTCCGCCCAAATAATAGGAAGCATCAGCACTGTCATGAACGATAGAGGTTACGATTCCATCCGGAGCCCAATTCGACGAATTAACAAAGATTTCCTGATCATTGGTGATGTACAGATTCAGCGTTACAATGGAATCACATCCCGTTACATTCTGCAAGGTAAATGTGGGTGTATTTGTGGAATTGGTATACGTTATTCCATCAATCCAGGTCAATGAATCACTCGCTACCTGATAATCAATTCCTGTTGTCGGCAATACAATCACCGTTAGGTGAGCGATTGAGTCACATCCGAACTGATTCAAAAGTGAACAATCAAATGTCTGAAGGGTCTGATTAACGGTAGCGGGTTGGTAATTTGGCAAAATAACAGTGCTCCATAAACAAGCATAGGTTGTATCAAAAGACTCTACAGTCTGACATAAAGTACTTGCGAAAAGCTCCGTTGTTGTCCAATTACCGCATGAGTCAACCGTTCCCTGAGGTCTTAACCGGATCTCATAATCCGTATTCGGCAGCAATCCTGTAATACTAATCTGGTTGGCTACATTTTGAACAGCGATCCAGGATGAACTATTATTCGTTTGGTATTCCCAGTTTACAATGGATTGAGGCTCTGTTACTGCAATTTCAACACCATTCGCCGTTACATTGGCTATAGATAAATCAACAAGTGAGGAAGCTGTGGAAGTATTGATCGTGAAAGTTGCACATGCACCGGAGAATTCCGAATTCCCGATTGCCTTTACATAAAACGTTTTGTTTGTTTGACTGGAAATATTGAAGATTCCGCTTGCATTTGAAGACACTAACGCCCCGTTACAGCTATCAGCAAAAATTCCCCAAACTGCGTTATCATTTAATGACGTTGCATTAGTTACCACAACCTGAACCTGAGTTCCCGGACAAACATTAAAATTCGTTTGCGCCAAAACAGCCGTATCACCGACAATAAATTTATTCATCGCGTAAACTCCTCCTTCAAAATCCGAAACAAGGATATTTGTGACAGCACCGGAGGAATTTTTAACCTCTTTAAAATCCACATATTGCTCAGTCATCGGATGCATTTGTGCCGGAGCAAAATTGGCAGAACCCAGGTTCTTTAAAACTCCGATATTTCCTCCTTCACCATATAAAATGTCAATCAAACCATCCTGATCATAATCCAGATACGTGATGTCGCGCAGATAACTTGTCGGATTCAACGGATACGTTTGCACAGAAAATGTCATTGCGTTGTTTTTGATCACTAAAATGGCCTCCGCAGTACCAAATC
>RCUP01001506.1_pt1 | contig 14083 bp, 7 predicted proteins | sample 2166341 | NCBI WGS metagenome assembly RCUP01 (sample SAMN09932325, study PRJNA488358) | compost metagenome | isolation source: compost soil in succinonitrile-enriched | place: Germany: Experimental Botanical Garden | reverse complement strand
ATTCAACACCGTCACTCCGAAAACGGTTTCATTCACCGTAAAAGCAAATATGCCTAAAGTAAAAGGCACTTTAAAAATTCAAGTTCCGGCAGGTTGGAAAATCACTATTCCGAATCCGGAAATCAATCTGGAAAACAAAGGAGACGAGCAAATTGTGAATGCGACACTTGTTCCGGATAAAAACGGAAAAGACGGAACGCTTCAAGCTTCTGTTACGATCGATGGAAACGACTATACAAAAAGCATTACCCGTATCGAATACGACCATATTCCTTACCAGTTCTTCCTGACTGATGCACAAGCTAAGATTGTATTTCTGGATCTGAAGAAAACGGGAAATAAAATCGGATACATTGCCGGAGCCGGAGATAATGTTCCTGCTTGTCTGACTCAAATTGGTTATGATGTTACTTTATTGACAGATGAATTACTCGCAAAAGAAGACTTAAGCATCTATTCAAGTATTGTAACCGGTGTGCGTGCTTACAACACCAATAACCGCATGCCGATCTATTACGACAAATTGATGACTTACGTACAGCAAGGTGGAAATCTGATTGTTCAGTACAATACCAATAACCGTATTGCACCGATGGAAACGAAGATCGGACCGTATCCTTTCACGATTTCAAGAGACCGTGTAACGGACGACAATGCAAAAGTGGAATTCCTCAATCCGAAGCATCCTGTTCTCAATAATCCGAATGTCATTACGAAAAAAGATTTTGAAGGCTGGGTTCAGGAACGTGGAATTTACTTTGCTACTCAAATGGATGAACGCTATGAAACAGTATTTTCCATGCATGACCCGAACGAAGAACCGCATAAGGGAAGTTTAATTATTTCCAAGTATGGAAAAGGAAACTTTGTCTACACAGGTTTGGTGTTTTTCCGCGAATTGCCCGCCGGAATTCCGGGAGCTTATCGTTTATTCGTAAATTTATTGAGTTTGCCAAAGAACAACTAGCTTTTTGCTCTGTCGGTTCGAGTGTCCCGCATGCCGTTCTCGATACCCCCGACGATTCGCTACGCTTTTGTCGAGGACTCGAAATGATATCTGCGGGATGTATCGGGAACAAGAGCAAAAAAGGACAATTACTGAATACCATTAAAACAAAACAATGACCGAAGAAGAAAACCAAAAAAACTGGAAATGGGCTTATGCTGGAGTCGTTGTGGCTCTTATCGGTTTGATGTTATTTTTTTACTTTTTCACTAAACATTTCTCATGAGTTTCATCGATTGGATTGTTCTCATCGTCACCTTATTGGCCGTAATTGGTTACGGTCTTTACAAAAGTAAAAGCGAAAAAACACTGGACGGCTATTTCAAGAGCGGTAATTCCATGAGCTGGCTGCTGATTTTACTTTCCATTATGGGAACTCAGGCCAGTGCAATTACCTTTTTATCCGCGCCGGGTCAAGCTTACACGGACGGAATGCGCTTTGTGCAATATTACTTCGGTTTGCCTTTGGCAATGGTTGTTCTATGCATCACTTTCATTCCAATCTATCACAAACTCAAAGTCTTCACAGCATACGAATATCTGGAGCAACGATTCGACCTGAAAACACGCTCTCTGGCTTCGGTTTTATTCCTTGTTCAACGGGCTCTTTCTACCGGAATCAGTATTTACGCACCTTCCATCATCTTGGCTTCCTTACTCGGCTGGAACATCTATTACACCAATCTGGTCATGGGTGGATTTTTGATCATCTATACTGTTACCGGAGGAACAAAAGCAGTGACTTATACTCAGATGCAGCAATTGATCGTGGTTTTCGTCGGAATGTTTTTGGCGGGATATCTTGTAGTTCAGATGCTTCCTAAGGATGTAAGCTTTACAGATGCTTTGCATGTTGCCGGGAAAATGGGAAAACTGAATGTGATCGAAACCAAAATCGATGTAACGGATTCAGCCTGGTGGAAAGACAAATACAATATCTGGAGCGGATTAATTGGTGGTTTTTTCCTGGCTCTCTCCTATTTCGGAACAGATCAATCGCAAGTTGGACGGTATTTGACAGCAAAAAACACGAAAGAAAGCAGAACCGGATTGTTAATGAATGGTTTGGTGAAAGTACCGATGCAATTCCTGATTTTATTGGTGGGAAGTTTGGTCTTCGTTTTTTACATGTTCTTTCAATCTCCGATTTTCTTCAATCAGAAGGAAGTTGACAAAGTACTTCGTTCGGAATACAAACACGATTTTCAACGTTTACAGGCCAAAAATGATTCCCTGAATCTGATCCGAAAAACGCAAACAACAGAATTGGCCGCGGCGCTTCATAAAGAAGATCATGGAAAAATCAAGACTTTGCAGGCTGGCTTATTGCAATTGGAATCCGAAACAAAAGTTGTCCGCGAAGATGCTTTGGCTGTCATGAAAAAAGCAGACAGCACTGCTGACACCAACGATACCAATTACATCTTTCTGTATTTCGTGGTCGAAAATCTTCCCAAAGGATTGATCGGTTTGCTGATTGCGATGATTTTCCTGGCCGCCTGGGGAAGTATTGCCGCTGCTTTGAACTCTTTGGCTTCCACAACAGTGATCGATCTATATAAACGCATGTGGGTGAAGGATCAAAGCGAGTTACATTATTACAAAGCTTCGAAGTGGTTTACATTCGGGTGGGGAATTTTTGCCATCGCAACAGCCATGTTTGCCAGTAAATTGGGAAGTTTGATCGAAGCTGTAAACGTTTTGGGATCCTTGTTCTACGGAACCATTCTGGGAATTTTCCTGGTTGCATTTTATCTGAAACGCATTGGTGGGAAAGCAGTTTTCTGGGGAGCGATCATCACAGAGTTTATCGTAATCGGAATTTATGTGGCCGATATCATTTCATTCCTTTGGCTGAATGTCATCGGGTGTTTACTGGTGTTGATCATAGCGGCAATCATTCAGTTGTTTGTGAAGAAACAGGTGTTGATGATTGCTGAATCATCGGAAAATTCTGTTGAGGTATCTGAAGAGTAAACACTTCTGTTTTCAATGGAAAAAGACGTGTATTAGTTGTGATTGAAATTTCCCGCAGAAGAAGGCATGATAATGACTGAAGACGAAGACTCCTTCTTAAGAAGGAAACGTTTGAGGCATCGCAGATGAATAGATTTCATTAATCTTTCAATGCTTTTCGACAATTATAGTGATTTAGGAAAAAGACAAATAGACATGTATCTATTTACCCAGTGTCAGTCAAGGTTTCAACAAGAAAAAGCCCCTCCGAAATACGAAAGGGCTTTTCATCTCTTTATGTGAGATCAATGTTATTTGTTTTCAGCTAACAATTTGTTTGCCAAAGCAACATAATCATCGTTTTTAGCTTCTTTTGCCAAAGCAATTGTTTTTTCAGCGCTCGCTTTTCCAGCAGCTTTATCTTTCAACGCATACTCGATTTTCGCTTTCAACAAGAACATGTAAAACGCTTTCGGGTTTTCGTCTGTCGCTTTGTTCACCCAAGTCAATGCCTGATTCAAGTCTTTTCCGTTATCGAAATAGTATCCTGCAGCTCTGAAGTATTCTGGTTTATCAGATTTCATTGACTCATCGATGCTTTTCATTACTCTTGCATCAATATCCGTTGTCAATTTAAGCGAAACAAGCGTGTTTTCCCACGCAAGAGACAAAACAGCTTCCGTTGGGGCAACATCACCTACGCTGATTGTAAACGATTCTACTTTCGCTGCAGTTTTTGTTTGTTTCACTTTGAAACGCGCTACTTCGTTTTCTGCTTTATACTCCGCCACGTTTCCGTTCAAAGTCAAGTCAGAATACAACATCACTTCCCAATATTCTTTGTTTGGAATAGAATACAGACCGTAAGTTCCTGCTTTTACATCTTTTCCTTCAATTTTAACATCATCTGTGAATGTGATTTTCGTTGTACCATTTGCACCCGTTCTCCAAACTTTTCCATAAGGAACGATTTCTCCAAAGATTGCACGACCTTTTGCAACCGGGCGCGAATACTCTACTGTTACTTCACCCAATCCGAATTTTTGTGTCAATGTTTGTAAAGGGCTTGGTGCCGGCACCGTGATTTTTTGCGCAACGGAAGTCATAGAGAACATTCCGAAAGCCAAGAACAACAATGCACTACTTGTTTTTTTGATTTTCATACTACGTATATTTTTGAAATTTTGTAGCTAAAAATAGTGCTTATTTGTCAAGACGGAAGTTAATTAACGTTTAATTAAACATCGTTTACAAGAAATGTGGAAGAAACACGATTATTCTTCATTCTCATCGATCAATTCTACATTTCCTTCTTTTCGTTTTAAGCGACGGATCAGAAAATCAACCCCGAAAAAGCCCAGCAGCCAACATCCGGATTTATATACCTGAGAACGAGAAAACTCCCACAAAGTCAAATGGCAGCCACGATTCAAATATTCCCAGTAAGAGTCAAAATTGGATTCTTTCATGCATTCGGGAACGTTTTTCATATCCCCAAAGTCCGGATGGTCGTGATACACATAAAACTGATGTCTGGAATAAAGCACTGAAAACACCACGAAAACCAAGACTATCAAAAAGATAATCCGTTTACTCAAAGCCAATTTCCGGACCAACAACAGACATAGTACCGAAATCAGAAAAATAATGACAAATTGAAGGACATAGGAATTCACCTCAATCCGAAATAGTTCTTCAAGAAAATAGTGCAGCTTCCAGCTGATCTTACCAATTTTGAGAGCTGTTATTGCTGCAATCAGGAATAACAGGAGATTGAAGAGTCTTTTTTTGAGGGGCATGGGAAATTCCGTTCAACGTTTTATTTACTAAAATCAGCATTCAATTCCAGATAAAACAACCTCTTTTGTTCATCTCAAGCACCAAATCAAAGTTCACCTAAAGTCATGAAATTCCTATTCAACTGCTTGCTTTTTCAATGACAAATTGGAAGAGAAAATTTTTCCAATCAATCAAAACTTTTAAATTTAGAGCAAAACTCTTCAAACCCATACAATTCATGGAAAACTCCTGAAAAAATAATTTCCTCCTTCATTTTCACTATGTCTTCAAAAATACCGGTATCATAAAACGCTACAACATCTTCAATAATTTGTCTTTCAATATTCCAATAAAGACGGTGATGAAACTTAACAAACAAATAGAAATTACGCTTCTCTTCTGCACTTATTTGAACACTTTCAAAAATAATATCAAAAAAAGGCACATCAATAATTCCATTCAGTAGTGCAACGTCAAAAAAGCATCCCGTTCTACTGTTTCTTAAATCATTTTCAACATACTGAACTTTTCTGGGAAACATCTTGAGAATTAAAATTTCCCAATCATTTAATTTAAACGAATTCCATAATTGAGGAAAGGCTAAACATAATTCATAGTTATAATCATAGTCATAATTTTGAAATGAAAAAACAAGAAGATTTACCTTCTGTTCATTTGATAAATCATTGATTTTTTCACGGTAATCAACAAAATTACTCCTCGTTCTATTGTGTGGTGAGTTGTTGTAAAGTTCCACAGATAATTGATCAATCATTGACTCAAAATTATAGTTTTAGATTTTAGATTTCCTGCTTCATCCAAATATTGAATTACTAAAGATGCTCCCTTAGTATCAATACCCAATTGTCTAAATATTTCAGGGAACTTATTAGCTTCTTCAATTGATGGTACATAATGCCCCGAAAAGTTAGTTATTTTTTTCAATTTCCCATTGGAAATCCGAATAGTTCCAGCAGCTTCTACCGAATTTCTATTACCCAAAAAATGGTGTTTTTTTCCTAATCTGAGTTCACCACTTGGAGCCACAACAAAATCGAGATTATCAAAAGTATTTCCTCTATTTGGCAACGATTTTATCAAACCGTTTTCTATTTCAGCAATACCCCACAAGACACCATCGGATGGAAGAGCCTCGTCCGGATATTTATTAGTAACTGTTTGAACAGAGTTCCAATTAATCCTCCCCATTCTTACCTTATTTCCTAAACCTTCGGGTGCGCTAGAATTGTGAGGTAAATAGTCTCCTGAACTTTTACTTCCATTCGAGTATTTATGAAACTTGTTCTTAGAGTAAACCTGCCCTCCTTCATACACGTCTACCCAACCATCACTTGCATAAAACGGTCTGTTGACCAAAGTCGATAATTCTTTTGCAGCAGTTTCATCATTACACGATAGCAAACGTATTTTTTTACCTGATGGAGCAGCATTCATGATATTTGCCAACTCTTGTTTTGACAAAGCTTTTTGAGCACTTCCTTCCGCTTTGATAAAGAAGTTACCTGCTGCATCAGCATGAACAATGATATCCAGAAACTCATCTCCCCCTTTAAAACTTATACTTGCAATTTTTGTGGATAATTCTGGACTTGCTGCAATCGCTTTCTTCAAATATTTCTGAAAATCCAACCCTAGTCCTGCAAAATCATCCGCAGTTTTGCGCAATAGCTCTTCAATCTCATCTGCATTATCCATTTGTCTTACATCATCAAGATTTGATGCAAGCAATTTTTTAGCTTTTCGTTTTACAATAACGCCATAAATCGCATCACCGGACAAACAAGCAACTTCCAAACAGGTTAAAAACGATTGTACTCCCTGGCAGGCTTGATTCTGTTCACTGCAAGTATATTTTAAAATCAAATTAGCTGCTCCGGCAGTGAACTCCAATGTTTTAACTCCCAATACTATTTTTCTGGCTCTGCTAAGCTGTTTGAATGCCGTAAGCCCATGTTTAAGCGCTGACAAAAATGGAGGTACACCTACTACTGTTGTAATAATATCGAGGGCAATTTCAGATGCAAAGCGAATATTTTGCGAAGTATTTACATCATCAAACGCATACAACAGGAAAGCCGGGATACGTTCACTTGGAAATTGAATGTCCTCACCACTCTGATCTATACTAACCAAGCCAATAGGCTGAAAAGGATGATAGGAATATGATTCAGTTTGTTTAACAATAGTATTAAACAAATCTGCACCTGCATAATAAATATTGACCGGAGGTATACTGGCCAAAGGGTAATTCATTACATAGCTTGGAATTTCCCGGGTGAAGCTAACATGTGAAAAGTCATCCGTTTTATCAACATTCCAATTAGAGTCGTAAAATCCAAGAATTTTCTCCGATTTATAGTCAAAAACCATTGGTTTGTTTTTGTAGACATATTCAGGACGATCTGTTCTTGCATAATCACTGTCATACCATAGTTTAAAAAGAACTGTTATGTAGTCTGTATTCTCTTTACCCGTTACTCTGTGATAAAGAGCCGTAAAAATATTTTTGTATTTAAGTAAACCGGTTGTTGCACTGTATATATCCCTATCAGTTAATAATTCTTTTAGAATTTCGGTTGATTGCTCCGGTTGTGCAGTCTTTAGTATCCGAAGTGCTGCTATTTCTTCATCGTGCCACATCCAGTCTGTTACCAGGCATTTGACCATGTTGATTCTATCACTCAATTTCAAAAGCTTCAAATCTTCATCATCCAACAGGTTCATCACTACATAGGTAATGTAATCTTCGTCTTTTGAATTTTTGATTTTTGAAAGATGTGTCTTTATTTCAGTCTGTACCTTGAGTAAAAGTTGAAAATACAGTTCAGCCTGTTCAAGACTTGTTAAATCCTTACCTGTTTTTGAAAATTTATAATCAAGGATTGCTTTCAACCGATTCTGCAAGTCCCTGTTGCCGATTTTCGCGATTATATTGTCATCCAGATCATCATATGCTTTAGCAATTTTTATGAACGATCTCGCTTTTAGTGTATCAACGACCCCATTACTGTTAAATCCAATTCCCAACTCTTCTTTAAAATTGTCATTAAAGTTGAATTTTTCTAAAAATCTGGCTCCGTATTTCTTCTTGGCCAAAATGGCAACATACTCGCACATAAATTCATTCATCGACTTCTCAGATTCAAGAGCTATTGAATTTTGAGAGATGAAAGCAACCGGACCAATACCAGTTGTATTAATGTATCTTAAATAAAAGGGACTTCTTTCTCCTTTCAGAGGGGGCTTAAATTTATTATCCTGCCAGGCAGAAGCGGGATCTTTAGCAGAATTTGATAATACAACACGTTTTGAAATACACAAAAAGGAATTACAGCCCTCTCCAAAAAATTGGATTAATATATTTTCATTCGGATAACTATACCGAAGATTGGGAATGCTGGAATGGTGCTTGTTTATATAGTTCAGGATAAACCAACTATCAACATTCCCATCTGTTGGAGCTTCTTCTTCCTTACCAATTTTATACTGTTTAAATTCTTCCTGAACATCAGTAAAATCATCCGATTTAATGTAAAAATGAAATACATAACTTCCATCCCCACTAAACTGATACAATCCGGAGTAGTCAATGTTGTTTAAGGTAAATCCACTAACTCCGCCAGAATATTCATCTATCCTGATATTTTCTAATACCCAGTTCTTTGCCTCAACATCACCAAAACTAACCGCATAACCCGAAGGGGTATAGAAACCGTCCACATTCGTAGACAACTGATGTGTAACAGTATAAGAACCTTTATTGGATATAAAAAGTCGAACTGATTGATTGTATATAGCTTCTCCTTCCTCATCATCACCTCCAAACCAACTCACAAAAGCAGGATCATCGATAAATTTCCATTGATGGAGATACAAATCTTTCAGCTTACTGGCCTCTACAGCTTTGTAATCCATTACGTTGCTCGTCTGGTACCTCTCCTCCTCTCCCAATTCTTCCGCTGCAAAGATGTGACGTAAGTGAAAAACTCCGTGTCCTAGTTCATGAGCAGATATTTCACCCATATCAGTTCCTTTGGAGAAAATAAAACCGATGTTACGGGCTCTCGGCATGTATCCGGCAAGCTCTGAAGTCGACAAGCCAAATACCAAGTAGTATTCATCTTTGTCGTAATCTGCCAAATCCTGAACTCCGTTTACCCAATCACGCAAATCCGGTGGATAGTTTGACAGCAAACCACTGTTTGCTATCTGAATGCTGGTCGGCCACTCCGAATCAATAATCGGATCCCAGGTTTTAACTGTCACTTCAAAGGCAATTCCAACCGGATCATACACCTTTTTCAGTTCGTTTTCTATCTGCGTTTTTTGATCCGTAACATTGAAACCATTGGCCGCAAGTAAGTTCAATTTCACAGTCTGTTTCTCCATCACCTGGATCATGAAAAAACCTACTGTGTATGTAATACTGTCAACCGTGCTTTTGTAGGTAACAACAACTTCCACCGGATTCCCTTTTGGCAAATCTTTCGGGATGTTGAAACGAATCGAATCATTTGTACTTCCGGCTAAAACAGGGAGTATGGAACTGTTATAGAGCATCTTGATTTTCAGATTCTCTTTTTTAAACAATGACTCGTGTTTGTTGATTGCCAATGCCATCGGCTCATCGGAATTTGTGCCGCTTACGATCACTTTCGCCGGGGCATACCAATCCTGCTGAGTAAACAAATCGGTTGCTTTGGCATAGTGCGATTCAAGCTGATTAAACTGTTTCGTATCAATATCGAACTTTGAACCACTGGTATTATGTAAACTGATTGAAAGTGGTTTGGTGTTAATCTCTGTCGTTTTATTATCCGGTTCTTCCGAACATTCAGCACCCGAATTTTGAAGGCAGGTACTGGCGTAATTTAATCCACCTGTTATGGCCGTTTCAAAGAGTACATGACTATTGAGATTGAAATTCGTTCCCTGAAACGGAGCATTTAATCGTTTTTCAATACTGTCTTTTGCCGAACCCGGAAATTTGCACCACAATTCATCTGAGCAAACGAACGAAAAGGGTTTGCTCGTGTTCTTCGAATCAAAGTAAAAGCGAATGGAACCTTTATCGTCTCCTTCGATCAGAAAACGAATGATCTTTTGCATGGCTTTTTCAAAGCCTGTAATCTGATTTGTTTGTCCTCCATTCAAATCAGGAAGAACCAAAGCGCGTACTTTGTTATCTTCCCGGAACTTTTGAGTGCGTAGCAAAACAGTCGGGTTGAAATAAACCTTTTTGACAAATTCCAGGAAATAGGAATTCTGAGTGTTCGTAGTATCCTGCGCCTGACTTTGAGAGGCAAAAAGTGTGATCAGAATAACAAATATCAGCAGTTTTTTCATGCTTGATTAATTAATATTGATTCGTGTTGATTGAATATTCCAGCTTGGTGCTTAAAACCCATTTTCGTGCTTGAGTTAAAGCTTCGGTATAATCTCCGACAATTTCGCCCGTCTTATCTACCTGAACAGGAAACCCGACAATCTTTCCTGCCAGTTGCTCCATGATCCGGAAAGCACAAAAGATCATTTCATTCGAGTCATTGTTCGCAGACTGGCAGTTTTTGGCTTCATTCGGTATTTCTTTGATCAACAAATCATAGATTTTTTTGTTTCTCGTATAGATCAAATCAGGAACCGTGTTCAAAACAATTTCATCGTTGAACTTTTTGTCCTGAATTTTATCACAAAGTGCCTGAACCGCTTCTCCGTCGTTCAAACGAGCCAAGGCAAGTTGCTGATAGTATTTGTCCTGCTTACTCAGATTGGAGTATTTCCCCAATCCTTTCAGGTAAGAAATATCACTTGATTCTCCAAGGTATCCCAACAATAGCATGGCTTCCTGCCGACCATAGTTTCGCTGTGCCACGATCAAGCGGATATCGTCTTTCACTTCTTCAGTAAAACAACTTTTATCAAAAACGGTCATTGTACGAAGCGCAGATTTACTGACTTGCGGATCTTGTTTCAGTGCGCAATCCATCAATGATCTCACGAGCGATATGCGGCCAGGTTTATCCGCAACCCGTTTTTCCACTTTTTTGATCAGGAATACGGCATATTCAAAAGTCGTATTATTGGTGTCATTCACGTAAGCACTGATTGCTTTCACCACATCAACCGACGGATTGTGCTGCATCAGAGAAGTAAAAACCTGCTGGTCTTTCCCTTTTCCGCTGACATACGTTTTAACCCATTCGTTCGCATTTCCCTGACCATAAGAACTACCTGCAATTCCTGTCAACAAAATCAATGCAAGCAGCAATTGCTTACGAATTGTCCGATCTATTACCCAAATCATAATTCACATTTAAATTGATTCCACAACTAATTCCCAATACGGTGACTGAGCCACTTAATCCGCCACTTAGATTTCCTTCCGGTACAGACTTATAATGGACGTGTCCGGCGATGGCTATTCCTGCTATGGTGAAACTATCGGATTTGACGGCGGTTTTCCAGTCGATTCCTATGGATGCTCCTGCCGCAAGATAAACGTAGGCTTCATTCAAACGGAAATCCGGTTCAAATTGGAGATCGACAAACGCATTAAACTTGAAATAGAAAGCTGCCGTACCTCGTACTTCCACCACTCCGAAATCAATCCACGGCGATTTTGCCTTGATGTCGATGTTAATATCCAATCCAGCCTTAAAGCCCGTATTTTGGGCTTCAACGAATGCTGAAACGGACAACCAGTCTTTACAAAGCAATTTTGCAAAAATCGGTTCCTGCTGCGTTCCTGCGCTGACATACCAGGTATGATTCAATCCGTCAAAATGGAATTTGATCTTTCCGCCTGCACACAATAGTGGCGAGGTATTAAACTCAACCACAATTTCGCCTTTGAATGTTTTCAGGGCGCTGTAATAGCCCATAATTCCGGTGGCGGTAGCAATCGGCGGGAAGTTTCCTGAAGTTCCGCCCTTGTTTCCGACTTTTGCCTGAACATACATTTCCATTGCCCATGCACCATCGTTGATGATCACTTCAAGCTGCATGTCCAACTTGACAATTTTTCCTGTCATCGGTATATCCGAGAATTGGAATTTCACACCAAGGCCCAATTTATTCCGCCTACAGGGAACCGGAAATGCCGTGGGCGAATCTTTTTGCATGTGATGATAAGCAAATCCACCGATTCCGTTCAAGGACAAAGGGATTGGTGTCAATGGAACATTTAATCCTCCGACATCCAAACTCGCAAACCAATAACTGAAAAGTGTCGTATCAGCCAAATCGGCTGCCAATAATGCTTGTTGAGCGGCAACTGCTGCGGCATCATTCGGGTCAACAGGTGAAACATAGTTCGCAGAAACCGGCGCTGAGTTTCCGGTTTTTCCGGTAACAAACAAAGCAGAAATGAATACAGATTTCAATTTTTCCGGTTTCAACAATTTCACTTCAACCGAGGCACGCCAATGATCTCCGTAAACAGGATCGTCTTTGGTATGTTTCAATTGTCCCTTGATCTCACAAGCACTGGTTTTGATCGTAATATTTGTCGGATCGAACTTCACGATTCCGCTTAAATCACCGCTTTTAATTTTCTCTCCGAGATTGGAAAAGTCGAATTTCACATTACTCAAAAGCGACGCGAAGGCTTCTCCTCCAAGTCCGTTCAAGGCATTCCCCAGGGCTTCACTTACCAATGCATTGAGTCCCTGACTCGCAGCCTGATCCAATATCTTCTGTAATACATTGTCCCAATCGATCCCGGTAAGCGCGTCTTCAACCAGACTTCCGGCTGTGTTGACAATATTTTTCATACTGATGCTCTTCACTCCCTGCACAATCGTATCTCCGATATTCTTAAACAGATCGCCTGCATCGTCGACAATATTCTTCAAACGGATATCTGCATGAACACCGTTATTGATCAGTTCCATCCCAACGTATTTAATCTCTTTAGAAACAAAATCCGTCACTTGTTTGGCAATACCTATTTCAATAAAATCCGTGATCTTTTTGGTAATGTTATTCTCAATAGATGCATGAACCGATCCGGTAATTTCGCTGCTTATTGCCGATTTAGCTGCGTCGATGATCGTTTTTATGACACTCAATGCCGCTTCATCTTCGATATAGGAAGCAGCCTGCTCCTGAATTTTATCAAAGACTTTCTTCAGAACGGTATCAATCTTATTATTGATCGGATTGGTCACATTGTCATTCACCAGATTCCGGAACTTCCCGGTGGCATATTGTGTTGCATTGACAATCGGTTGATTCACTCTTTTGATCAAACCATCCAATGCATCTTCCAGAATATCCTTTAAAAATTCTTTCGGGTCTTTATTAACTGCTCCTTTTACGATATCGGAATTCAACGCTTGTTTTGCAACCGTAATGTAGTCCGTTGCTTTACCAACTTTGGTAGAATCCATGAACTGGACGAAAAACTCTGCAATGTCTACAATGCGTTTCAATTGCGCATAGGTTCCTTCGGAAATCAAAACATTGGAGCCTCCCGACGGATTCAGAGAATCCGTATAAGTGATTCCCAGACTATCTCTGAAGTAATCCAGGTCATTGCCTAAATTCGCAGCATTTGATGCCGTAGCACTCGACATTCCCGAAGTATCCGACGGATTAAATCCGGTCAGAATGCTATTCGGATCACTCCCGTTTCCAGTAAAAACACCGGATAACAAAGGGTTTTTGTAAACACTGTACGCATTGACAACCGGAGCACTGTTTTCACCGGAAATATTTTCTGCCATGTTCATTTTTGCAGAAACTCCGAATGCATATGCGTTGCGATCTCTACCACATCCGACATAATCAATGACCATGTTGTAGTCGCCGCTTTTCGCAATTGACTGATCATTCAGGGAAGCCGCTCCATTCGGAATATCAAATCCGATATTTCCATTTCCCCAGGCAGCGAACCCTTGCAAATTGTTCAATGTTGTCTGAAAAAACGGCCAATCAGCATCAAGATCCATTTCAATCCGGTTTTTGTCCCGGAATACAGCTCGTGTAATGGTTATATTCACACGTTCCTCTTCACCTCCTGCAGCATTAAATACGCATGCCACATCAATGAGTGATTCATCGATGTTTCCAATCGTAAATCCACTCGAAGTCAAAGGAACCGTATAAGGGAAAAAACGTGCCGTATCAACAACCGGAACCTGAATATTTCCTACCAGTCTTCCGGAATTAAAGAAGTTTTCCTGAAGATCAATACTTAGATTTGTTGAAGAAGAAGGAAAAGTATTGAACTTCAATACATTCGCACTGGAAAACGGTATTTCCGCTACAAAGTGGAGTCCGTTATCATCCACAAAGACCGAATTGGAATCGGTACTTGTA
>RCUP01001501.1_pt1 | contig 14106 bp, 15 predicted proteins | sample 2166341 | NCBI WGS metagenome assembly RCUP01 (sample SAMN09932325, study PRJNA488358) | compost metagenome | isolation source: compost soil in succinonitrile-enriched | place: Germany: Experimental Botanical Garden | reverse complement strand
CGCGCGCGTCGGTGCTCATGAACGGAATGCCCAGGCACTGCTGCTTGGGGTGGTCCGAGGGGTTGGTGTGCGAGGGCGCGGCGGTCTCGGTGAGGCCGTAGCCTTCCTGGTACTTCAGGCCGTACTGCTCGAGCAGGCGCTGCGCCACGGCCTGCGGCATGGCGGCGCCGCCGCCGCCGATGTGGGTCATGCTCGTGAGGTCGTAGCTCGCGAAGTTGGGGCTGGCCATGAGGTCGATGACCATGGTGGGGATGTTGGTCCAGCTCGTGACCTTCCAGCGCGAGATGAGCCGGCCCGCCACGTCGCGGTCCCAGCGCGGCATGATGACCAGCGTGGCCGCCGCGAGGATCGAGGTGTGCATCATGCTCACCACGCCGGTGATGTGGAACATCGGCACCACGGCCAGCACCACCGCCTCCGACGTGGCCTGGCCCCAGAGCTGGCCGGCCATCGCGTTGTGCATGAGGCTCGAATGGTGGTGCACGCAGCCCTTGGGCAGGCCGGTGGTGCCGCTGGTGTAGGGCAGCAGCGCCATGTCGTTGGTGCCCACCACGTGCGCGGGGGCCGGGTGGCCGGCCGCGAGCGCGTCGGTCCACGCCATGACCTGGCCGTCGGCCAGCGCGGGCAGCGGGTGGCGCGTGCCGAGCCAGTCGGCCCAGGCCGGCGCGGGGGCGTCGTCGCCGGTCACGCCGGCATCGAAGGCGTCGGTGAACTGGCTCACGATGAGGTGCGACAGGCGCTGCTCGGGCGGCAGTGCGTCGCTGGCCTTGGCCAGCTCGGCCGCGAGGTCGCCGGTGGTGATCGCCACCTTGGCGTCGGGGTCGACGATGTAGTGCTTGAGCTCTTCGGCCCGGTTCATCGGGTTGACCGGCACCACGACGGCATTGGCGCGCAGGATGGCGAAATGCGCGATCACCAGCTGCGGGCAGTTCTGCATGTTCAGCACCACGCGGTCGCCGCGCTGCACGCCCAGCGCATGCAGCGTGCCGGCCAGCCGCTCGACCTGGTCGGCCACGTCGCGGTAGCTCAGCACGCGGCCGAAGAAGACCAGCGCGGCCTTGTCGGGGTAGCGCGCCGCCGAGGTGGCCAGGTTGTGCCACAGCGAGGTCGCGGGGACGGTGATCGAATGCGGGAGGCGCTTGGGCCAGAACTTGTAATGCGGGCGTGGTTGCATGGTCTGTGAACAGGCGAAGGAGGAAGGAGAGGGGAAAGAAAGCGGTGCGACAAAGGCGCAATGCGCCAGCCTAAGCCGCACCGGCCGCCGCTCCCATCGGGGAAGCCCCCGGGGCGTCACCTTGGCGACGCCCATTCTTCGTACGTCGGGTAGGCACAGCGCATCGGCTATCGTGCGGGCTCCGCTTCACCTGTGCCTGCCTGCCATGCCCGATCCCGCCCGCCCCACCTTGCGCCGACGCATCGCCCTCTTCGGTGCCGCACTGGCCGCCCTGGCCGCGGCGGGCTGCTCGCGGGTCCCCCGGTTCGGCATGTCGGCCCCCGCGACGGACTCGCCGTCCAAGGAACCGCCGACATGGTTCGTGGCCGACTGCTGGCTCGGGACCGAGGACGTGGTCCCGCCGCACAAGGGCAAGGCCGGCGGCTCGGCGGCCGGCACCCTGACGCTGGCCACCGGGCTGTTCGAATGGCGCGTGAACGCCGCACGCCTGAGCGGGCCGGCGACGGTCGTCGGCTTCTACGGCCCCGCCGCCACGGGCAGCAATGGCCCGCTGGCGATCCAGCTGCCGCTGCCCAGCGAGGGGGAGCCGCGCAACGACGGCACCGGCGCCGGCTACGAGCGGACCGGCACGAGCCGGCTGACGCCCGCCCAGATGGCCGACCTGATGGCCGGCCTCTGGTATGTCAGCGTGTCGACGCAGGCCTGGCCGGGCGGCGAGGTCCGGGGCCAGCTCAAGCGCAGCACCTGGGGCGTGCACGGCGGCTGACGTCGGCCCCCGATGCGATGCGCTCTGCGACTACAGACAGGCGCGGATTTCGGAGCGATACCTGCGGTTCTCCCTCCGATCCACCCTCCACCTGACTGAAGGAATGTCCATGGCAGCAGACAAGCACGCAAGCGTTCACTGGGAAGGCGCCGGCAAGACCGGCAAGGGCCTGGTCAGCACCGAGACCGGCGCCCTCAAGGACTACCCCTACGGCTTCGCCAGCCGCTTCGAAGACGACCGGCGCGGCACCAACCCCGAGGAAATCGTCGGCGCGGCCCATGCGGCCTGCCTGACGATGGCCTTTGCCTTCGCGCTGGAAGCGGCGGGCCTGACCGCGACGCGCATCGACACCAAGGCCGCCGTGCGGCTGGCCAAGGACGGCGCCGGTTTCAAGATCGACCGCATCCAGCTCGAACTGGACGCGGCCGTGCCGAACCTCGACGAAGCGAAGTTCCAGGAAATCGCCGCCGCCGCCAAGGCCGGCTGCCCGCTGTCGAAGGCGCTGGCGAGCGTGCCCGAGATCACGCTGAAGGCCACGCTGGCGAGCTGACCGCGCTGCTTATGATCGTCTCCACAAAAAAGGAGACGGATCATGAGCAAGCCCACCCGGACCGCATCGGCGGTCCTTTCTTTCGCCCTCGGCGCATTTGGCACGTTCGGCACCACGGCGGCCCTGGCCGCCTACCCCGACAAGCCGATCAAGGTCGTCATCGGCTTTCCGGCCGGCGGCCCGCTCGACCAGCATGCGCGCCTGTTGACCGACAAGCTGCAGGCCGTGCTCGGCCAGCCGCTGATCGTCGACTACAAGCCCGGCGCGGGCGGCTCGGTCGGTGCCGACTTCGTCGCCAAGAGCCCGGCCGACGGCTACACGCTGGTGCTGGCCAACACCGGCGTGGCGGTGATCAACGGCGCGCTCTACAGCAAGCTGCCCTACAACACGCAGCGCGACTTCGTGCCGATCGCGCGCACCGCGATGCAGCCGCTCGCGCTCCTGGTCACGCCCAAGCTGCCGGTGCAGAACCTCAAGCAGTTCATCGACTACGCCAAGGCGCGGCCGGGCCAGGTCAACTACGGCTCGGCGGGCAACGGCGGCATCAGCCACCTCGTGCCCGAGATGTTCAAGACCGCGACCGGCCTCTTCATGGTGCACATCCCCTACCGCGGCAGCGCGCCGGCCTTCACCGACCTGATGGGCGGGCAGGTGCAGTTCATGGCCGAATCGATTCCGCAGGCCGCCAACTATCACAAGCAGGGCAAGGTGCGCGCGCTGGCCGTGACCAGCCGCGAGCGCAACCCCGCGCTGCCCGACGTGCCGACCGTCATCGAGTCCGGCGTCAAGGGCTTCGAGGTGGTGGGCTTCTACGGCTTCCTCGCGCCGAAGGACACGCCCAAGGACGTGGTCGCCAAGCTCAGCGATGCGTTCAGGCAGGTGCTGACCAGCCCCGAGGTGCGCGAGCGCATGGTGAGCCAGGGCGCGGACCCGGCCTACCTGGGCAGCGAGGACTTCGCACGCTTCCTCGCGACGGAAACGCCGCGCTGGGACAAGGCGGTGAAGGCCTCGGGCGCGCGGATGGACTGAACTCCGGCCGCGTTCAGCGCGGCGTGGCCGCGTGCCGCTCCAGCTGCGCGCGGTCGAGCAGCTCGATGCTGCGGTAGCGCACGCGCAGCGTGCCGTCTTCCTCCCACAGCTTGAGCTGGCGGTTCACGCTCTGGCGCGACACGCCGAGCATGAACGACAGGTCTTCCTGCGACACGCCCAGCAGCGTGCCGCCCCCTTCCTCCGTCGGCGCGACCGCGCGCGCGTCCAGCGTGAGCAGCCGGTGCGCCAGCCGCACGGGCAGCGGCATCAGGATCACGTCGTCGATCCAGGCCAGCGCCTGGCGCAGCCGCAGGCACACGAGCCGGGTGAAGGCCATGTGCACGTCGGGATGGTCGGCCACCAGCCGGTGGAAGTCGGCCGCCGCGACCACGGCCATCTCGGTGGTGTCGACGGCGCAGGTGTCGTAGACGCGCTCGCGCCCCACCAGCAGCGAGACCTCGCCGAACCAGTGGCCCGGCTCGAGCATCGCGATCACCGCCTCGCGCCCGCCCGGCGCGACCACGCTCACGCGCAACGAGCCGCTGACCACGCCGAACAGCGCGTCGGGCGACGAGCCCTTGTGGAACAGCGATTCGCCGCGCACCAGCGTGCGCCGGTGCGCCACCGCGAGCAGGCGCTGCTGCACGTCGTCGGCCAGCCGCATGTCGCTGTTGTGCACGGGCGAAGGCTGCGCGTCCGGCTCGGCGGGGCTGGCGCTGGAAGAAGGGGAAGAGCGTGGCATCGCGGGTTTGTCCGGGGCCTCGATTGCCAACACCGGACAGTCTGGCTTCGAGGGGCTGTCGATAGTACGCAGGCCACCCGGGTCGACGCATTCGCGGCAACCCGATGTCCCCTGTCACCCCTGTCGCATGGAGCACACCCCGATGACCACACTGACCGACCTGCAAGCCCGCCGCGAGCGCCTCGTGCTCGACCATTTCGCCGACGAGACCCGCCAGGACTTCGACGCGGTGCTGGGCACCTTCCCGCATCCGCACTACGAGCTGATTCCCAGCGGCGAGGTGCACGACGGCATCGCCGACGTGCGCCAGTACTACACCGACACGCGCCGCGCCTTCCCCGACCAGCGCCACGAGATCATCCAGCTGCGCCATGCCGACGACTCGGTGATCGTGGAGTTCTGGCTGCTCGGCACGCACCGCGGCCCGCTCAAGGGCCTGCCGCCGACGGGCAACAGCTTTCGCTGCCGCATGAACGCCTTCTTCATCTTCGAGGGCGACCGGCTGGTGTGCGAGCGCGTGTACTTCGACACGCTGACGATGCTGCGCCAGCTGCTCGTGGGCGTGCCCCCGGAGATGGTGGGCGGGCTGGTCGCCGGGCTGCTCGGCCAAACCGCCCCGCGAGCCGAGGCCGCCACGGCATGACCGACACGCCCGCCCGGCCACTCGAAGGGCGCCATGCGATCGTGACCGGCGGTGCGCGCGGCATCGGCCTGGCCATCGCGCGGCGCTGCCTCGCGAACGGCGCGAGCGTCGCGCTGTGGGACGTCGAGGCCGCGACGCTGGCGGAGGCGGCGGCGCAACTGGCGCCGCTGGGCACCGTGGTCACATCGTTGGTCGACGTGCGCGACGAAGACCAGATCGCCCACGCGGCCTCGCAGTCGCAGGAGCGCTTCGGCCGCGTCGACGTCCTCGTCAACAACGCGGGCGTACTCGGGCCGACGGTGCCCGCGTGGGAGCACACGCCCGCGCAATGGCGCCACGTGCTCGACATCAACCTCACGGGCGCCTGGCTGTGCTGCCGCGCCATCGCGCCGCTGATGCTGGCGCAGCGGCGCGGGCGCATCGTCAACATCGCCTCGGTCGCGGGCAAGGAAGGCAACGGCTTCAACGCCGCCTACTCGGCCTCGAAGGCCGGGCTCATCGCGCTGACCAAGTCGCTCGGCAAGGAGCTGGCGTCGTCGGGCGTGCTGGTGAACTGCATCACGCCGTCGGCGGCCGACACGGCCGTCTTCGCGGACGTGCCCGCCGAGCACCGCGAACAGCTGCGCACCGCCCTGCTCTCGCGCGTGCCGATGGGGCGCTTTGTCGACGTCGACGAGGTGGCGGCGATGGCCGCGTGGCTGGCGTCGGACGAGTGCTCGTTCAGCACCGGGGCGGTGTTCGATATCTCCGGAGGGCGCTCGATGTACTGAGCGACGCACCCGGAAGCCCACGCATCCAGACACAGGAGACGACCATGACCCGAGACCCCGACCCCACCGGCTTCGCGCAGATCACCGAACTCGACGGCACGCGCCACGCCGCCATGCCGCAAGACCGCCTGCGCGCCATCCGCCGCGGCGCCGAAGCCCTGCGCGAGCGGCTGCTCGACGCGCCGCCGGTTCACTTCGCGCGCAGCTTCAACCTGCTGCGCATTCCGTACCCCGCGTGGTTCGCCTTCACCGGCGTGTACTCGCAGCAGCTGCTCAAGCCGCACATGGTGCATCTGCTGGCGCGCACCGTGCTCGTCCAGTACGACGACTTCGAAGGCCGGCTGCGCACGCTGCTCTTCACGCCGGCCGACTTCGAGGCCGGCAACGCAACGCCCTACTTCAAGCGCCTGAGCGACCAGACGCCGAAGTTCCTGCACAAGGCGATCGCGCCGGTCTACCAGACCGTGCTGCAGGCGCTCGCCGGCTGCGGCGTGGCGCCCGAACAGATCGACCACATCACCTACGACCACCTGCACACGCAGGACGTGCGCCGCTGGCTCGGCAGCGCCAACGCACCGGGCCTGCTGCCGAACGCGAAGCTGCTGGTGCACCGCCAGGAGCTCGCGAACGTGCAGGGCCTGCTGCCGGTGCAGGCCGAGTGGTACTGCCCGCACGGCCTGGACGGGGTGCCGGCCGAACGCGTCGTCGCCTTCGACGGCAGCCTGCAGCTCGGCCCCGGCGTCGCGCTGGTGCACACGCCGGGGCACACCGAAGGCAACCACTCGCTGGTGTACCGCACGGGCGACGGCCTGCGCGTGAGCAGCGAGAACGGCGTGTCGGCCGACAGCTGGGCGCCGCTGCAGTCGCGCCACAACGGCATCCGCCGCTATGCGCAGGCCACGGGCGCCGAGGTGATCCTCAACGGCAACACGCAGGAAAGCAGCAACGACCAGTACCTGTCGATGGTGCTCGAGAAGACGCTCGCGGGCACCTCGGCGCTGCACGGCTTCAGCAACGTCGTGCCGTCGGCCGAGTGCTCGCCGCACTGGCTGTTTCCGGGCGCGCCCACGAGCCACCTGTGGGGCGAAACCAGCTTCGGCGCGCTCGTGCGGGCCTGACCTGCCAACACGCGCACAACAGCAAGAAAGAGAAGGAGACACACCGATGAACACCGCCACCCTCGACGCCGCCGCCGGCGCGCGCACGCCGGCCTCGGCCGATGCGCGCGACGATGCCGCGCTCTTTCGCAAGATCACCTGGCGGCTGATGCCGCTGCTGTGCGCCTGCTACGTGCTGAACTACCTGGACCGCACCAACGTCGGCTACGCGCAGCTGCAGATGAAGGACCAGCTGGGCTTCAGCGACGCGGTGTTCGGCCTGGGCGCCGGCATCTTCTTTCTGGGCTATGCGGTGTTCGAGATCCCGAGCAACCTGATGCTCGCGAAGATCGGCGTGCGCGCCACGCTGCTGCGCATCATGGGCCTGTGGGGCCTGGCCTCGGCGGCGATGATGTTCGCCACCACGCCCACGCAGTTCTACGTGCTGCGCTTTCTCATCGGCGTGTTCGAGGCCGGCTTCGCGCCGGGCGTGCTGTTCTACCTGACGCTGTGGTTTCCCTCGCGCCGCCGCGCGCAGGCCACCGCGCTGTTCTTCATGGCCTTCGGCGCAGCGCCCATCGTCGCGGGGCCGATCGCCGGGCTCACGATGACCTACCTGGACGGCGTGCTGGCGCTGCGCGGCTGGCAGTGGCTGTTCCTGCTCGAAGGGCTGCCGAGCGTGCTGCTGGGCGTGATCGCCTTTCGCACGCTGTCGAACAGCCCGGCGCAGGCGCCGTGGCTCTCGGCGGCCGAGAAGCAGCGCGTGGCCCACCTGCTGGCCGAGGACCAGGCCGCGCACGGCGCCGCCGGGCGCCACACCTTCGGCGCGGCGATGCGCGACGGGCGCGTGTGGCTGATCGGCTTCATGTCCTTCCTGATCATCCTGGGCATCTATGCGCTGTCGTTCTGGCAGCCGACGATCCTGAAGTCGATGGGGCTCAGCGTGCTGCAGATCGGCTTCTATTCGGTGATTCCCGCCGTGGCCGGCATCGCGGCCAACATCGTCGTGGGGCGCCACTCCGACCGGCACCAGGAGCGCCGCTGGCACTTCGCGCTGGGCGCGCTCGCGGGCGCGGCCGGGCTGGCGCTGACCACGCTCTTCATGCACAGCCCCGTGGCCGCCGTGCTGTGCCTGGCGCTGGCGTCGATGGGCATCTCGAGCGCCTTCACCGTGCTGTGGGCGATTCCCGGCAGCTTCATGTCCAGGAGCGCCGCGGCGGCGGGCATTGCGCTCATCAGCACCATCGGCGGCAGCGCGGGGCTGGTGGCGCCGATGATGGTGGGCGCGCTCAAGACGCTCACGGGCGGCTTCACGGCCAGCCTGTATGTGCTGAGCGGCGCGCTGGTGCTGTCGGCGCTGCTCATGCTGCTGGCCCTGCCCCGCAGCGCGCTCGGCAAACGGTAGCGCGCACCGCCGGCGCACCACGGCCGGCCCATTTCGGTGCACACGGCTTGCATACCAGTTGGCACGGAAGCTGCTGATATGCAGGCCTATGGCCATCTCCGCATCCGAAATCAGTGCACGCATCGTCGAAGCGGTGATGGCGCAGAAGCTCGCGCCCGGCGCGCGCCTGGGCGAGCAGCCGCTGGCGATGCTGTTCGACTGCAGCCGCACCATCGTGCGCGAGGCGCTCACGCGGCTGGCCGCGCGCGGCATCGTCACGGTGAGCGCGCGGCGCGGCTGGTTCGTCATCGAGCCCTCGCAGGACGAGGCGCGCGAAGCCTTCGAGGCGCGGCGCGTGATCGAGCTCGGGCTCATCCGCAGCACAGACAAGATCGACAAGGCCGCCCTGCGCCAGTTGAAGGCGCACCTGCAGCGTGAAAAGGCCGCACTGAAAGAGAGCGACGTCGGCCACCGCAGCTTCCTGCTGGGCGACTTCCATGTGTGCCTGGCCGAGTGCCTGGGCAACACGCTGCTGGCCGACACGCTGCGCGACTTCACCGCGCGCACCACACTGATCGCCATGCTCTACCAGAGCACGCACGACGCCGTGCAGTCGTGCGAAGACCACGTGCAGATCGTCGCAGCGCTGGAGCGCGGCGACCACGCCGCCGCCGAGGCGCTGATGGCCGAACACATCGGCACGGTGCAGTCGGCGCTGCGCGTGCAGGCGCCCGCCGACCCGCTCGCGCAGCTGCGCGATGCGCTGGCACCGCTGAACAACACCCCCACGCCGAAGCGCCGCCGCAAGGCCGCGCCCGCCGACGACGCCACCACCGATTCATCGACCTACCTAGGAGCCCTGCTATGACCTCTTTCGCCTCCCGCCGTCTTGCCCTCGCGCTGGCCAGCGTCGCCCTGCTGGCCGCCACCGGCGCCGCCCAGGCGCAGAACGCGCTCGACAACGTGCTCAAGGCCAAGACCATCAAGATCGCCGTGCCCACCGACTACCCGCCGTACGGCTCGGTCGACCGCAACATGCAGCCGCAGGGCCTGGACGTCGAGATGGCGCAGCTCGTCGCCGCCAAGCTCGGCGTGAAGGTCGAGCTGGTGCCGGTGACCAGCGCCAACCGCATTCCCTACCTGCAGACGCGCAAGGCCGACCTCGTGATCTCCACGCTCGGCAAGAACGTCGAGCGCGAGAAGGTGATCGACTTCAGCGCGGCCTACGCGCCCTTCTTCCAGGCCGTGTATGCGGCCAAGAGCATGAAGCTCACCAGCTTCGCCGACATGGCCGGCAAGACCGTCGCCGTGACGCGCGGCGCCATGGAAGACCAGGAACTGAACAAGGTGGCGCCGCCGAACGTCGACTACCGCCGCTTCGAGGACAACAACGCGACGATCGCCGCCTTCGTGGCCGGCCAGACGCAGACCCTCGCCACCAGCGCGGCGGTGGCCGGCGACATGCTCGCGAAGAACCCGAAGGTGAGCGCCGAGTACAAGCTGCTGCTGAAAGACAGCCCCTGCTTCATCGGCATCGCCAAGGGCGAGACCGCATTGAAGACCCGGGTCAACGAGATCATTGCCGCCGCCAAGAAGGACGGCACGCTCGACGCGATGTCCAAGAAGTGGCTCGGCAAGGCCGCCGGCGACCTGCCGGTCTGATCGAAGGGCGCGGCCATGGGCATTGAATTCGACTTCGGCGCGGTGCTCGCCGAGTGGCCGCTGCTGCTGCGCGGCGTGGCATGGACGCTGGGCCTCACGGCCGTGGGCACCGTGCTCGGGCTGGCCGTGGGCACGCTGTGCGCGTGGGCCCGCTCGGGCGGGCCGGCGTGGCTGCGCGCGCTCGTGGGTGCGTACGTGGAGCTGATCCGCAACACGCCCTTCATCGTGCAGCTGTTCTTCATCTTCTTCGGGCTGCCGGCCGCGGGCGTGAAGCTCTCGCCCGAGGTGGCGTCGGTGATCGCGATGGTGATGAACCTGGGCGCGTATTCCACCGAGATCATCCGCGCCGGCATCGAGGCCACGCCCAAGGGGCAGATCGAGGCCGCCGTGAGCCTGGCGCTCAGCAAGGCGCAGGTGTTCCTGCGCGTGGTGCTGCCGCCGGCGCTCAAGAAGGTGTGGCCCGCGATGGTGAGCCAGATCGTCATCGTGATGCTGGGCTCGGCGGTGTGCGGGCAGATCTCGACCGAGGAGCTGAGCTATGCGGCCAACCTGATCCAGAGCCGCAACTTCCGCGCCTTCGAATCCTTCATCGTCGCCACGCTCATCTACCTGGCGCTGGCCGTGGCGCTGCGCCGCCTGCTCCAGTGGGCGGGGCCGCGCTTCTTCTTCGGCCGCTGAACGCGAGGCCCTTGCACCATGGTCGATTTTTCTTTGTGGGACATCCTGCGCAACCTGCTGATGGCGCTGCGCTGGACCGTCGTGCTCTCGCTCATCGCCTTCGTCGGCGGCGGGATCGTGGGGGCGCTGCTGCTGTTCGCGCGGCTGCGCGGCGGCAAGGCGGCGCAGCGGGCCGTGGGCCTGTACGTGCAGCTGTTCCAGGGCACGCCGCTGCTGATGCAGCTGTTTCTCGCCTACTTCGGCATCGCGCTGTTCGGCATCGACGTGTCGGCGTGGACCGCCGCGAGCGTGGCGCTCACGCTGTACACCAGCGCCTTTCTCACCGAGATCTGGCGCGGCTGCGTGGCCTCGATCCCCAAGGGCCAGTGGGAGGCCTCGGGCAGCCTGGCGCTGAGCTTCGGCGAGCAGATGCGCCACGTGATCCTGCCGCAGGCCGTGAAGATCGCCATCGCGCCGACGGTCGGTTTCCTGGTGCAGGTGATCAAGGGCACGGCGCTGGCGTCGGTGATCGGCTTTGTCGAACTCACCAAGGCCGGCAGCATGATTTCGAACGCCACCTTCCAGCCCTTCGTGGTGTTCAGCTGCGTGGCCCTGCTTTACTTCGTGCTGTGCTTCCCCGTGAGCCTGTACGCCAAGACCCTCGAGAGGAAGACCCATGGCCGCCGTGCTTGAACCCCAAACACAACCCGAAGCCGCATCGTTCGCCGCGCCCATCGTGCGCATCACGGCGCTGCGCAAGTCCTACGGCACGAACGAGGTGCTCAAGGGCATCGACCTGGACGTGAAGCGCGGCGAGGTGATCGCCATCATCGGCAAGAGCGGCTCGGGCAAGAGCACGCTCCTGCGCTGCATCAACGGGCTCGAGGTGTTCCAGGAAGGTGCGCTCACGGTCGACGGCAAGCCGCTGCTGCACGAGAGCGCGATGGCCATGCGCACGCTGCGCCAGCGCGTGGGCATGATCTTCCAGGGCTTCAACCTGTTCCCGCACCTCACGGTCGGCAAGAACGTGATGCTGGCGCCCACGCTGGTGAAGAAGCGATCGTCGATGGAAGCCGCTTCGCAGGCGCGCAAGCTGCTCGAGCGCGTGGGCCTGGCCGAGAAGTTCGATGCGATGCCCGAGCAGCTGTCGGGCGGCCAGCAGCAGCGCGTGGCCATTGCGCGCGCGCTCGCGATGGAACCGGCCGTGCTGCTGTGCGACGAGATCACGTCGGCGCTCGACCCCGAGCTGGTGGGCGAGGTGCTGCGCGTGGTGGAGTCGCTGGCCGACGAAGGCATGACGCTGTTGATGGTCACGCACGAGATGAGCTTTGCGCGCAAGGTCAGCGACCGCGTGATCTTCATGCACCAGGGCCGCGTGCACGAGATGGGCCCGCCGGCGGAACTGTTCGGCGCGCCGCAGACGCCGGAGCTGAAGCAGTTCCTGTCGTCGCTGCACGACTGACCGCGCGCGCGGCGGCAGCAGCAGCAGCCGCCGCTACAGGTGCTGCGATTCGTCGATGCCCAGCCGCAGCCCCGCGGCCAGCGGCGGCACCAGCCGTCCGCCGCGCCGCTCGACCTCTTCGCCCGCCTTCAGCAGCTGCTGCACCTGCTGGAAGAGTTCGTCGCCGGCCGCGGTCAGCTGCACGCCCTGCTGGCTGCGCGCGAACAGCGCGTGCCCGAGGATGCCTTCGAGCTCCCTCACGCGGGCCGTGATGGCCGGTTGGCTGACAAAGAGGTGGCGGGCCGCCGCGTTGACGGAGCCCAATGTCGCGGCCCAGTGAAAGGCCTCCAGTTGCCGGAAGGTGATGCGCAACACCGCAGCCCCCTTTCAGCCGGGGGCTGTCGTGGACGTGCAGGGGTACACCGCGGCCTGTTCGCTCTTCTGCTTCATGTCTGCCTTCTTTCAAAGCAATTCAATCGCATCGAATGGCGAGAAGGCCACGCAACGGGGAATTCTAATTGCGTGAATTCCCATGACCACGGACGCAAACCACGGATCCAATCCAATTCAACAGAGGTGATTCCTTCTCATCAAATCCTTGAATTAACCGACTCCCAGGCTTGTAAGGCATCGCCGGGAGTGAATTGAGAATTTAGTGCAATTGCAGTTCCTGTTAAAGAGAAATTTTTTGATATAGAACTTTGGTGGTAGGTGCAATTCGACCGAAAGCCACGGGAATCGGTGGGCCTTGCGGGCCTGGCCGGGGCCGCGCGTCAATGCGCCGTCAATGCGCGCTCCCGCCAGGCCCCCAGGCCTTCCGGCCCGAAGCGCTCGGCGATGCGGTGCAGCCAGATGGTGAAGTGCGCCGGGGCCCGCGCCAGTTCGCGGTGCAGGTCGGGCAAGGCCAGCCATCGCCACTCGCGCACCTCGCCGGGGTCGGGTTGCGGCAGGTCGTGCGCGATGCCGACGAACACGTGGTCGTACTCGTGCTCGACCAGCTCCGCGGACACCGCCTCCCGGTAGAGAAAGGCCGTCACCGGCTGCAGCGCGCACCGCAGGCCCAGCTCTTCCTGCAGCCGCCGCAGGGCGGCCGCGCCGGTGTCCTCGCCGGGGCGGGGATGCCCGCAGCAGCTGTTGCTCCACAGGCCGGGCGAGTGGTACTTGCCCAGCGCGCGCTGCTGCAGCAGCACCCGGCCCTGCGTGTCGAACAGGAAGATCGAGAACGCCCGGTGCAGGATGCCCTCGCGGTGGGCACTCATCTTTTCGACCGCGTGCAGCGGCCGGTCTTCGGCGTCGACGGCGATCAGGAATTCGTCCATGAGCTGCTCCAGAAGTGAGGGCCCGGAGCCTCGCGGCCCTGCGATTTCCGTGGCCTGGCGGCTTCGAAAAAACCGGCTCGCTTCTTTAGCACGTATTTTTTGCCAGACCGCAATAAGAAATTCAAATTAGTTCGAACTGATTACATCGACGAAGAATATAAAAAATGGAATAAACACAAATAATTACACAGATAACAAAAATATCGAATCCGATTCACAAATGCGCCCAAATCGCCCCACAGGTATTTCTTGCGCATTTCGAACCGTGGTTCCTGGTTCGCCCCTCGCGGCCCGGTCAACGGCGCGCCATCGGCAACGCGTGATCGCCGGCGCTTTCCCGCGCGCCCCGGGCCGGGTTAACCTCGCCCTCCATGGCCCGCCTTCGCACCGCATCGATCATTCGCCCGCTCTCGCGAGAGCGGGTGAGCTAGCGCACGGTTCGAAACCACGCCATGCAACCCGCCCCAGGAGGCGGGTTTTTCTTGTCCGTCTCCCGAGGTTTGTTCCCCACCCGCAGGAGACCGAATGACACCGACACCACCCCCATCTCCCCCGCCCGTGCTGCACATGGTCTGCGGCAAGATCGGCGCCGGAAAGTCCACGCTGACCCGGCGCCTGGCGCAGGCGCCCGCCACCGTGTGCATCAGCGAGGACACCTGGCTCGCCGCGCTCTACCCCGGTGAAATCCACGCACTGCCCGACTACGTGCGCGCCGCGGGCCGGCTCAAGCAGGCGATGGGCGAGCACGTCTGCGCGCTGCTGGGCGCCGGCGTGTCGGTGGTGCTCGACTTTCCGGCCAACACCGTGAGCCACCGCGCCTGGGCGCGCGGCCTCTTCGAGCAGGCCGGCGCGGCGCACCAGCTGCACTTTCT
>RCUP01001499.1_pt1 | contig 14110 bp, 10 predicted proteins | sample 2166341 | NCBI WGS metagenome assembly RCUP01 (sample SAMN09932325, study PRJNA488358) | compost metagenome | isolation source: compost soil in succinonitrile-enriched | place: Germany: Experimental Botanical Garden | reverse complement strand
GGATGAAACGGGGCACTGTGACATCACGGGGCCCTGGCGCAGGCTGGTCCTGACATCCGGCGACTAACCTCCCTCGCGAGGACGCCCTCTGCCACGGCAGAGGGCGTCATCAGGGCCATTCCACCCTCCACAGCCCCCGGACAGGCTGCCAGAACCGGCTCAGAGACATGAACGCAATCCATAAAAAAAGGCCACTTCCTGCGAAGTGGCCTTTTCCAAACGTTTGGGCTGGGGGAGTCTGAATCAATTTCTTATGTTGTTGATTTTAAATAACTTTCTTGTGTCTTATTGGGTGGTGGTGTTGCTGTTGGTGTTACTGGTGATTAAGTCACCCCACATTTTTGCCATTGAGGCGTACCGGTCTACCCCGCGGAAAAGCCAGCCAGGTTGCCGGCTACTTCGTGCGCTCGCGACGAACTTCTAGGGATGCGGGTTCAAATCCCTATGACCCGGATCCCACGATTCATACTCACGGTGTTGCTCTTCGCGCCGATGTATTTCGTTTTTCACTGGGCTGCGAATTGCGCACTCTCTAAGCCTCCACCAACGCCTCCAGCCCTTTCCACACTTAGCTCTTCCAGTATTGGGCCACCATTGTATTTCGATTTTGCACAGCAGCTTGTGCGCAGAAAAATGCGCAGTTTGCGCAGTTTTGGGGATTCTGACTGGATTTTGTCATACACAACCCAACCTATCAGGATGAAGTTACTGTTGTGTCCATCTAAGGGTTCCCTTCGCCGTAGTAAACCATTTCAGTGCCGGACCTTATGCGCTCTTTCGGATTACTCAAGCAAGCCGTATTCTAGCTACCTAGCAGATACAAATGACTAGGATCCAATGTGGGAATAGAAAACAAGATCCCCTTTGCCATCAGGTTGGACACTGGTGAGATGGTTGCCGTTGATGAGGTGCCTGGCGGGCTTGGTTGCGGTTGCAAGTGCCCCAGTTGTGATGGCCGACTAGTTGCTCGTAAAGGTCCGATAAATGTTCACCATTTCGGTCATCACGATAAGAGCAAAGAAGGTTGCCAGTATGCCTTCGAGACCAGCGTCAGGCTGATGTTGCTTGCCAAGCTGGATGAAATTGTGGTGCTCAATACCCCAGCCAGGGTTGTTCGTTTTGAAGGAACATTTCATCGTGTCTCGGGATCGCATGCCAACATCAAAGTTACCCGTATCGCCCAAGTTAATCGACATGCAGCACCGACGGCAACCTACTCACTTGTTGAACGCCCTGAGTACGCGCTGAGTCTGTATCTCCCCGCGGTGAATGAACCGCGAGACCGCCTACCAGATTGGTTAGACGGCTATACCAAAGCACACCCCAAGGCCGGCATTCTAGTCGTCAATTACAGTGCTTTTGCTACCCATATATTCTCTGACAAGCGCCCTACCAAGATGGACACGACCACATGGTTGTTCAACATTCTGAGCGTTGAATCAGACTGCCTAAGCTGGATGTATCACCCATCGGATACACGGGTACTGATTGAGTTACAACAGCAGTCGGATGAGCAAAAGCGCCTTGAGGCTATTGCGCGTACCAAGGAGAAGGACCTTGTTCTAGCTAGACTGAAACGGCAGGCTGAACTCGACGAACTACAGCGGAAAAGGCATGAAGAACTACTCCGGCAGGCACAGCAATTAGATGCGCGCTCTGCACGGCGCCGTGAGTTAATAGGACCTCGTACGCCTTTGAAACAGAGCTCCTTACTGTTCTGTGCCTACTGTTACCAACAGGCCGCGGAGTTGTCGCCAGAGGGGTACTGTTACCGAGACGCCTGCAGGAGAAAGCGCCTCCGTTGTACCACAAGTGCGCCAGCTCGTCCTGTGACCGTAGGTGAACTACGGAGGTTATTCAAACAAGATACGCCATCGGTACCCAAAACTATCTTGAATGAATTCGGCGAGATGCTATGCCCATACTGTGACACGCCAATGCATAAACCTGCAGGTAGCTGGTGGTGTGAGGGATGTGGGCACACCTTTGAAGCCAAACCAGATGATGCTCCAAGGAAATAATAGAAGGGCAGCGATATGAATCGCCCCCTACACCACAACTATCTTTTTGATAGGTGTGTCAGGACCCCTCGGGTCGTGCCAAGGAGACTATGACAAAACGTGATATTGCACAAGCAGCTCTTCTTTCCGCTCATTTAAACGAAAGCTAAGTTCAAACTTTGATGCGGGAAAAAGTTGTTTGAGTGGATCACATAGTAAGAAAATGAGCTACTAGGGGAATAGGGCCGCAAGCATAAAGCATGTCCCGTATTTTTGTAATTCTGAGCCCATTCTTGGGTTTTACCCCATAGAGCTACATCTACAAAAGATAGCCAGATTGAGGTTCTCAAACAACGGAGTTAAAGGATGAGCATTGCAGGCATACGTTCTAACCGAGGTGACGGTTACCAAACATTAGTTGCACTTGATTGGGCGCTGACAGTTCTCTCCGAGCCGAATCATCAATGGCTAGAGATAGATTCGATAACCTATTCGGTGGATGATGTGGTAATCGGCAAAGCTGACGGTACACAAATTGCCTGCCAGTGTAAAAAAAACCAACCAAATTTTAAGTCATGGTCGATAGCGGACCTCTCGGATGAGTTAATCAAGGCATCCCATTTACTTGCGGCTAAGAAAAATGTGGAAGTGCGTTTTTATTCACGGAATAATTTTGGTGATCTTGCAAAACTGAGGGAGCATAGCTCAACCCAGCCTGATGAAACCAGCTACAAGACGAGTTTAGGCATTGAGCAAATAAAAATTGATTCGGAGCTGTCAGCCCTACTTACATCTTGCGCCCCTAGCCTTTCCTCTTACGAGTTTCTGCATCGTACAAAATTTGAGATTAGTCCTGAATTGGAACGCATGGAGGAATTGCAGCGCGAACGCTTGCTCAATATGGTAAGCAATCCAGATGCTGCATTCGATGCTCTTTGGGTACGTCTCGATAAATTAGGAGCACGCATTGGAGGCGGAGGTGGCATCTCAGCCCCTCAGCATCGCCTAACCAAAGATGACCTAAAAGCTATCTTATTTAAGGCCGGAGCAATGCTGGCTCCACCAATAAATCTTACTGAGGTCCGTTTGTCGTTTTCTGATACCTCGGCTATCGGTAGGTCATGGAGGCGAGATATAGGAGGTAAACGCATTCCCAGCCCAGCTGTGAATGCTCTACTTGCGGCCATTGATGCGAGAAAGCGCGCGATACTGCTAACTGGGTTACCAGGTTCAGGTAAAACCTGTGTGATGTTAGCACTGCAAGATGAATTGGAGCTACGCTCGCACACCAGATCAGACATAGTTTCACTTTTCATCCAATCTCGTGAATTCGCTGATTTGATTACATCTGAGGACCGACGAGCCCAAGGCTTGTCTGAACAATGGGTTGAAAAGGCAGCTAGGTTGGCTGAAGGCGCCTACGTTGTCGTGGTCATTGACTCTCTGGATGTATTGTCGATTGCTCGCGAGCATCAAGTGCTCACATATTTTTTAGCACAAATAGATCGACTGCTATCGGTACCTAATATAACCATCGTCACAGCATGTCGTGACTTTGATAGGTATTATGATCGGCGTATAGCAGAGCGGAGATGGGATTGCGAGCTGAAATGTGAGCCTTTGGTCTGGGATACTGATATTGCTCCATTGCTTGATACACTAGGAATAGCGACCGGAGCTATTGATGTAGTGACTCGAGAGCTTATTAGGAATCCACGCGAACTAGCATTGTTTGTCGAGTTGGCTCAAAGAGATGGCAGTTTCAATGTTGTAACCGGCCAAGCATTGGCACAACGTTATCTTGATACGATGGTGCTGGCCAATGGTGTACTGGGTGATGTTGCCATTAAAGCAATTGAAAACATGGCCTCTGAGATGCTTAAATTAAGAAGCTTGACGGTGCCACGCCAGCGCTTCTCTGCTTCACAACTTATCCTGCGAGAATTGTGCAGTCTAAACGTGCTGCAAGAAACGCAAGAAGGAAAACTAACTTTTGGACACCAAACGCTCTTGGATACATTAGTTATAAGTGGAGCTCTGCGTAATGGTGTTAATTTGAATGAGTTCATACAAGAATTGCCGCCAGTTCCTTTTGTTCGACCAAGCATCCGGAGTTTTGTCTCTCAGTTGGCCCTTGGCGAACGTCGCGAGTTCAGAAAACAAATTCGAACTGTACTGACCGGTAGCACAGCTTTCCATATAAAACGATTGGTTGCCGAATCATTTGCTGAACAGATACCTCATGACGATGATTGGTTCTTTATTCGCGAATTACGTGAAAATCAACGTGATGTTTTTCAGGTCATTTATAATTTGGCTAAATCTATTGAGTGGCATTATTTTTGGCTTAACAACCTGACTCCATCATTGAAAGTGATGCGAGATGCCGATGGGTTAACAGCACATGCCTATCGTATAGCACAATGGATTAATGAGGATTGTGCAGGGGTGTTATCGTATTGGATGGAAATACTTTCATTTGAATGGCTAGATAATGAACGGATTTCAGAGAGGCTAGAGTTTTATATCTCCGACATCAACACTGAAAATATAAAGTTAGTTGCTCCATTGCTTCAACGGCTACTTGATACACCGCGTTCCGAACACAGCTTATTGGGCAAGGTAATTGCACGTTGTGTAACTTCAGGTGTAGTAGATGATAACCTTCTTTGGAATTATATAGCAGGGGAGGTTAATGATGAAGATTTATTAGAGTATCGATTTGATAATAAATTGCGTTGCAATCCCCATGAATTAGGGGGCGGAAATGAGTCGTTTCTCTGTCAACGTATGGAGAAATCTAGTCAATTGCTGGACCTAGCTATTGATAAAATTGAACAGTGGAGCACTATTCGATCATCACGTTATAGCGAGACACGTATAGGCTACAGGCATGGCTTTTTGAGTAAGACTTCATATGAAGATACTCATAGTCAGCGAGATATTCGTCATGAAGATAATATGGATTTTCTATTTGATGCTGTGGAAAAGGCTATTCTTCATCATGCAAATTCAAACTCTAGTTGGTGGATGAAAAATCGTAATCGTCTCTGCTTCAATGAAGAGGGCTCACTGCTCTATTTTGCCATTCTTGCTTGCACTGCCTCACCTGATGCCAATCTTGATTTGATAGGCCGCATGCTATGTGACAAAAAAATGTTGGAATTCGAACTTACTTATGAATTGGGTTCATTGCTACAGACAGCATTTACGCTGCTAGCTCATCCAATACAAGATGCCGTAATAGCCAACATTATGACTGTATGGAATTCTGCGAGTGTTGATGCAAACAACCCTTCTTGGGTAATGAAAGCTCGTTCTGAATTGATTGTCCCAATTCCATGTTGCCAACGTTCTCTTGAAATGCAAACGGTTTTGGATGCCTATGAAAAGAGTGAAGGAGCGCTAATTCGTCAACCGGATATCTATTCGTGGGGGGGCATAGTCAGTGCGCCATTCTCATTCGATGTATTTTTAAGTATTAGTGATGTAGGTGTGTTGCGCTTACTTGACCACTACAATGGCTATCAGGATTCTCATGGACATGATTTTTTGCTTGGCGGCGAACGCGAGGTTGGCCTTCAATTAAGGGAAGCTGCCTCTCGCCATCCTGCACGGTTCTTAAGATTATTATCTATTTACTGGGCTAATATTCCTACAAGGTTCCGTGATGACCTCATGGAGGGAGTTGCCACATACCTTGCTTACCGCTATGGCAATCTACGGACCCACAACCAATGGCAGTCTATTGAGGAACCAGATGCTTCACTCTTAGTGAGCCAAATTCTTAATGAATTTGAAAGACATCCCGCATACTGGCGGCATCGCAGCTCTACAGCCAAAGCCTTAGAAGCTTGTGCCAATGTTATACAAGAAGCACAAGAAGCTGAACGGTTAATATTTCTGGCTATAGGTTTTGTAGGGCTTCATGAATCAGATCCCATCGAGGGAGATAACGTAAGCTTACTCGATATAGGGATCAACATGGCGAAGGGAGATGTTGCTGAGGCTCTCATGATTTTGGCTAAGAATTTTCTTGAACACGGCAAGGCACTACCTGAATTGCTTTCACCTACATTACGTCGTTTTGCTGGTGATGAACATCCCGCAATTCGCGCAATGGTCCTGCTTCATCTGCCTTATGTACAAAGCAAATCTTTTGATCTCGGCTGGGAATTGTTTCATATCGCCATGCAAGATGCAGTTGGGCTTTGGAAGATCGCTGAACCATGCCTTTACTACGCATACTATAACCATTTTGATATAGTCAGACCTTTACTTGAGCATCTTCGTTACAAAGGGAGCGGTAAAGATCTGAAAACATGGGGGAGAATATCAGCTCTATCAGCTATGGCTCAGCGAATCGACTTTGCTAACTTTCTAGATGAGTTGGATAAGCTAAATAGTACAGAGGCTTGGCTGGGGGCAGTTGCCGTTTGGACCAACATTGAGAATGCGCGGAAGCACCGAGAACAGTGTTTGGCGGGCTTAAGTGCAGGTTTAGGTACTGATCACTCGCATGCTAGAGCTGTTGCCGGGAAGGTTGGGAATATTTTATGTGAAAAAACAGATGTAATATTTGTACCGACAGAGCTGATTCGTCGCTGTTTTTCTGTATTTAATAATGATGGTGAGAGACAGCCTCATGGAATATTCGGATTTCATGAATGGCTCAACGCAATTTCGCAACACGATCCAGAACAAGCATTGGCAGCAATAGAAATCTATCTAACCTATGTCAGTCAAAGCAGGCCACATCTGTATGACCACGAAAACAGTCTTACCCAACTTATGACTCGTCTTTTCGCGGAAGCGGAAGAGCGAGAAGAATCTGATGACGGATCAATGCTACAACGCGTCGTTATAGTTCAGGACACTTTACTTTCACTGGGACTCAATGGCTTAGCCGATTGGCTAAAAGCAGCAGAGCGGCCATGACTGCGAACCTGTGCTCATTGTTCGTTGGTCAATCCCAAGGCAACCCCCTGTTGCAGTAAAAGTGTGATCTCGATCGGCTGTCTGCACTCTATGTATGAAAAAAACGGTGGCTACAGCGGCTACGCGGCTACAACTCCCCTCTAGACCGCGCCATTGCTGGGTTTGTCGTGTAGCCACTACCCAAAAAGGTGGTGGCTACAGGTGGCTACACACCCCTTACTCGGTGGCTACAGCTCCCTTTTGTAGCCACTGTAGCCACTGTAGCCACTGTAGCCACTGTAGCCACTGTAGCCACTGTAGCCACTGTAGCCACTGTAGCCACTGTAGCCACTGTAGCCATTGTAGCCATTGTGTAGCCACTAAAAATCAGCCTAGTGGCTACACCTCTATCCCTTGATACATAAGGCCTGCAGAGGTGTTTCGTTGTGGTGTAGCCACTGTAGCCACCATTTTTGTTTCTTCTTTCACGCGCGCGCATGAAGCAGACAAAACAAGGGCCACACTCGGTGGCCCATTAGCTCCTGCTGACATTGGTTATTTGTCCTCCAAGCTATCCCCCTCATCACCCAGTACCCGCTCACCCAGCACATAGACCCTCATCCCCTTACCCATGCCTGGCAATCTGACCTGTCGCTGGAGCCGTTTCTTGTCTTTGCCTGTCAGCAGATAGCCAGCCTCAAGGCTCAAGATGGCCGCTCGCTTGGGATCTCGCCCCTTGGTGATCTCAAGCCAGCCCTGGGGCAGTACAAAGAAGCTCACCCCATCCGACTCCACCTTGCGAAAACCCACCATGTTGGCAGGACGATGGCTAGAGTCGAACCAGTCGGCAAAGCGTGTGAACTGGTGGGCAAAGACAAATCCACGTACCTGCATCAAGGTGGCTGCGTCCTCCTGGTTGCCCAGGTGCCCCCGTTCTGCCAGCCAAGCTTTGAGGCAAACCCTCACCGCCCTGATGGCTTCCCCCTCTGGCCAGCCGGTCACCCCCAATCGGGTGGCCAGCTCCCCGGCTGCGGCCACCAGCGCAAACCGGTTGATAGCTCGGCCAACCTGATTACCCGCGCCCTTAGGAGTCAGTTCGGCTGCCAATTGCTTAATCTCGGCCCTTAGCCGCACTCTCTGCTCATCCATGGTATGAGTCAGGGCTTGGGCATAGGTGCGAAAAGCGACGCCGTGATGTTCTTCTGAGTTGATTTTCAGGGCATCGGCAAAGCTGCGGCCTCCATCCATGCCATGCAACCACTCAAAGGCGCCATGGTGTCCGGTATCGCTGGGGATCTGGATGGTCCGTACCTCCATCCCGGCCTGGGTACTCTTCCCGGAACTGGCGGCATGGTCCTCAAGGCTCAATTCACCGGTGGAGAGGAACAGCAACCGCCAGGCCTTGCGCTCTCTGAGCTCACCATCCTGCTTGCTGCGGCCCTTGCCTTGGCCGTTGGCCAGCATGTAGGCAGTTTGGCCTGCTTCCCGGCCGTCCAGCTCGCCCAGTTCATCCAGACAGAGCAAGGCATCATTGCGCCGGCTGGCGATCCCCTCGATGGCATTACCGGTGGCCCGCCAGGTTTGGGCATAGCGCTCCGGGTGACCATAGACACTGGCGGCCGCCTTCATCACCGTGGTTTTGCCGTCGGTACTCTCGCCCTTGAGGTGGAAGCCACCGCCCTCCATGCCTACCAGAGAAAGCAGGGGAGCCGCAAAGGCGAGTGACAGTGCAAAGCAGAGGCGGGAGTTGCCCACAGCCAACCCTGCCACCCCTTGTTGCCAGCCGGCCAGGGTACCGCGCTCGGTAAAGTCGCTGGCGGTGTAGCCAGCGGTCTGCAGAATGACCCCCTCGGCATCCGGCCCAATGGACCCACCGGGCAGCACATAGGCATGGCCATGCCACCCTGTGCGCTCGACACAGGTGATACGGCGCTTGGGCTGGCAGCTCATCAGGTAGGCCGCCAGCCTGCGTTTATGGCTCAGCTCGATAAAGGGCAGCCCCGCATCCAGCAGCGCGGCAAACACCTCCTCACCGTTGCGCGGGACCAGGGAACGCACCGGCATGGCCCACTGGCGCACCCGCCCGGCGCTGTCCCGCCACTCCAACAAGCGGCCATAGCCGCGGCCCTGCTCGTCAGCGGTCTCTGCCAACACATGAACTGGGCTGGCAATGGGTACCCACTCTTGCCGGGCATCCTCACCCCGGCCCACTGTCATCAGGGCGCACAGGCGCGAGCCCCGCACCTCGAACCCTGCCGGTAGCTCTGGCCCTTCCTCTGGGCTGCTTTTCACCAGATGGAGCGGAGCCACATTGTCTGGCCAGGGCGCCTCGTCCGGTGGGGTGTCTGCCGCCAGTGTCTGCTCGAAGGCCACCACATCCACCAACTGCCAGGGCTCGGCATTATGGCCAGGGTTGCCGCGGTAGAGCTCGGCCTTGGGGGCTTGCTTGCGCAGAGCCACGATCAGCCGCTTGGCCTTCTCGGGGGCGAGGTTGCCGAACTGGTGAACGATGACCCTCTTGGTGGCATCCCGATCGGCCATCTTGTAGAGCCTGGCGCCGTCATCCAACTGGGCGGGCCCCACATACAGCGTCTGCTCTGGCTCCACCTCTGGGTCAATCGGGTTGTCTGTGGCCACCGCCTCGTTGTGTGCGCGCTGCAGGGTAGCCCTGATGCCGGCATCCCGACTTGCTTGCTCGCCGGTGTGGATCACGACCACCTGCAGATCGTCCAGGTCTGCGAACTTGAGGAAGGCGCCGGCCCGGGATGGCGGGCTGCTTTGATGACCGGGGCCTGCTGCCCCTTGGTGTATCGCTGTCATTGCATCGCCCTCCGCTTGCTCTCACTCGCCAGCTCAACCACGGGATCCTTGCCCTCTTCGAGCATCTGGTGAACATCGGCGCAGAAGGCGCAATACATCTGATCCACCACCAAGGCGCCCAGAGGGGTCAAAGTCCCGTTAACCACCATGTGCCGCAGCATGAGCAAGGCATCGGCCTGCCCCTGCTGCGCCCCAGCGTTTTCGAGGTGAGCGCCCACGATGTTGTTATGAATGGCCATCGTCAGTGACTCAGCAGCAAGGGGAAGCTGGATCCCCAGGTGAGTAAACACATTGCCCCGGGCGGCCAGGTAAGCCTGGGCCAACTGCTCCACCAGCTTATTTATCTCAGTCATGGCAACCCCCTGTTGCATTGCGCTCGCCTGGTTGTTTCTGGGCCTTGGTTAGCCGCTTGAAGAGCTCCCGCAGTACCGCGGGGCGCAGTGGTCTGTGCGATAGTTCGCGCCACATGCGGCGATTCAGGGTGTTGAGCAGTCGATTACTCATGCCAACACCTCCTGGCAGAGCCCAACCTCAATGCGCAGGGCATCGAGCAAAGCGCTGAACTGCGTCCGCTCTTGGAGGCATAAGTCGGCTTGTTCCAGGGCGTCGGCAAACTGCTCGAACAGTGCCTCCAGGCGGGATGGGGTGGATTGGGTCATGCGGCCACCCCCTTGCACGGGGTGCGGGACATAAATACCAACGACAAGCCAGGCAAGTTGGCGCGGGCTTGAGCCTCGGTATTGGCGATGATGGTGATAGTGCGGATACGCCGAAGCTCGGCCAGGCGGCAAGTGCGAGGACGCTGGATCAGGAAGGTGAAGATTTTGGGTAAAGCAGGGGCGGGGACAGTAGCCATGATGGCAGCCTCCAGGGTCAGCAAATTGTCACTGCCACAGATAGACGCCAATCTTCTGGTGACAGCCCGGACGAGGTTGGCGTAACTGGAGACCTTGGGATCCAGCGCTCCTTGCAGAGCCCTCGCCCGAGCCGCCATAACACGGTAGGCACTGCCAACCAGGTAGGCCAGCAGCGCCCCAAGAAATGGGGATCGAGTACCGACAAAAAACCACGCGAGAGCGTGGGTCGGCTCCAAGACACTTTCCGAGACGCCAATCTCGGCAACGGATTTTGCCGCTACAAGAGGAATCGTACTCCGTTGGACGTTGTGGGACAAGCCCACCCCTTGGAATTTGGGCAAGGCTTCGCCCTGGGCAGTGAGCCCATATTGTTCTTTCATGGCATACCTCGGGGTTAGGCGGCGGGAGGGAGGGGAGTGACTGCCGGCGTGCGAGCGCACAGAATGGCGGTGTAGTCATCTGCCAGTGGGGCAGCCTGGCGCTGGTGTCGCCAGTGGTTGATCAGAGCCACCAGCTTATGGGCTTGCTCACGGTCGGCCAGCCAATAGCGCTTGAAGCGAGTGGTCCCACCACCACTGTGCTGGTGCTCGAAAAACGCATCGGTGATGGCTATCCCGTGGTTTCGACGGAGCAGGCCAATACTGTTGCGCAAGTTGAGGTCATGGAGCCCAGATAGGCCAGATAAGGCGCTGACACCCTGGGCTCCCTGCTCCAGTAGGTGGGTGGCGACCAATTCATACTTGGTGATATGCTGACCCTGCTCAAGCTGGGTCGTGCCGTTCGCGGTACGGCCTTTTTCTTTTTGCATACCCACCCCCTATGCTGCCACGTTGCGAGCTGCAATACGCTCTGCCATCCAGGCATCAACTTCTGCCTCGACGAATGCCACTGAGCGCCCACCCAGACGTATGGTTTGTGGGAATTGGCCCTGGGCCATCAGGTCGTAAATACTGGACTTGCTCAGGCCGGTTTTCTTGATCGCCTCCCGTACTCGAATAAAGCGCAGTGCGGGGGTTGAGGAGGAAAAATGTTGTTCCATATTGGTTTGCCTCGGTCGTTGTTGACGGGGCAATGGAAACACGGTGGCCAACCCTCAGGGCAATACCCTCAAGCCTGAGGGTTCCGGTTTTTGAATACCCTCAGGGTTCCTGAAAGCCGCGCCAATACAGGGCTGAATACCCTTAGGGTAAAGTCTTAGTCGAGGGGGATAGAGTGCAGGCCCTATCTGGGGATGGGGTTGTCTAGCTGTGAGCTAAATTACAGGGCGAGCAGCTATCGCGACTAATTCAGCTCTCTTCTTGGAGCTACAGCGCGGATCTCTTCTAACCCACTCGATAATGTCATCTTGTTTGGTTGTTGTGTCGGGATCATTCCGATCCCAGTTTTCTCCCCAATACCGCTCTTGCACTTCGGCCACTAGCTCAAGTAATGGGGTCATGTGACGAAAGGCAGGGGCCTTTAACTTGAGGGCGCTGATTTCTACTTCAGCTTGCAGCAGTTGTTTTGATAGTTCTGCAGCATGCTTGGCTAGATCCACATCCTTCTGACTTTTCAAATATCCCGGCTCTTGGAGTGTGTTCATCCGTTCTGTAGGGCTCACAGACGCAAGGCACTTTACAAGCCATTGGTTATCGGACGCCCCGCCGACTGGTGGCCAACAGAAGTTTCTGACTTTTGCCCATTGGCTGAGATCAGTATTACTGATCATGCCTTCAGCTTCCCACCATCCATTTTTTGGAGATTTGAAACCACTCGCAAATAAGTGGCCGCTCTCAATCGATTCACAAAGAGCGAAAACGACGGTCTGGATAGAACAGAACTCTTCGGAGTCTAAGGGGCTGCTAGGTAGCAACCCGCACAACAGATGGGCTGCGGTTTGAAGAGTCAACTCCTTCTGAACCGCGTATTGGGTAAAAGCAGCCTTGGGTTTCATGCGTCACCTTCTCACGCTCCTTGAATTGATGCCGGGTCAGGCAGGCAAGGTATCCCACTTTTCTCTCCGTCGAGATAGGCCCGGCAAGTTGTTAGGCTGGGGTTATTCTCCCACCACCTTCAATGCTTTAAAGCCGCTAGCCAGAGAAAGGTTCCCCTGGCTGGCCTGCTCTATGTGTTTGCTCCACCAGCTCATCATGATCACCCGCTGCTCGTAGTAGTCGCTGCGGTTATAGGCGCGGCGGATCTCGTTATCGTCGGCGTGGGACAGCGCCGCTTCGATAGCGTCAGGATTGAACCCTTGTTCGTTGAGGGTGGTACTGCCGAGCGAGCGCAAACCGTGGGCCACCAGCCGTCCGCCATAGCCCAGTCGCTTGAGGGCGGCATTCGCGCTCTGGTCGTTGATATGGCCGAGCGGATCACGGTAGCCGGGGAACACGAAGGGGCGGTGGCCGCTGATCGGCTTCATCCGCTCCAGCAGGGCCAACGCTTGTGGGGTCAGCGGAACCCGGTGGGGGCGCTCCATCTTCATCCGGTCAGCGGGGATGTTCCAAACCTTGGCCTCCATGTCTATCTCATCCCAGCGGGTGCCCGCCGACTCACCAGGGCGAACCAGGGTGTGCAGGCTCCATTCAATCTGACAGCGGGTAGTGTGGTCTAGCCTACCGTTGGCAATGTCGGACATCAGCAGTGGTAACTCCTCCGGCTTGAGCGTAGGCATATGCTTCTTGGCGGGCTTCTTGAACACTTTGCGAATGGCGGAGCAGGGGTTGGCATCAAGCAGGCCGTGGTTAACGGTGTAGTCGAGGATCTCGTTTATCCGCTGACACAGCCGGCGCACTGTCTCCAGCTTGCCATCAGCCTCAATAGGGCGCAGTAGTTCGATCACCAGGGGGGCGCGTATCTGGTCGATGGGCATGGAGCCGATGAAAGGCAGCACATACAGCTCAAGGGAGCGCCACGAATCGGCGGCATAGGCTTCGCTTACGTCGTGCCGTTTCAGTTCCAGCCACTTGGCAGCCATTCGTTCGAACGTGTTGGAGCAGGCCTCTTGCTGAGCCTGAACGATGGCGATCTGCTCTTCTTTATGGCGTTTGGGGTCAATTGCTTGAGCCAATAGGGCACGAGCCTCTCGCCGCCGTTCTCGAGCTGCGGCAAGAGTAACATCAGGGTAGGGGCCAAAACTGATGTTGGCGCGCTTCTTGTCGCTCGGCCTGTAGTAGTTGAACACCCAGAGCCTCGCACCATTCGGCTTAACCCTTAGGTAAAGCCCGTCACCGTCACCCAAGCTGTATTCCTTGGCTTCAGGCTTGGCGGTTCTCAGCTTTGAGTCGGTCAGCTTGTCTTTACTCACGGCACATCCCCCCAGTAGTAACACCAAAACCGGTGTTACAAAACCAATGTGACCGTAGATGTTACTCTTATGGCTGGATTTAGGCGACTTGCTCGGACTACTGCGGACAACAAAAAACCCGCAAGACGTTGAATCTTGCGGGTTTCTGTACTTCTTCGTTCCTGGCCGGAACATTGTTTGGTGGAGCTGGGGGGATTTGAACCCCCGTCCAAAATTACTACATCCTCGGT
>RCUP01001490.1_pt1 | contig 14185 bp, 10 predicted proteins | sample 2166341 | NCBI WGS metagenome assembly RCUP01 (sample SAMN09932325, study PRJNA488358) | compost metagenome | isolation source: compost soil in succinonitrile-enriched | place: Germany: Experimental Botanical Garden | reverse complement strand
TCAATCAGGAGCAAGCCGTCGCCGAGGCGGCCAACATCGCCTACAGCACCTCGCAACAAACCGACCAAAGTGCTCAGCGCGGTAACGCTGTGGTGACCCAGGCCGTGGACGTGATGCGTGACTTGGCCAAACATATGCAAACCGCCGGCGACGGCATCGAAGCCCTGAACGAGCAGTCGCTGGTGATCGGTACCATCGTCAAAACCATCAGCGGCATTGCCGAACAGACCAACCTGCTGGCGCTCAACGCGGCCATCGAAGCGGCGCGTGCGGGCGAACAGGGTCGCGGCTTCGCCGTGGTGGCGGATGAAGTCCGGCAACTGGCGTCGCGCACCAGCCAGGCCACCGATGAAATCGTCCTCGTGGTGCGGCAGAACCAGGACATGGCGCGCAACGCCGTGGCATTGATGACCGATGGCAAGCTCCAGGCCGAGCAGGGCCTGGCACTGGCGGCGGAAGCGGGCACGGTGATTGTCGAGATCCAGGACGGTGCACAGAAAGTGGTCAATGCGGTGGGGCAGTTTGCCAATCAACTCACTAACTGACCTGCGATCAGCTCTTGGTGGGAGTGGGCTTGCTCCGGGCGGCGTTCCGACGAAAGCGGTGTGTCATTCAACGCAACTGTGACTGAACTGACGCTTTCGCGAGCAAGCCCGCTCCCACAGGGTTACGTGGGCGCTACAATCGGCTCCTTTCCCTCAGGAGCAGACTTCCATGAGCGCTTCCCACCGCCGTCCGGTTCCCTTGTCCAAGGCTTATCGTCTGCTCAATCATGGCCCGACCGTACTGGTCAGCGCCGCCCACGATGGCCAACGCAATATCATGGCGGCAGCCTGGGCCATGCCGCTGGATTTCGAACCGCCGAAAATTGCCGTGGTGCTGGACAAGTCCACCTGGACTCGCCAGTTGCTGGAAGCCTCGGGCACGTTTGTGTTGAACGTTCCGTGCGCTGCACAGGCCGACATTGTGCAGACCGTCGGTTCGACCTCCGGCCTGGAGTTGACCCAGGGCCAGGGGCGCGACAAGTTTGAGACCTACGATTTACAGACGTTCACCGGCCAGTCGGTTGATGCGCCGATGCTCGAAGGCTGCGTGGCCTGGCTGGAGTGTCGCCTGTTGCCGGAGCCGAACAACCACCAGCAGTACGATCTGTTCCTCGCCGAAGTGATTGCCGCCCAGGCTGACGAGCGCGTGTTCAGCGAAGGCCGCTGGCACTTCGAAGGGCAAGACGCCTTGCGCACCTTGCACCACGTGGCGGGCGGGCACTTCCTGACCATTGGCGAGCCGGTGGACGGCAAGAGCTTGCAGCCGTAAGGTTTCGACTATTGAGGTTGTAAGCACATTCACCAGGAGGCCAGGCGATGAAAAAACTGCGTGTAGGGATAATTTTTGGCGGGCGCTCGGCAGAGCACGAAGTGTCGCTGCAGTCGGCGAAGAATATCGTCGACGCCCTCGATCGCTCACGCTTCGAGCCGGTGCTGATCGGCATCGACAAACAAGGCCACTGGCACCTCAACGACCCTTCCAACTTTTTGCTGAATCAGGAAAATCCGGCGCTGATCGCCCTCAACCAGTCCAACCGCGAACTGGCCGTGGTGCCGGGTAAGGCCAGTCAGCAACTGGTGGAAACTTCCAGCCAGGAAATGCTCGGCCACGTCGATGTGATCTTCCCGATTGTCCACGGCACCCTCGGTGAAGACGGTTGCCTGCAAGGCTTGCTGCGCATGGCCGATCTGCCGTTTGTCGGCTCCGATGTGCTCGGCTCGGCCGTGTGCATGGACAAGGACATCAGCAAGCGCCTGCTGCGCGATGCCGGCCTGGCCGTGACGCCGTTCGTGACATTGACCCGCGCCACGGCGGCCCGCACCGGGTTTGCCGAGGTGCGGGGCAAGTTGGGTTTGCCGCTGTTCGTCAAACCGGCGAATCAGGGCTCTTCCGTGGGCGTGAGTAAGGTCACCGACGAGGCTGAGTACAGCGCAGCGGTGGAGCTGGCCTTGAGTTTCGATACCAAGGTGTTGATCGAATCTGCCGTCAGCGGCCGCGAGATTGAATGCGCAGTGCTCGGCAATGAAGACGCCATCGCCAGTGGCTGCGGCGAGATCGTGGTGCGCAGCGGGTTCTATTCCTACGACAGCAAGTACATCGACGACACGGCTGCTGAAGTGGTGGTGCCGGCCAATATCAGCGTCGAGGCCAGCGAGCGTATTCGCGCCCTGGCCGTCGAGGCGTTCCAGATCCTGGGCTGCTCCGGCCTGGCCCGTGTCGATGTGTTCCTGACCGACAGTGGCGAAGTGCTGATCAACGAAATCAACTCGCTGCCTGGCTTCACCCGCATCAGCATGTACCCGAAATTGTGGCAGGCCACCGGCATGACCTACAGCGAGTTGGTGACGCGATTGATCGAACTGGCGCTGGAAAAACATCAGGTTCGGCAGGGGTTGAAGATCAGTCGTTAAGTGCGCTGCTGAAGGGCGCTGCGTTTATCCAGTTCACACGCGTTATCGTTAACCACCATCGCAGGCAAGCCAGCTCCCACAAAAGAACGCGCCCACGCCGAAACTGTAGGAGCCAGCTTGCTGGCGATGGACGCAAGTGCGCCGCGTTTATCCAGATCACACGCGTTATCGTTGACGACCATCGCTGGCAAGCCAGCTCCCACAAAGGACCGCGTCCGGGTCGAAAATGAAGTGAGTTCCAGACCAGTGAAGCCCCCCAAAAAGGGCCTGCTCACTGGCAGGCCTTTCATCACTCCAGCGCGTGACTCAATCCCCCAGCGCCTGCCCCTCACGCCGCGGGTCGGCACCTCCCGTCAGCGACGCTTTGCCCTGGGCGTCCTTGACCCGAACAATCGCCTGGGTGCCGCTGGTCATGTCGATTTCGCTCACGCTGTGCCCTTTGTCTTTCAGCGCCTGAATCAGCGCGGGGCTGAACTGGCCCTGTTCCAATTCTGTCGGGCCGTTGCGGCTGCCGAAGTTGGGCAGGTTGATGGCTGCTTGCGCATCGAGATTCCAGTCGAGCAGGCCGATGGTGGATTTGGCCACGTATTCGATGATTTGCGAGCCGCCGGGGGAACCGACGGTGGCGAGGAATTCGCCGCTCTGGCGGTCGAAGATCAGGGTCGGGGCCATGGACGAGCGCGGGCGTTTGCCGGGCTCGACGCGGTTGGCGACTTTCTGTCCGTTCTCCTCGGGGATGAACGAGAAGTCGGTCATCTCGTTGTTGAGCATGAAACCCTGAACCATGATGTGCGAGCCGAACGCCGACTCGATGGTGGTGGTCATCGACACGGCGCCGCCCGCGTCATCGACGGCCACCACTTGCGAGGTGGAAATCCGCAGCGGCGAACGGTCCGGCGCATAGGCCACACGGATGCCCGGCGGAGTGCCGTGTTTGGCCGTGCCCATGCTGCGTTCACCAATCAGGGCGGCGCGGCTGGCGAGGTAGGCCGGGTCGACCAGGCCCTTGACCGGCACGGGGACGAAGTCTGTATCGGCTAAGTATTGAGCGCGGTCGGCGTAGGCCAGGCGTTCGGCCTCAGAGATCAGGTGCACGGCTTGCGGGTCGGGTTCGATGCCGGCCGGGGCCGTGGTCTTGACCGGTTGCAGCGGTGCCAGCGCCAGGCGTTTATCGCGGGTCTCCAGGGCTTGCAGCGTGCCGAGGATCTGCGCCACGGCGATCCCGCCCGACGACGGTGGCGGCATGCCGCAGACCTGCCAGCGTTTGTAGTCGGTGCACAGCGGCGCGCGTTCCTTGGCCTGATAGCGCTGCAGATCGTTCAGCGACAGGCTGCCGGGGTTGGCGTGGCCTTGCACTTTGGCGACGATTTCTTCGGCGATTGGGCCTTTGTACAGTGCGTCCGCACCTTCGTTGGCGATGCGTTTGAGCACTGCGGCCAGAGCCGGGTTTTGCAGGCGCGTGCCGACGGCTTTGACGCTGCCATCGGCGTTCAGGAAATACTTGGCCATGTCCTGCGACTGGCGAATGACTGGATCTGATTCCAGCAGCGAATGCAGGCGCGGCGAAATGGCAAAGCCTTGCTCGGACAGTTTAATCGCCGGTTCAAACAGCTTGGCCCACGGCAGGCGACCGTGTTGTTTATGTGCCATCTCCAGCGCGCGCAACACGCCCGGTGTACCGACCGAGCGACCGCCGATCTGCGCCTGAGGGAACGACATCGGCTGGCCATCGGCACGCAAGAACAGCTTTTCGGTCGCGCCGGCCGGTGCGGTTTCGCGGCCGTCATACGTGCGCACTTGTTTGCCGTCCCACAACACGATCATTGCACCGCCGCCGATCCCGGAAGACTGCGGCTCAACCAGGGTCAGCACCGCTTGCATCGCAATCGCCGCATCAATCGCCGAACCGCCTTGACGCAGCATTTCGCGACCGGCCTCAGCAGCCAGAGGATTGGCAGCGGCAGCCATGTGTTTGCTGGCGTGACGGGTTTGCAGGTCGGTGCGGAAACCGGAAGCGGCTTCCGGGGCCAGCGGCAAAGTCGAGGAGGGCGGGGCGTTGCACGCGGTGAGGGTCAGGGCGCTGATGATCAGCGTCAGGGCTGGCAGGCGAAAGCGGCTCAAGGGCAAGGCTGAAAACACGCGGGCTCTCCGTCCGTGGGATAAAAGTCTCAGGGACTTTATCGACCGCTCGGTCGCGACGCAAACCGATGGGCATTTTTGTCTTTCTTTTCAGGGCGGATGTTCGCTAGGGTCAACCGCAATCGACCGACCGCACACGTCCCCTGTAGGAGTGAGCCCGCTCGCGATAGCGGTGGGTCAGTCAGCAATGATGTTGAATGTGATAACGCTATCGCGAGCAGGCTCACTCCTACAATTACAAGATCAACAAGAGACCGATATGCACAGCGAGTTCCCCACCGAATCCAGCTACCGCGATCAACGCGAACAGTTCATCGCCGCCGCTAACGCCGCCGGTGCCACGCTCACCTCGTACGCCCATCCACGCTGCGGCCCCTTTGGCGAACCCCTGAGCACCGACGTCGCCGTGCTCGGCGATCCACAGGCCAAACGCCGACTGGTAGCGCTCAGCGGTACGCACGGTGTTGAGGGCTATTACGGCTCGGACTGCCAGATCGAATGGCTGAAAACCTTCGAACCTGGTTCGCTGCCCAAGGATGTCGCGGTGGTCATGGTTCACCTGATCAACCCATGGGGCACGGCGTGGTTACGCCGGGTCAACGAAGACAACATCGACCTCAACCGCAATCATCTGGATTTCACCGGGCCGCTACCGGATAACCGCGCATACGCCGCACTGCATGAAATCTACGCCTGCACCGATTTGCACGGCCCCGAGCGCCAACGCGCGGATGCCTTGCTCGATGCGCAGATCAACGAACACGGCTGGCCGGCGGTGATGTCGATTGTCGAGGGTGGTCAACACAGCCATCCCGACGGACTGTTTTACGGCGGCCGCGCGCCGAGCTGGTCGAATCGCACGCTGCACCAAATCATCAAAACGCATCTGGCTGGCGCTGAAACCGTGATGTGTTTTGACCTGCACACCGGTGCTGGCGAATACGGTCATCCGATGTTGCTGACCATCACCCAGGCGCCTTACCCGGCACTCGCGCAGGCCCAGGCAATTTATGGCTCTTGGCTTTACACCCTGCACACCGGCGCCGACACCTTGAGCGAAACCGGAGTGGCCGCGACTGCCACCGGTTACACCTCACAGGCGTTGCTTAATGCATTGCCGGACGTGCAATTGATGCCGTTCGTGATCGAGTGCGGGACGTATCCGGGGCCGGATGTGCATCGGCATTTGCGTGATGACCAGTGGCTGCATTTGCACGGTGATCCGCTGGATGCGATAGGGCGCGAGATCAAACTGAATCTGCTTGAGCAGTTCTATCCAACTGATCCGGATTGGCGGGCGATGGTCGGTTTGCGCACTCGGCAAATCTGGGCGAAAGGGTTGTCGGCGTTGGCTTGCTGAAAAGGCATTTCGCGCCTGTAGTACCTCGCCGCAACTTGGCGGTTGCTCTGCATTTTTCCTACAGATTTTTCAGGTCGACAACTTACGCGCCCTTACCTGAGGATGGTTTTTATCGTTTTTTCCAGGATGGATTTCAGATGAAAAGGATGAGTCCGTTGCCATTCAACTCTATGTTCAGTCGGCCATTGTCATGAGTGTTTCCAATGAGGACCGCGATTTTCTGGTGGCGATGGGCAGTCGCATTGCTCACTTACGCACAGTTCACGAGATAACACAGACTCGGTTTGCACGGGCTTTAGGTCTTTCCCGGCAAACCTTTCAGGGCTACGAGGAGGGCACTCGCAGCATGCCGGTGACGACACTGGTGAAGATGGCATTTGCGCTTCGCGTGCCTGTTGAAGACCTGCTCGGCGTTCCCTCGTACACGGAGAGGCCCAGACGCAGCTTGACCTCGACGTGGTATCGACGGCTGCAGTCCATCAATGAACTTTCGAAGGTCCAACAGAAGGTCATTGCGCAGATGCTCGACGCGCTGATCGCGCAGGCAGCGACCAAAACGAGCAACGAAGAAAAAGAAGTTTGAAGTAACCCAAAGAACGCGGAACCAAGGTGCACGAACACCCTGGCCCCGCTAACCAAAAGCAGCTAGACAGGAGCTAATCATGGCTAAAACCAATCATACGTCATCAACCCCCCATCACTGAACGCCGGCTGAAAATCGCCGCTGATTTTTACCCCGTCCACACCAAGGAAAAAACCTACAGCCCCGCCAAACCGGTGCCCTGGATCAGGCTTCGCGGACTGTGGTTACGACAGGCAGGATTCGAGGTAAACGAAAACGTCAAAGTGCGTGTGATGAAAGGGTGTCTGGTGATTACAGCGGAATAGATGAAGCGTCCGAGTAAAGCCGCAACGCTATTTGCGTAGGAAAAAACGCCGCTAATCCTCAGGGATAGCGGCGTTTTTTCTCAAATAGCGCTTTTGATTATCTTGAATTTTGTGGCGGGCGAGGCCGGTATTACTTGGCTAAAAGCCTGATTGTGAGGAAGGCATTATCTTGAATTTGATATTGGCTTATGTGAAAAAAGGCGAAGTGCAAACTGTAAGCACTGATCCAATCGAAAGGGCTGAAGAAAGGCCTTCTGTAGGTGGGGAGCCGGAGGGGGGATTATTGCAGGCATAAAAAAACGGCCTACCTTTCGGTAAGCCGTTTTTAGTACTTGGTGGCTACACAGGGACTTGAACCCCGGACCCCAGCATTATGAATGCTATGCTCTAACCAACTGAGCTATGTAGCCAAGTGGCGCGCATTATTCCCCTGAAATGGAAAAGCGTCAAGCGTAAATTTAAAATATTTCTTCTTATTTTCAACCGCTTATCCTCCAGCCCGGAAAATCCGGGCCGGGCGGGGCATCAACGCAGCTGAAATCTTGCCGTATTGGCGCTCAAGGCGTGGCTGCCCCGACTCAGGGTATCCGCCGCAAGGTTCACCGCGCGTGCGCCTTCGAGCAGACGCACGGCCGCCTGATCGACCTGCTGGATATTGCCGCTGACTTCGTCGGCGGTGCTCGCCTGTTCCTCAACCGCCGTGGCGATCTGCGCCAACGTGTCGGTAACGCTTTGCACGGCGCTGGCGATTTCACCCAAACGTTCACCGAGACCGGTGACTGACTCGGCATCGGTTTGCGCCTGGCCGCAGGCAGCTTCCATCAAACTCACGGCTTCGTTGACCGTTGCGCGCAAACTGTCGACCGTACCGGCGATCTGCGCAGTTGACGACTGTGTACGTTGCGACAGGCTGCGCACCTCGTCGGCGACCACGGCAAAGCCGCGACCCTGTTCACCGGCGCGTGCGGCTTCAATGGCTGCGTTGAGCGCGAGCAGGTTGGTCTGTTCGGCAACACCGCGAATGGTGTCGACCACCAATTGAATCTGCTGACCTTGTTCACTGACCCGACCGAGTGCCGCTGCAGTTTCGTTCAAACGCTGATTGAGCTGCTGAATACTTGCCGTAGTGCGTTGGCTATCGCGGCTGCTGTCAGCGGCAATGCGCCGGGTGTGCTGAGCGCTGCCGGAGGCCTGTTCGCAGCTTTGCGCCACGCCTTGCGAGGTCGCGGCCAATTGCGTGGCAGCAGCGGCGATCTGGCTGATCTGCAACTGTTGCGCCTCGACTTCGCTGAGGGCGCCGCTGGAATGCTCGTTGAGACTGCGCACGGCGCTGCTCAGTTGCGAAGTCTCGTGATCGACGCCAAGCATGCTGCTACGCAGTTGCACCACGGCCACGTTGAGTGCAGTGCTGATCGCCGCGAGTTCATCACGACCCACGACCGGCACTTGCAAACTCAGATTGCCATCGCGCAGGGCTTCGGCGAGTAGGGTGATGCCGCTGGCGCTGCGACGGATCGAGGCTTGCAGGCAGACAAACAGGTACAACGCCGCGAGCAGCAGGCAGCCGAAAATCGCCGCGACGATGATGAACTGACGAATCGCCGAGCTGTGGTAGGCATCGAGTCGTTGATCCAGCGACACCAGCGATTGCTGGCGCAGTGCGGCTAGGTCGGTCAGCAGCGCATCGAGGCTGCGTTCGAACTCTTCGGGTTTGAGATTGATAGAGCCGCCGAACACGCCGTCGTCCAACACCTTCAGACCGCTGTCGAGGTTTTTGAGGCTGTCGTGGTATTGGCTGGCCCAGCTCTGCTGATCTTGCGGCAGACGTGCTTCGAGCAGCGTGGCCGTTTTGACCAGTTGCTCGCGGGCGTCACCGATGCGGCTGCGCAGGTCGCGCAACTGCAAACGGCTTTGCAGGGTGAATTGGCCGGAGACGACCGAGGCCTGGCCGACGGCGGCAAGGCGTCCAACGCGTTCGATCAGGTCCGGGGCGTGTTGCGTGGAGATCTGCGTGAGCAGATAGGTTTCCAGCCACGGCGCGAGGGTCAGGCGATTGTCCATGACGATCTGTTCGCGCAACGCTTGCAGCGCGCTGAGGGCGTTGGTGAAGCGGTCGTAACCGTCCGGCCACCAACCGACACCACTGAGGCTTTTCGAATCCAGCCCATTCAGCGCGGTTTGCAGCGCTTGATAGCGGGTGAGGGTTTCGCTTTCCGCGCCTTCGTTTTTCAACGCGTTGCCCAAATCGGTGGTGGCTTGCAGAACCGCCGGTTGCACCGCGTCGAATGCGCCCATGGCGGCGAGGGTGGCCGGCGTCGGTTGGCGATTGGTTTCCGTGGCGCGCCAACGCGCGGCGCGGTCACGTTGGGCGGCGAGCAGGTTGTCCAGCGCATCCAGCGCGAGCAACTGACGCACGCCGGCACGTTCGCCGGAAATCAGATTGAGTTTGTCGCGATAGTCCTGGCCAATCATCAACAGGCTGCCGGCCAACGGCAGAATGAACAGCAGAAACAACAACTGGAATTTACCTGCGAAGCCAAACCGCCCCAGCAATTTGATCCCCGGTGAAAGGAAAGCCTGCATGCCTCATGACTCCTCTGGACACCACGCACCATTGGCGTGCATCGCGGTCGTTCGACGTTGATGTTGTGCCCTGCTAAAAGGCCTCGAAAGTTCACTCTCGCCCGCTCTGTAGGCCGGCTCTGTAGCGAAACTTCCCAATGTCGGTCGCCTTTGTAAGGCGCCCGCGTTCAAGGGATGAAACAAGGCAAGATTCAGACCATGGCGTTGCGCTATCACCTTGCCGAACACCCTGCCCCTGTAGGAGCTGACGCAGGCTGCGATCTTTTGATCTTTGTTTTTAAGATCAAGATCAAAAGATCGCAGCCTGCGGCAGCTCCTACAGGAATTGATCTGTGATTCAGTTGGTTAGTTAGCTGGCTAAGGGGATGGCGCTGGCGCACCGAAAAATGGCACATTGACGCACCTGCCTGCGTGCACCCATCTGCTGTCCGGAAACTTTCATGGCTATCAGCAACGTTCAGACCGCCGCTGCCTCGGCGCCCGCTGCTCCGCAAAGCAGCCCATTGGTGATGCGTATCATCGGCGCGGTGGCGCTGGCGCATTTGATCAACGACCTGATCCAGTCGGTATTGCCGTCGATCTACCCGATGCTCAAGGCCAATTACGGCCTGACCTTTACTCAGGTCGGCCTGATTACTCTGACCTTTCAGCTGACCGCATCTTTGTTGCAGCCGTGGGTCGGTTATCACACCGATCGGCATCCGAAACCCTGGCTGTTGCCGGCGGGGTCGATTTGCACGTTGATTGGCATCGTGATGATGTCGATGGTTGGCAGCTTCCCCTTGATTCTGCTGGCGGCGGCGCTCATCGGTATCGGTTCCTCGACGTTCCACCCCGAAGCCTCGCGGATCGCACGACTCGCCTCGGGCGGACGCTTTGGTCTGGCGCAATCGACCTTCCAGGTCGGCGGTAACGCCGGCTCCGCGTTCGGTCCGTTGCTGGCGGCGGCGATCATCATTCCGTTCGGTCAGGCCAACGTGGCGTGGTTCGGCTTGTTCGCGGTGTTTGCGTTATTCGTGCTGTACCGCATCAGTCGCTGGTACGCCCATCACTTGAACCTGTTCAAGCTCAAGGCCGGTCAGGCAGCGACTCACGGGCTGTCGAAGGGCAGGGTGACCAGTGCGTTGGTGGTGCTGGGGCTGTTGGTGTTCTCCAAGTATTTCTACATGGCCAGCCTCACGAGCTATTTCACGTTCTACCTGATCGAGAAGTTCGACCTGTCGGTGGCCAGTTCGCAGTTGCACCTGTTCCTGTTCCTCGGTGCGGTGGCGGCGGGCACGTTCTTTGGCGGGCCGATCGGCGACAAGATCGGGCGTAAGGCGGTGATCTGGTTCTCGATCCTCGGCGTCGCGCCGTTCACGCTGCTGATGCCTCACGTCGATCTGTTCTGGACGACCGTTCTCAGCGTGGTGATCGGCTTCATTCTGGCTTCAGCGTTCTCGGCGATTGTGGTGTACGCGCAGGAACTGGTGCCGGGTAATGTCGGGATGATTGCCGGGGTGTTCTTCGGTTTGATGTTTGGTTTTGGCGGGATTGGCGCGGCGTTGCTGGGGCACCTGGCGGATATTCACGGGATTGAGTACGTGTATTTCCTCTGCTCGTTCCTGCCGTTGTTTGGCGTGTTGGCAATCTTCTTGCCGCGTACCAAAAAGGCCTGATTCACGCATTTCCCATTGTAGGAGTGAGCCTGCTCGCGATAGCGGTGTGTCAGTCAGCACATCTGTAGCTGATAGAACGCTATCGCGAGCAGGCTCACTCCTACAGGGGGAATGTGTTGAGGCATAAATTTCAGGCACAAAAAAGCCGCGTATCAAACGCGGCTTTTTCTTGGGCGTAACGCTTACACGTTGAAGCGGAAGTGCATCACGTCGCCGTCCTTGACGATGTAATCCTTGCCTTCCAGGCGCCATTTACCGGCTTCTTTGGTACCGGCTTCGCCCTTGTACTGGATGAAGTCGTTGTAGGCGATGACTTCGGCACGGATGAAGCCTTTCTCGAAGTCGGTGTGGATCACGCCGGCAGCCTGAGGTGCGGTGGCACCGACTTTGACGGTCCAGGCGCGGACTTCTTCGACACCGGCGGTGAAGTAGGTCTGCAGGTGCAGCATTTCGTAACCGGCGCGGATCACGCGGTTCAGGCCAGGCTCTTCCAGGCCCAGGGCCTCGAGGAACATGTCTTTCTCTTCGCCGTCGTCGAGCTCGGCGATCTCGGCTTCGATCTTGTTGCACACCGGTACAACCACGGCGCCTTCTTCTTCGGCGATGGCGCGTACAACGTCCAGGTGCGGGTTGTTCTCGAAACCGTCTTCAGCGACGTTGGCGATGTACATGACCGGTTTGGTGGTCAGCAGGTGGAAGCCCTTGATCACCGCTTTCTCGTCGGTGCCCATGTTCTTCATCAGGCTGCGCGCCGGCTTGCCTTCGGTGAAGTGAGCGATCAGTTGCTCCAGCAGGCCTTTCTGAACCACGGCGTCCTTGTCACCGCCCTTGGCGTTGCGCGCGACTTTCTGCAGTTGCTTCTCGCAGCTGTCGAGGTCGGCGAAGATCAGTTCCAGGTCGATGATTTCGATGTCGCGTTTCGGGTCGACGCTGTTGGAAACGTGGATCACGTTTTCGTCTTCGAAGCAGCGCACCACGTGAGCGATGGCGTCGGTCTCGCGGATGTTGGCGAGGAACTTGTTGCCCAGGCCCTCACCTTTCGAGGCGCCGGCCACCAGGCCTGCGATGTCGACGAATTCCATGGTGGTCGGCAGGATGCGCTTCGGATTGACGATGGCCGCCAGTGCTTCCAGGCGCGGATCCGGCATCGGCACGATGCCGCTGTTCGGCTCGATGGTGCAGAAGGGGAAGTTCTCGGCCGCGATACCGGATTTGGTCAGGGCGTTGAACAGGGTGGACTTGCCGACGTTAGGCAGGCCGACGATGCCGCAATTGAATCCCATGGTGTTTCCCCTCGGATAAGAGTCAGGCCTTCTGGCTGTGCAGGTTTTTCATCGCGCGGTTCCATTCACCGGCGAGGATATCCGGCAGCACGCCGAGGGCAAAGTCGATGCTGGCATCGAGTTTTTCCTGTTCGGCGCGTGGCGCACGACCCAGGACGAAATTTGAAACCATACTGGCGACGCCCGGATGACCGATGCCAAGCCGCAGGCGGTGGAAAGTGTTCTGATTGCCCAGTTGCGCAATGATGTCGCGCAACCCGTTGTGACCGCCATGGCCGCCGCCCTGCTTGAGCTTGGCAACGCCGGGTGGCAGGTCGAGTTCGTCGTGCGCCACGAGGATTTCTTCAGGCTTGATGCGGAAGAAACCGGCGAGTGCCGCCACGGCCTGGCCGCTGCGGTTCATGTACGTGGTGGGAATCAGCAGACGAACATCCTGACCCTGATGCGAATAGCGCCCGGTCAGGCCAAAATATTTGCGATCGGCCACAAGATTCACATTCTGTGCGTGGGCGATGCGCTCAACAAAAAGGGCCCCTGCGTTATGCCGGGTCTGGTCGTATTCGGCGCCTGGATTACCCAGGCCAACGATCAGTTTGATGGCAGTCACGATAGGGGCCCTTCCTTTGAGTGGTGAGTAACATCGCCGCAATCAGGCAAAGCGGCGAAAGTGGACGAAAAATGCTCATTTACCATGGATGTAAACTCCGCGTTCTCGCCCGCTTTCTCGCTACGTTCCAGTCCGCGATGTTACTTGCTCACTCAGGCTAAACAGAGTGAATTACTCTGCTGCGCCTTCTTCGGTAGCTTCTGGAGCAACGCGTGGAGCGTGTACGTTTGCAACAGCTTTGTCGTCACCGTGAGCCAGTGCAACGAACTCAACGCCTTTAGGGGCTTTGAGGTCGGACAGGTGGACGATTGCGCCGATTTCCAGAGCCGACAGGTCGACTTCGATGAACTCAGGCAGATCTTTCGGCAGGCAAGTTACTTCGATTTCGTTCAGGACGTGCGAGATCTCGCCGCCTTTCTTGACCGGAGCTTCTTCACCAACAAAGTGCACAGGCACGATAGCGGTCAGTTTCTGACCGGCTACGACGCGTACGAAGTCAGCGTGCAGAACGTGACCCTTGGACGGGTGACGTTGCAGAGCTTTGATGATGACGTTCTGCTTTTTGCCGCCAACGTTCAGTTCGATAACGTGGCTGTAGGCAGCTTCGTTTTCGAGCAGTTTGGCAACTTCTTTGGCCAGCATGCTGATGGATTCAGGGGCTTTGTCGCCACCGTAAACTACAGCTGGAACCAGGCTTGCGAGACGACGCAGGCGGCGGCTCGCACCTTTCCCCAGGTCGGAACGCACTTCAGCATTCAGAGTAAAATCGTTCATGTTGTATCTCCAAAATAACCACACTCGCCCCAGCGTTTGCGACCAGCGCTAAAGGCGATATGGGCAAAAAAGCCCCGCCCCGACAGGAATGCCGGGGCGGGGCGCTTTTCGTCAACGAGACATTTCGAGAAGGGCAGGGCCCTTAACGGAACATCGCGCTGATCGATTCTTCATTGCTGATGCGGCGAACCGCTTCGGCAACAACCGGTGCGATATCCAGTTGACGGATACGTGCACAGGCTTGTGCTGCAGCGGACAGCGGGATGGTGTTAGTCACCACCAGCTCGTCCAGCACGGAATTTTCGATATTCTCGATGGCCCGACCCGACAGCACAGGGTGTGTGCAGTAGGCAAAGACCTTGGCTGCGCCATGCTCTTTCAGGGCCTTGGCCGCGTGGCACAGAGTGCCGGCGGTATCGACCATGTCATCGACCAGA
>RCUP01001484.1_pt1 | contig 14240 bp, 10 predicted proteins | sample 2166341 | NCBI WGS metagenome assembly RCUP01 (sample SAMN09932325, study PRJNA488358) | compost metagenome | isolation source: compost soil in succinonitrile-enriched | place: Germany: Experimental Botanical Garden | reverse complement strand
TGCTTGCTCCTTTTAAATCCAGACCTTTACTTTGCACTATCAAATGAGAGAAAGCATTGCTTTTCAATAATTGATTCACGGAAAGTGAATCCAACAAATAAAAAAACGAAAGATGATTCAAAGAAACTTCATGCTTCAAATGCAGATGTGCTGTATGTCCCACAAGGGACTGCGGAAGGAATAGTTATAAATTAACATTGAGTTATGACCCTTCTCCGCTTATGTGAAGAAGGGTTTTTTTATTGCCAATAAAAAAGAAAAAAGATGAAAAAAGTATATATAAATGAATACGGACCGAGAGTTTCAGCTGCGGTTTATGGCTTTTGGAGATGGACGGAAGAAGACCTTTCAGAAACAAAGAATTTTGAAGAGGTAGTTTTGTTCACACGTGAGTTGGGAATCGACACGTATGATTTAAGTTCTAATGGAGGTCAATTGGAAACCGAATTCGGAAAGCTAATTGAGTCCGGAGTAATTGATCAATCGGAATTGATTCTTTCCACCAAAGTAGGACGAAGAGAATATTCCGGAGCTTATGGAAGCGGAATTTATTACGATTTAAGTGCGCAGCACATTACCAAAAGTGTGGAGCAATCATTGAATCGACTGAAACGGGATAAAATTGATATTCTCATTCTGGAAAACTTTGATTTCCTGTCGAATTTTGAGCAAACGGCTTCTGCATTGTTAAAATTACAGCGGAGCGGAAAGATTTCCTATATCGGGGTTTCGAACTTCAATGTCTTTCAACAGCGTTTGCTTTCATCCTCACTTTCACAACCGATTATTACCAATCACCTCGAATTGAATTTATTGCAAACCGAAGCTCTGCACGACGGACGATACGATTTTATCCGGGAGCAACATAGCCGGGCCCTGGCTTTTTCTCCTTTGGCTGATGGCCGGATTTTATTAGGTGAAGATGCTCAGGCAGTCAAATTGCGTTTGGCATTGATTGAAATCGGGAGGAAGTACGAAGCAAATGTGGAACAAATTGCAGTTGCCTGGTTGAATAAACTGGGAGCGCTTCCAATCATCGGAAGTAAAGAAAAGCGCCGGATCCAAAATGCTGCGACAGCACATACATTCGAATTGACTCAGGAAGACTGGTACTTTCTTTACAACGCTACGAAATAGCCATGGAAAGCTTTAGAACGGAGTACGAGCTTCAGGTAGAGGCAAAAAAACTACGGGTAGAAAAAGACATTCTTGAATTGGGGGATAAAATTGCCGCATTCAAGGATGGAAAAATTCCGGATGATAAATTCCGGTCGTTGAGATTGGCTCGTGGTGTTTACGGACAACGGCAACTCGGAGTGCAAATGATCCGGATCAAACTTCCTTATGGAAAAGTAACTTCCAATCAGTTGCGTAGAATTGCCCAGGTCAGCGATGAATACAGTACTGGAAGATTACACATTACAACCCGGCAGGATATTCAGATTCATCATGTTTCCCTGGATCGAACCCCGCAATTGTGGGCAGATCTGGAAAAAGACGATGTGACTTTGCGCGAAGCTTGTGGAAATACGGTTCGAAATGTAACAGCAAGTGATAATGCGGGAATTAATCCGGAGGAGTTGTTCGATGTGACTCCTTATGCGGAACAGGTTTTTCAGTACTTTTTGCGCAAACCTTTCGGACAGGAATTGGGTCGGAAGATCAAAATTGCCTTCAGCTCGGATGACCAAGACGATGCATTTACCTTTATTCATGATTTTGGTTTTATTCCACGAATCGAGCTTCAAGGTGAATCGGAAATAAAAGGGTTTAAGGTGTTGATAGGAGGAGGTTTAGGTGCTCAGCCTTTTCTGGCGCATGTAGCCTATGATTTTCTTCCGGCAACAGAGATTATTCCGTTTATGGAAGCTGCCATTCGCATTTTCGATCGCTATGGAGAACGAAACAGTCGAAACAAGGCACGTATGAAATACCTGATCTCTAAAATTGGCTTGGAAACTTTTTTAGAATTAGTAGGTAAAGAAAAAGAAGCTGTTCAATTTGATTTGAATAGAGATCAGGTTAAACCACTAAATGAATTCGAGTACGAAGAACTGGCTCCGGTTGAAACAGAGAAATTGTTTACAACAGATTCAGATTACAACCAATGGATTCGGACGAATGTATTTCCACAAAAGCAAGCGGGGTATTTGGCCGTTTATGTGAAAGTTCCGTTGGGCGATTTTTATACCGATCAGGCTCGCTCTTTAGCTTATTTGCTCGATAGTTTGAACCTTCCTGAATTGCGTTTTACGATCAATCAGAACATTCAGATAAGAGGAGTGAAACCGGAACAGTTACAAACCGTTTATGCGCAACTTGCCCAATTGAACTTAATTGAATCGGGATATGGTGGTTTGACAGACATTACGGCTTGTCCGGGAACAGATACCTGTAATCTGGGAATTTCAAACAGCACCAATGTTGCTTTGGAACTGGAATCGTTTATCCGTACAAGTTATCCGAAACTCATTGAAGAAACAGGAATTCGGATAAAGATCAGCGGTTGTATGAATTCGTGCGGACAGCACGGCTTGGCTCACATCGGCTTTCACGGCAGTTCCATCAAAACGAAAGAAGGAACTCTTCCTGCTTTACAAGTATTGCTGGGAGGAGGACAAGCAGGAGCCGGAACCGGAAGGATCGCGGAAAAAGTAATCAAAGTACCGAGTAAACGCATCTTGAAAGTTGTTCAGGCAATTTTAGATGATTACCTCCAATTTCATGAAAATGACGAAGCTTTCAACACCTATTACGACAAACAGGGAAACACTTATTTCTACAATCTGTTAAAGCCACTGACCGATCTGGAGCAAGTGGAAGCTGAAGAATACGTGGATTGGGGACAAAATGAACGGTTCGCAACTGCGATTGGAGTAGGAGAATGTGCCGGAGTAATGATTGATCTGGTGGCTACTTTGTTCTTTGATGCGGAAGAAAAACTGGTTTCGGCTCAGGAAGCGTTGAAAGAAAATCGTTATGCCGACGCGCTATATTACGGTTATGCGGCAGGAGTTCATTCTGCGAAAGCAAAATTGATCGAAAAAGGAATCAGATGTAACACCCAACATGGAATACTGACTGATTTCGATACGCATCTGGGAGCTGATTTCGGTTACTCCGACTCCAATCTGTTCAGTGAATTCATTTTGAGAATGAACAAAGAAAAAGCTTCGGAAGCATTTGCGCTGCAATATGTGAGTGAAATAGAAGAATTGATCCTTCGCATGCGCTCCATCGGTCACCAAGGGCTGATCAACGGCGAGGCAATCAACAATTAAAATTGAAAAAATGAATAACAAGGAAAATCCGCAAATTTCATTGGTCGGCGCAGGTCCCGGGGATGTCGAATTGATTTCCGTAAAAGGATTGAATCGCTTGAAAAAAGCAAACGTTGTTCTCTACGATGCGTTGGTAAATGAAGAATTACTGACTTATGCTCCGACAGCTAAAAAGATTTTTGTAGGGAAGCGAAAAGGGTTCAAAGCTTACGAACAGGAACAAATCAATCAATTAATGGTGGATGCTGCGAACGAATTCGGGCATGTGGTTCGTTTAAAGGGTGGCGATTCGTTCGTTTTCGGACGGGGAATGGAAGAAATTCTCTTTGCAAGACAGCATCAGATTCCAACGGAAGTCATTCCGGGTATTTCGAGTTCAATTTCGGTGCCTGCTTTAGCTGAAATCCCGGTAACACATAGAGGAATCAGTAATTCATTTCTGGTCCTTTCAGCCACTTTAGCGGATGGATCGTTGAATCCTGAATTGAAGAAAGCAACAGAGCTTCATGCCACCATTGTCATCCTGATGGGAATTGCCCAACTTCCGAAGATTGTGGAATTGTATCAAGCTGCGAATAAAGGAGAAATCCCGGTTTCTGTTGTTTACAATGGTTCGTTGGAAAATCAGCAGGAAGTTTTCGGAACAATTGATACCATTATCAGGCAAAATGAGAACGTTTCCGCTTCAGGTCCGGGAGTGATTGTGATCGGAGAAGTTGTTTCTCTGGCGGCTAATTATAGCACTAAAGCTTATCAGGAATCTATCAGTTGTTGTATTTCATGAGGGAAGCAGTAGAACAGAACGAATTGTTCCCGGTTTTTCTGAAAACGAATGAATTGCAGGTTCTACTGGTTGGTGGCGGTGCTGTGGCTTTGGAAAAACTCACGGCGCTGCTAAGCAATTCACCTCATACAACGGTTTCGGTTGTAGCATTGGAATTTAGCGAATCGTTTATTGATTTTGCAGAAAGACACGAACAGGTGTATTTGGAAAATCGTGCTTTCGAGGAAGAAGATGTGAAGGGGAAACAATTGGTGATTACTGCACTGAATGATCTGGAATTATCTGCTTCTTTGAAAACGATCAGCAATGAAGCAGGGATTTTGTACAATGCAGCAGATAAACCTGAATTGTGCGATTTCTATTTGGGATCAGTCGTTAAAAAAGGAAATGTGAAAATCGGGATTTCTACAAATGGAAAGTCTCCGACACTGGCGAAAAGACTCAAAGAATTGTTTGATGAGAATTTGCCGGAAGAAATTGATGATTCTGCTTTGCATTTAAATCAGTTTCGCAACTACCTCAAGGGAGATTTCGCGAATAAAGTAAAGAAACTCAATCAGGTAACGGCCGGTTTATTGGCGAATCCGAAGAGACCATGGTATTTCTTTTCTCCGTGGAAATTATTGGCTTATTTCTGTGGAGTAGTTGGGGTTTTACTCACCGGACATTTGCTCTTTACCTTGATTCCACTGGAAAGTATCTGGAACTCAGCATCGGGAATGATCGATTCTTTGACCATTGATTTCGCCTATTTTATTTTAGCCGGATTCATAGCTCAAATGATCGATGGAGCGCTGGGAATGGCTTATGGAGTGAGCGCAACTACTTTTTTATTGTCTTACGGAATTACGCCGGCTGTTTCAAGTATGGCCGTACACGCTTCCGAAATATTTACAAGCGGAGTTTCCGGAATCATGCATTTGCGTTTCGGAAATGTGAATAACCGTTTGTTTAAATCGATTTTGATTCCCGGTGTTTTGGGAGCCATTGTCGGAGCTTATGTGTTGTCGGAGTTTGAATCGTACAACAACATCATTAAACCGATTGTCAGCGCGTACACCTTGTTTTTAGGAGGATTGATCATCTACAAAGTCCTTCGGAAGAAACAAGCACGTAAGAAAGTGACCAAAGTTGGTTGGCTGGGACTTTTAGGTGGTTTTCTGGATTCCATCGGAGGCGGAGGCTGGGGGCCGGTTGTTTCTTCGACCTTAATTGCGCGAGGAAAGCATCCGCGAATGATCGTCGGATCGGTGAATCTGGCTGAGTTTTTTGTTTCGCTGGCAAGTTCCTTTACTTTTTTCACGGTCATCGGAACATCAAATGTATGGCAACCGATTGCAGGATTGGTTTTAGGAGGTGTTTGTGCCGCACCAATTGCCGCATACCTGGCTTCCAAGTTGAATATCAAAGCCATGATGTTGTTTGTAGGAATTGTAGTCGTTATAGTCAGTCTGCGCAATTTTCTGACTCTAATATTTTAAAAAATGATTGAAAAAATAAAGGCAATAGCTTATACGAATCTGGAAGATTATTTATTCCGGATTGCTTCGCTGGAAGGGGTGAAAGTAGCTTTTTCTTCGAGTTTGAGTTGGGAAGATCAGGTGTTGACTCATGCGATTTATTCGCAGGAATTACCTATTCGGGTGTTTACGTTGGATACGGGGCGTTTGTTCCCCGAAACATACAGTGTGATCGAATCGACCCGCCAGCGATACCAAAAGGAACTGGAGGTTTATTTTCCTCAATCTCATGCGGTAGAGAATTTACTCACAGAAAAAGGTCCGCTGAGTTTTTACGAATCACTGGAAAACCGGAAAGAATGCTGTTTCATTCGCAAGGTAGAACCTTTGAACCGGGCTTTGAAGGGTGTCGATGTTTGGATTACCGGGCTTCGTGCAGATCATTCTGAAAACAGGGCAGCTTTGGAATTGGTTGAATGGGATGAACAACGCCGGATTGTTAAGGTAAATCCATTGGCGAATTGGACTTTGGAAGAAGTGGAGGCTAACATCAGACAATACACCATTCCGTACAATGTTTTACAGGATCGGGGATTTGTGAGTCTGGGATGCCAACCTTGTACACGCGCCATTCGTGAAGGTGAATCTTTTCGTGCCGGAAGATGGTGGTGGGAAGACAACTCGAAAAAAGAATGTGGATTGCATAGTTAAAATATTTTCTCCCCTTGAGGGGAGACTAAGAGGGGTGGCGGATTTTGAAATGCCATCCCCCTTGATCCCCCTTCAAAGGGGGAGTAAGAAATAATTAAATAAGAAAATGAAAGATTATTTAGACGAATTAGAGGCGGAAGCCATTTATATCCTGAGAGAAGTTGCAGGGCAATTTGACCGGCCGGCCTTGTTGTTCTCAGGAGGAAAAGACAGCATTTGCTTAGTGCATTTGGCATTGAAGGCATTCAGACCGGGAAAATTTCCTTTTCCCCTGGTTCATGTCGATACTGGACATAATTTTCAGGAAGCACTTGATTTCAGGGATGCTTTAGCCAAAGAATTAGGTGAGCAACTGATCGTTCGGAATGTGAGTGATACGATTGCTAAAAACAAATTGCAGGATGCGAAAGGAAAGTTTCCAAGTAGAAATGCTCTGCAGACTCATACGTTGCTGGAAGTCATTGAAGAATTCGAATTCGATGCGTGTATTGGCGGAGCGAGAAGAGATGAGGAAAAAGCCAGAGCAAAAGAACGCGTGTTTTCTGTGAGAGATGAATTTGGTCAGTGGGATCCGAAATTGCAAAGACCAGAATTGTGGAGTATCTACAATGGTAAAATCGACAAAGGTGAAAACGTGCGTGTTTTCCCAATCAGTAACTGGACTGAACTGGACGTTTGGAATTACATCAAGCGCGAAAACATTCAATTGCCTGAAATCTATTTTACGCACGAACGAGAATGTGTTGTAACAGAACACGGACAGCTCATGGCGAACAATGAATTTTTGAACCTGGATGAAACGGATCAGATTGTGACCAAAAAAGTGCGTTATCGCACAGTGGGTGACATGACCTGTACAGCTGCTGTTGAAAGCGAAGCCTTTACTGTGGAAGATATTATTGCAGAGATTGCCGATGCAAAAATCTCGGAAAGAGGAGCCACTCGTATGGATGACCGTATTTCGGAAGCTGCAATGGAAGACAGGAAAAAAGGAGGGTATTTTTAATTAGTAATTATTTCCCCCTTTGAAGGGGGATAAAGGGGGATGGCCACCCCTCTCAATCTCCCCTCAAGGGGAGAGGTGGTGACAAACAATTCAACAAAATGGATTTATTAAGATTTTTCACAGCAGGAAATGTAGATGACGGCAAGAGTACCTTAATCGGGCGTTTGCTTTACGATAGCCAGTCAATTTCTACCGATATCATAGAAACGTTAACTCGTCAGAGTAAAACAACGGGAGAGAATACCACGATCGATCTGGCGCTATTGACAGATGGCTTGCGCGCAGAGCGTGAACAGGGAATCACCATCGATGTGGCTTACAAGTATTTTTCAACCGACAAGCGGAAGTTTATCATTGCGGATACTCCCGGACATGCACAATACACACGGAATATGTTCACGGGAGCTTCAACTGCTCAGTTGGCAATTATCCTCGTGGATGCACGAAACGGAATTACGGATCAAACCAAGCGACACAGTATTATTTCCGCAACACTTGGAATTCCTCAGGTATTGTTGTGTGTCAATAAAATGGATTTGGTGGCTTACAGTGAAGAACGCTTCAATGAAATTGCCTCCGAATACCAACTCTTTGCGAAACTGATCGGTTTGAATAAAGTGGATTTCATTCCAACTTCAGCATTGGCTGGTGACAATGTCGTTCATCGTTCGGAAAAATTGGATTGGTTTGAGGGATTGCCTTTATTGGAATATTTGGAAACGGTAGAAGTAGATCAAAGAGATGCGAAAGAGGAAGCACGATTCCAGGTACAATATGTTATTCGCCCTCAAACGGAAGCTTTGCATGATTATCGTGGTTATGCAGGAAGTGTTTTGAGCGGAGAATTTCAGGTCGGAGATGAGGTGACAATCTTGCCTTCCGGATCACAAACCCGGATCAGTAAAATAGAATCCAACTTGGAAGAGGTGGAGATTGCCGGTAAAAATCAGCCGGTGGTATTGCATTTGGAAGACGATCTGGACATCAGTCGCGGGAATACGATTGTTCCGAAAAATGAGTCTCCTCAAACGGAGAAATCTTTGCAAGCTACCATTTGCTGGATGGACAATGTTGGATTCCACCCGGGACAAAAGTTTTTACTGCAACAAAATAGCTTTCGGACAAAAGCGGTGATCAAAGAAATTCATTCAAAGATTGATATTCACAGTTTTCAGGATTTAGAAAGCGACGGGAATTTGCACTTAAATGAATTGGCGAAGGTTTGGATTAAAACTGCTGAAGCGATCAGTTTTGATTCCTTCAAACAATTACCGAAAACAGGAGCTTTTATCCTGATCAATGAAAATACAAATCAAACAGTGGCTGCAGGAGTCATATAGAAAGTTCAAAAGTTGAAAAATGTTCAACAGAAGTTCAAAAAGTCAGATTAAAGTGAAAATACTTTTTAATTGAACTATTGAACTATTGAACTATTGAACTATTGAACTATTGAACTATTGAACTATTGAAACAATTCATAAAAAACAAATCATGATTGAAACAGACATCATCATCATTGGCGCGGGGCCGGTTGGACTTTTTACAGTATTTGAAGCGGGATTATTGAAATTGCGTTGTCATTTAATTGATTCATTGCCTCAACCGGGTGGACAATGTTCTGAGATATATCCCAAAAAACCGATCTATGATATTCCGGGCTTTCCTTCTGTTTTGGCTGGTGATCTGGTGAATAATCTGGTAGAGCAGGCAGCACCGTTTAAACCGGGTTTTACATTGGGTGAAGCAGCAAGTACGATTGAAAAGCAAGCGGACGGATCTTTTATTGTTTCTACAGTTAAAGGAACAAAGCATCAGGCGCCGGTAGTGATGATTGCGGGTGGATTAGGAGTCTTCGAACCGCGAAAACCACCGATTGAAAGTATTGAATTATTTGAAGAGAAAGGAGTGGATTACATGATCAAAGATCCGGAGGTTTTCAGAGGAAAGCGATGTGTGATTGCAGGTGGTGGCGACTCCGCTTTGGATTGGTCGATTTATTTAGCCGAAAATAACATCGCTTCAGAAGTGACTTTAGTGCATCGAAGTGCTTCGTTTCGCGGACATCTGGACTCCGTGCAGAAAGTCATTGATATGGCTGATTCGGGCAAGATTTCTTTGATTACGGAAGCGGAAGTAACGGATTTGAAAGGAGGAACCACTTTGGAAGAGGTCATAATCAGTCATTCAAAAAATGGAGAGATCATCACGAAAGCGGATCATTTTATTCCTTTATTCGGGTTGAAGCCGTCTTTGGGGCCAATTGCTGATTGGGGATTGGAAATTGAGAAGAGCGCGATCAAAGTAAATACGCTGGATTATTCTACAAACATTCCCGGAATTTATGCCATTGGCGATGTGAATACATATGAAAACAAGCTGAAGCTGATTTTGTGTGGTTTCCACGAGGGAACTTTGGCTGTTCAGTCTGCCTTTGCCCGCATCCATCCGGATAAAAAGAACATTCTGAAATACACGACCGTGAACGGAGTAAACGGATTCTAATAATAAAAGGTTGTGCTTTTATAAGTCAGCTGACAGATTTGTTTAACCGATGATACTCTTTGCGTTCTTCGCTGCTTTGCGTTGAAATATAAGATTGATTTAATAAACGCAAAGGATTTTTATGATCATCCTATTTCCTGCAAGGCAAAAAAAGCTTCTCGTTTGAGAAGCTTTTTTTGAATTTATTCTTAATGACTGTGATTGTGACCTTCACCTTCTTTGTGTTCATGGTCGTGATCGTGTCCTTCAGTTTCAGAACAAAGTCCTACGATTTGATGAAATACATCATGTAACTCGGAAATTGCTTTCGTAATTTTCTTATCACTTGCTCCGTCCTTGATAGCTTTTTGTAATTTCTCACTATCAGTTACCAATTGAGCAACTGCTTTTTTTATTTTCTCATTATCAAAATCAGCAGGAAATTTAGAAGCTTGCAATGTTTTTGCTTTTTCTACCATTTCACCGATTCTTGTTTTGATTGGCTCCAAATTTCCTTCTTCACTCGGGTGGAATGTTTGAGCCATTACTTTATGAAAGTCCTTCAGTTCGTTCCAGTCTTGAAGTTTACTCTGTGCACTGGCTTGATTCATCAAAGCTGAGATACCAAAACCTACTAATAGTAATAAAGCGATTTTTTTCATGAATTGTTTTTTAGTCCCGTAAATTTAGGGAGGATTTTCAGACGGATGAGATAATTTAAAACAAAATTAACTGAAATTAAAAAAGCACCCTTCGGATTGAAGAGTGCTTTCCAATATAAATGGATTGAGATTAGCGCTTGATCAACTTGCTGTATCGCTCTCCGTTAACCAGATTTCTTACTTGTAAAATGTACGTTCCGGAAGCATAATCTTTCAAATCCAACGTTGTCGAATGATCAAAATTCTGTGCAAGAATAGAACGACCCTTGCTGTCCAAAAGAATCAATTCATACTTCTCCGATGTATTTTTCATTTCAATCGTAACATATGAACTTGTCGGATTCGGATAAACAGAAATAGTTGAGGAATGCTCATTTTCGGAAATTCCTGCAGTGAAGTTGTTGTCTCTTACAATTCCTGAAGTTTTGTTACAAATCCAGTTATTCGGATCAATTCGGGTAATGTTCACATAGTTTGAAGCATTCGGAATGATGAATTGATTTTGAGCTCCCGTAATTTCAAAACGAATGATTGTATCTGCAACACCGGTGCGGTCAAACAACAACTCCAGATCATTTGTGAATACAGGAGTAACAAGCGGTTTGGACGTTGTCTGATTAATTTCCAAAAGTAAATCACTTCCTACCAGGTTCCAACGAGCGGAATAAGTCGGATATCCTTCTCCGAAGTACCACTCTTCAGCGAAATTCGAAAAATCTTTACCACTTGCGTTTTCGAAGACTTCAATAATGTCCATTCCTGAAGCAACAGAATCAGCATACAGAATTTGAGCGTTTTTCAAAGCTTGGTAAAAAACAGCATCGTCTCCGATTAAGAAACGCAGTGTATGTACAATGGAAGCTCCTTTATTGTACACCAGTCGACTGGAGAAAATGTCTCCATCATTCAAAGAATCCAAAACCCAAACAGATCCTCCTGTTTGCTGCATGATATCCGAATGTCTGTCCAGCATATCCTGAAGTTCATCACCCGGATACAATGCTTCCAGCATCATGTATTCTGCGTAGGAAGCAAAACCTTCATTTACCCAGATATCTGCCCAGGATGAACAAGTAATGTGATCTCCGAACCATTGATGCGCCAATTCGTGAGCGGTAAGTGTTGGATTGAAGAAACCTTGCGTGGTCATGGTTTGGTGTTCCATTCCTCCGGAAATCGGAGCCATGCAATGTCCGTATTTTTCATCTGCAAAAGGATATGGACCGAATAAATCTGCAAACAATTCCAGGAAGTCTACCGTTTCATCGATATCATCTTGAAAATTGGTTAGCGTTCCCGGATTATCGTAAATGAAGTTCTGAATCAAAACCGGACCTGAACCGGCAGGATTTGCCGTTACGTTGTATTCCACATATTTGGCTACTGCAACCGAGATCAGGTAATAATCTATCGGATGACGGTGTTTCCATTCAAATCGGTGTGTTCCGTTTCCAAGATCAACCACTTGTTGTAGAAGACCATTCGATCCTGCTTTACAGTTCGTAGGAACAGTGACCCAAACAGAACAACTGTCTGCTTTATCCTTCAAAGATTGTTTTACCGGAAACCACTCGTAAGCTGCAAAAGGTTCAGACAAAGACCAGGTAACCTGATTTCCCCAGGATGGAGAACTTGCATTCGTCATTCCGCCTCCGCCAAGAGGATTCGTAGCAGAAGTCGGAGGAGTTCCGCTGTAGTTCACATGAATCACAAAGTTTTCTCCCTGTAATTTGTTTACAGGAATTTTCAAAGAGCTGTTCTGACGATTATAAGTCACAGGAGTTCCATTTACTTCAATCGAAGAAATGACGAAAGTGTTGAAGAACTCTACCAAAGCAGTATCGAGATTGACTCTTGCCTTCGCATGGATTTCACCGAAACCGGATAAAGCAGTTGAAGTATTGGTCATGTTCAGATTCAGGAAATAGTAATGAACATCATACTTTTCTGTTTGGGCAATCTGAGTAACATTAAACGTGTTACTCTTGAGTTGCGAATTCTGATGCCTTTTTACGGAAGAACAATTTCCGTGGGAATCTTGGGCAAAGTGAAGGAGCGGAAGGAGAAGGAAAGAGAGGAGAATTTTGTTTTTCATAGTTTTATTTTATGCTGTCGAATTTAACGAAGTTTTATCAGAAACTTGTTTATTTAGTAAATTCAGGTAGCCAAGTAGCTGATCTATTTAGTGTAAGGCACATTCTGGACATTTATTCCTGCTTTCAGCAATGAATCACATTTCGGAGTAGAAAAATATTCCTTAACTTCACATTAATTGGCTGTAATTCAAATTCATGAAGGGAACTTTGGGACGGAATAACTTCTTGGTAAAACTTCTTGTTTTAGGAGGTGTGTTCCTTTTCAATAGCAAGTTTTCGTATGCCGATTCAATTCCTGAAGACAATACTCCGGTTCATGTATTGATGAAAAGAGCTGCTGAAGTGAAGGATTCTGATATTAACGAAAGTATCCGCCTTCTGTCCGTCGCGAATCAATCGGAGGAAATCAAACGAAAGAAACATTTCAAGTACACGGTGTTGAACCGTCTGAGTGTTTACGAACAGCAGAGCGGAGATTTGAAATCTGCAATAGATTTCGCTTATCAGGCATTGACCGTAGCAGAACAACTGAATAATTCCAAACTCATCGGTGAAACTGAATTTCAGATCGGGTTTATTTTTAAGAATCTCAAAGTGCATCTGAAAGCTGCCAGTCATTTCGAACGGTCATTGATCGAATTTCAGAAAGCGAAAGAGATTTATGCTTACTTCAGAAGTAAAAGCTTTGTGGGGCATTGTTTGACGGATTATGGATTGGAAAATCAAAATATCTGGTATCTGGATAAGGCAGGGACGATTTACAAGTCTGTGCTTCTGGAGGCGAAAACGAAAAAGCGGGAAGATTATGTGTTGGGGTCGAATAACAACCTGTCGAATCTTTATTTGATTTATTATCAGGTTCGAAAAGGAGAGGACGATTTAAGATTGAGCAGGGAATATGCCGGGAAAGTGATTGCTAATTCGTTGATGTTAAAAGATACTTTGAGCTATGCAGTGGGTTTGGCCAATTACGGAGAAGCTTATGGATTGGAAGGGAATATCGACAGCCTGAAGAAATATACAAAAGAAGCATTAAAGATCTATATCAGATTGAAAAAGCCGGATTACATTTTCAATGCATCAAAATTATTGATCAGGACTTATCTGAATCTGAAACGATCGAAAGAAGCCGAAGAAGCTTTGCGGGATTACGAAAAATACATCCATCGTTTTCAGTTTTTAGGAGAGTATAAAAACTACTATGAATTCTATTCGGAGCTTGAAAGCCAAAGAGGGAATTACAAAGCTGCCTATGAATACAGATTATTGTACAATCAAAAGTTTGAAGAATACAGTGCAGAAGAGAATGCAAAAGAACTGGTGCGATTGCAATTCCTGTACGATCTGAATAAAAAGAATGAAGAAATAGCTATTCTGAACCGGAACAAAAAACTTCAGAATGATAACAATGTCAATCAGATGACGATCCGGAATTTGTTAATCGGAAGTATTGCCCTGTTGGTTGCGTTGTTGATTTTTATTTATGCGCGTTACAAAGATCGCGTTTCATCCAACAAAGTGATTCTCTCGAAAAACAAAGAATTGGAGCGCTTGTCAATTGTGGCGAGTAACACCAATAACGGCATCACGATTACGAATCCACAGGGAATTATTTCCTGGATGAATGAAGGTTTTGTGAGGTTGTATGGTTGGAATTCATCGGAAGAGTTTCTTTCTGCAAAAGGAATCAGTATTTATGATGTCAGCGGACTTACAAGAGCCGAAATTTCATCATTCATAGAAAAGTCGGTTGAAACCA
>RCUP01001483.1_pt1 | contig 14245 bp, 15 predicted proteins | sample 2166341 | NCBI WGS metagenome assembly RCUP01 (sample SAMN09932325, study PRJNA488358) | compost metagenome | isolation source: compost soil in succinonitrile-enriched | place: Germany: Experimental Botanical Garden | reverse complement strand
GGAGGAATTAGAAAAAGCAATCGCAGCCAAACGAAAACAAATGGAAAAAGCAGCGAAAGAACTGGACTTCATCGAAGCGGCACGTTTGCGCGATGAATTATTTGAATTACAAGCGCGCAAAAAATAAATACAATCAGTACATTTATAAGAATAAAACGAAGACTTGAAGACAAGAGACGCAAGACAAAAGACAGAATCCTGTCTAAAGTCTCTAGTCTTTCATCTTAAAGTCTGATTCCCGGAAATCTAAAACAATGAAAAAAATTCTCTTCCTCACTTTGGCAACTCTATTTCTTCTTGCGTGCAACAAACCGCTTTTGAAATACAATTCTGATTTCGAAGGAACCTGGTACAGCGAGCCGCAATACAACTCGGTGATGGGAAAATTTGTCTCTGATGAATTGACTTTTTCGGGATCAAGCGGAACCTATCAGATCGATTGTGAAGACACCTGTGCTACAAATCTATGCTCGTGTACAGCAAAATTGACCGGAAAAGCAGAAGTGAATCAGCAACGCAACAAAATTCGTCTGAATTCACAAACTCCAAGGGTTTTCACATTGAATACAGAACCTTATGAGCAAGGTGGATACTGGTTTATGGAAGTCGATGGGAAAACATATAAAAAGCAATAAAATATCCTGAATTCATCATTTTAATCGGTGAATGGTACCTTTCCCGACTGACTTAAATCCTAAATTTGCAAACAAAAAATCATGAATTTCAAGTCAGCTTTAGGCGCTTTACGCATAGTCGCAATACTCGAAGGGATTTCCTTTTTATCATTTTTAATCACCATGCCTTTAAAATACATGATGGACATCACCGCTCCCAACAAAATTGTGGGGATGGCACACGGAGTTTTGTTCATCGCATATGTGTTTTTGGTATTCTGGGCTTCCACTGAAACCAAATGGAACTTGAAAACCAAATTCTGGGCATATCTTGCGTCTTTACTGCCTTTCGGAACATTTGTTGCCGACGCAAAAATCTTCAAACCAACACAGGAATCTGTAAAATCCATCTGATTTTAGTACCTTCGCATTTATGTCAGATACAAGAAAGCTTATTGAAGTTTGCTACACTCCGGGGGAGTATGCTTACTTCAAAGACGAATTTGAAATCGTAGTTGTTATTGATGTATTAAGAGCTACTTCTGCTATTTGTGCCGCTTTTCATAACGGAATAGCATCCATTATTCCTGTTCCAACGGTTGAAGAAGCGTGGGAATACAAGCAAAAAGGTTTTTTGGCAGGCGCAGAACGAAAAGGACAGATCGTTGAAGGTTTTGACTTCGGAAACTCTCCTTTTTCTTACATGAAAGAAGAATTCAAAGGTAAGGATGTTGTTTTGACCACCACCAACGGAACCAAATCTTTGGACGTTGCCAAAGATGCTGAAATAGTTGTCGTAGGTTCATTTCTGAATCTGAATTACCTGAATGAATGGCTGGAAAAACAAAATAAGAACATTTTATGTTTGTGTTCAGGCTGGCAAGACAAGTTCAATCTGGAAGATACTATTTGTGCCGGAGCAATTTGTGATCACCTGATAAATACAGGAAATTTCACCTCTGTGGAAGATTCTTCCATCGCGGCAAAATACTTATATCTCTCAGCAAAAGACAATTATCTTGGATTTTTGAAGTCAAGTTCGCACAGAAGACGATTAAAAAACCTAAATTTGAATGAAGACATCAAGTATTGTTTGACTCCGAATCAAACAAACGTGATTCCAATTTTAAGAAATGGTAAACTCGTCAACATTTCGGACAACTAGTATCATACTACTGCTTTCACTGTTTATTTCAAACGTTGGAAACGCAGGTCCTTTACCCTATTCAAAGCTTCCGAATTCTGCATTGTGGGGATTTTTCGGGCATAAACGCATCAATCGTGTAGCGGTTTTTACACTTCCGCCCGAAATGTTCGGCTTTTTTAAAGAAAACATCGAATTTATTACCGAACATGCCGTTGATCCCGACAAACGCAGATATGGCGTTGACGGAGAAGCTCAGAGACATTACATTGACATTGATCATTATGCGATAAACGGGCAAAATCCTTTTGAAATTGTTCCCAGAAAATGGGAAGATGCCGTTGCCAAATTCACAGAAGACACACTTCAGGCTTATGGAATCGTTCCCTGGCATATTTTGGTCATGAAATACCGGCTACAAAAAGCTTTTGAATCGAAGAACATTGACTTGATTTTGAAAAATGCAGCTGAAATTGGTCATTATATCGGCGATGCACATGTTCCGTTGCACACCACTGAAAATTACAACGGGCAACTAACAGGTCAGCGTGGAATTCACGGTCTGTGGGAAAGTCGGATCGTGGAACTCAACTCCGAAGAATACGATTATTTTGTAGGAAAAGGAAAATACGTCAGTCGTGTTCTTGACTTTGCCTGGGAAGCCGTTCAAGCATCCAATGTGGCTGTTGATTCCGTTTTGAGAATCGAAAAAGAACTCACCTTAGAATTTCCAAGCGATCAGAAATATACTTACGAAACACGTGGAAATGTAGTTATTCAGACTTATTCCAAGGCTTTTTGTGACGAATATCAGAAACGCATGAACGGAATGGTTGAACGCCGAATGCGTGAAGCGATCATTGCGGTAGGTTCTATTTGGTACACCGCTTGGGTCGATGCCGGACAACCCGATTTATCCAAACTAACCCACAATCCACCCTCTGCCGAATTGTTAAAAGAATTGGAAGAATTAGAGAATTTGTACCAACACTCAGAGCATAAAGGCACTATTTGTGACTAGTTTCATTACCTTTATGCCCAAATAATTCATTTTTATGACAGTAGACACAAACACGGTGGTTTCCTTGCATTACAAGTTGACCAATCACAAAACAGGTGAACAGATTGAGGAAACATCTGAAAATCAACCAATGGAGTTCTTGTATGGAGTGGAACGTATTATTCCTGCATTCGAGGTGAACATTCATGGTTTGAAAGCAGGTGACGCGTTTGAATTTTCAATCCCTTCAGCAGAAGCATATGGTGACAAACAGGATGATCATGTAGCGCTTATTCCGCTTTCCGTATTTTTTGATGAATCAGGGAAAGTGGATGAAACACAGATCAAAGTCGGAGCAATTTTGCCAATGACTGATAACGAAGGAAATCATTTAAGAGGAACTATTTTGGAGATCACTTCGGAAAATGTAACAATGGATTTCAATCATCCACTTGCAGGAACTGACTTGTTTTTCAAAGGAACAGTATTAGAAGTTCGCCAGGCAACCGCTGAGGAAATTGCTCACGGGCATTCACACGGTGCACACGGACATCAGCATTAAAAACAGTAAACGCCGGACAATAAATCCGGCGTTTTTCCTTTATAAAACATCAAAATAACTAGACCAACATGAAAAGCACCTTCATCATTCTTTCTTTTATTTCAATTGCAATGACCTCTGTAAATGCTCAAACTAACCGTTACGATTGGGGAATCGAAGGAGGACCGAACCTAAGTACTTTCCGCGTAGTAAACAATCCTTTTCTGGATGCAAAACCGGTGATCTTTGGCTCAGGTGGATTTATCTTCCAATACAACACCAAAAAGATTCTTTCATTCAAAACAGGATTTTCCTATCAGCGAAAAGGAGTACAGTCTCAGGATTTTATTTATACAAATAGTAATGGTGATTTTATTGGAGAAGGGAAAAGCGTTTTTAGTTTTGATTACATCACTTTACCACTTTTGGTGAAGGCATCCTTCGGAAAAAAAGTGAAGTTCTTTATTAATGCAGGTCCTTATGCAGGATTCCTTTTAGCAAAAAATGAGCGAGGGATCGTTGAAAGTAAAGTTGTTTTTGAAAACAAAGATCTGACCGGATTAAAGCGCTGGGATCTTGGTGCTGCAGGTGGAATCGGAGTGGCTATTCCAATCAAGGAATTCTGGATGGTTCATGCTGAAGTACGCAACTATTTCGGACTTCAAAACATCAATGACTCAGGAAACAGTAAATCGTATACAAATACTACAGATCTACGTCTGGGAGTTGTTTACCGTCTTGGTTTTCGCGATTCGGAATAAGAGAAATCAACTAAAGCACCATGAATCAAACCTTCAAACGTTAAACTACCTATGAATCATCTAAAGACACTATTAATAGCTTTGCTGGCTCTGCCGCAATTTTCGCAGGCACAAAACTCAAAAATTCAGCTTGGTATAGAAGGTGGACTTAATCGTTCACAATTCCTTACAGATAACAAAAACGGTTCTAATAATTTATACAACAGGAACTATTCCGGGAATATACGCCCTTCTGCGGGAATAATTTTCCAGGTGAATACCAAAAGTTTTTTTTCGTTCAAAACCGGTATTTCATTTGACCGGAAAGCGTATACTACTAAAACCGAAAACAACAACGCTCAGCTCCAATCAACTTACCAAAGTCGGGACGTCAACACATTTGATTATATCTCACTTCCTTTATTGGGCAAGTTGACTTTTGGGAAAAAGGTCCAGTTTTTCCTGAACGCAGGCGTCTATTTCGCATTCCTCGTGGATCAGAACATATTGTCTGAAGGAACCTCAAGTCTCGTATGGGAAGGTGAAAACTATTATAATGAATTTTCATCCAACAACAGTATTATTGATCGGTATAAACGCCGTGACTTCGGTTTGATCGGTGGATTAGGTCTTGGCGTACCCATTAAAAAACACTGGTACATTTCCCTCGAAGCCAGGGAAGTTGTTGGCCTCCTGAATCTTTACAACAGTACAAAATACAAAAACCCACCAACTAAAAATGCAAACTTTAATATGCTCCTGGGCATATCCTATAAACTTGGTTTACGGGAAGAGAAAAAATAACTAACTTTTCTACATGGAAAAACCGACCTGTTATATCTTATCCGGATTAGGAGCAGATGAACGCGTTTTCGATCAGATCGATTTTGGTCCCTTCTTCCCTGTGTTCATTCCGTGGGAACCATTGACGGAACCAAATCAGTCCTTCGAATCCTATGTGAAGCAATTGAGTATCCATGTAAAAACACCTCATCCGATTTTGATCGGGATTTCATTCGGTGGAATCGTTGCACAGGAAATGAGCGCTTTGTTAAACAATTGTCCGGTTTTGATTCTGGCAAGCATTCGGACAAGAGCTGAATTACCTTTATGGATGAAGGCAGGTGGAAAAATCGGCTTGCAAAAAATGATTCCGATAAAAAAACTGCTAAAAAACAAAAAAGGAAATCATTGGTTCTTCGGAACTAAAACGCAAGAAGAGAAAATCATTCTGGATCAGATTCTGGCAGATTCCGATCCATTGTTCACCAAATGGGCCATTCACCAAATTGTTTCCTGGAAAAGAAAAACTACCGTTTCTTCGAAAGTACTCCATATTCACGGAACCAAAGATCGCATCTTCCACATCAAAAAACTGCATCCGGATTACATGGTAGAAGGTGGAACCCATTTCATGACCGTTTCCAAACACGATGAATTGAGCAAAATCATCCGGGAAGCCCTGGACAAACTTTCCTTGATCAATCAAGAGTAGAAAAGGTTCAAAGGGTTCAAAGGGTTCAAAGGTGTTTAATAAAAAACTATTGAACTATTTCTACAACAACACATCCTCAAAATAAAACCTTCTATCACTAAAAAGACAACTTCAGTGCATTTTGCATCGCATGCTCAGCGCATCTTATTAACTTAGTGAAATAATCGCTCATTATGATACAAGTTTCTAATCTCAGTAAGTCTTTTAGCTTAAACAGACAGCAAAAGAAAGAACTGGGAACGAAGCAAGATTCAGTTCTTGCAGTTGATAATATCAGTTTTGAATGTATGCCCGGCAGAGTTCATGCGCTTCTTGGACCAAATGGTGCCGGAAAAACGACCACTCTTCGTATGTTGTCGACTATTTTCAAACCTTCAAAGGGAAGTATTCTCATCAACAATGTTGACGCTGTTGCCAATCCGCAGGAAGCCAGAAAACACATAGGGTTTTTGACCGGTTCAGCGGGTTTGTATGCCCGTTTGACTCCCAATGAGTTAATTTCCTATTTCGGGGAATTGTACGGCGTTTCTAAAAATGACATCGAAATGCGCAAAAAACGCCTTTTCGATTTGTTGGACATGCATGATTTTCAGAACAAACGTATCGGAAAACTGAGTACCGGAATGAAACAAAAAGTTTCCATTTGCAGAACCATGATTCATGATCCGCAAGTAGTGATTTTCGATGAACCTACCAGTGGTTTGGATGTCATTACCGCAGAAAATATCATTCAATTGATCCGCGATTGTAAGAATCAGGGGAAAACAGTGATCTTTTCAAGTCACATCATGGGCGAAGTTGATTTGTTATGCGACGATATCACCATCATCCACAAAGGAAAAGTATTGTATAACGATACGATGGAAGCATTCCGGGCGCAACAGCAAACTCCGAATCTAACCGCAGAATTTATCCGAATTGTTCACGATCAAAAACCTGAATTAGCATGATTTTCACTGTATTTAAAAAGGAATTACGCGATACTTTGCGCGATAGAAGAACAGTCATGATGATGATTGTAATTCCCACACTTGTATTTCCGTTAATCATGAGTGTTTTCATGTCTATTTCCGCAAGTTTTCAAAAGGAAGCAGCAGAAAAAAAGGTGAAAATCGGTTTGGTAAGCAATCAGGTTGGAAGTTTGGAAGCTGATTTACTGAAAGTACCGGAAAAGCTGGGAAAAAGAGAATTCATTCCGTTCACAGACACACTTTCATTGATCAAAGCCCTTCGTTCGGATTCTATTCAGGTAGGGATTTACATTCCCAACAACGCGGAAGAGCTTAAAAAAGAAATGAAACCCATTTCAGTCACTGTTTTCCACGATGGCACGGATCTGGGAATGAAAGATCGTGCAGATACCTATCTTTCGTATATTCAGGAAAACTGGAAAAAACAACGTTACTCAGAACTGAAGATTGACGAAGCCAAAATTACTCCGTTTGTAATGGCTTATTCCAATGTGGCATCCAGCAAGGAAATGATCGGAAAACTGGCAGGAGGATTTCTACCCTATTTGTTCATCGCCTTCGGATTTATGGGTTGTATGTTCCCGGCAATTGACTTGTTTACAGGAGAAAAAGAACGTTCAACAATCGAAACTCTGCTCACAACACCGGTTCCAAGATGGAAAATCCTCTTTGGAAAAATGGGAGTTGTAGTACTTTCAGGTTTACTGGCGGCTTCATTCAATCTCTTCGGAATTTACCTTTCAATTGAGGTTTTGAATATCGTGGAAGATCCGATTGTCCTTCAGGCAATTAAAGATATTTTATCGCCAACTTTCATCGTAATGCTTTATGCTCTACTTTGTCCGCTCATCATTTTCTTTGCAGGAATCATGATTCCGATTGCTGTTCGGGCAAAAAGTTTCAAAGAAGCTCAAAGTATTATTTCTCCGCTCAATCTTCTGATTATTCTCCCGGCGATGGTTGGATTTTTCCCCGGAGTTGAATTGAATGAAATTACAGCTTTGATTCCCGTAGTGAATATTGTACTTGCAACCAAAGAGTTGATCGCAGGAACACTGGAATGGCATTTGGTAGCAATGGCTTTCGGAGTGATGGTATTGCTTGCAACCATTGCAATCATGCTTTCTTACCGCAAATTTGAAAACGAGAATAACGTGATTTCATAGTTTTGTTCCCGCAGAAGTATACAGACTTCGGCGGGAGCTCTGTGAACGAGAACGCAGAATAATTGTACATCTATCATGCAATTAATTATCTGCGAAATCAGCGTGATCTGCGGATGAAAATTCCTATTATTGAAGTTATCTTCATCGCTTAAAAACGAAAAATGCACGTGATACATCCACATTTGGGACAAGCTGTTCAGGAAGAAATAACCTATTCTCAGCAACTGGTTTCTGAAAACCTAAAAGCAGCGCCGAATGAATTACGCAAACAAGGCTTAAGTGTTTTTCCTTGCGATGTGAGTGAAATCCGGACTGGAATCAATGGTGATTTTTACCTTCTTGAAACTTCGTTTGTCATCAATAATTCGTTTTTCAAACGAGGAATCAGTGTTTTACTTCATGTCGAAAACAAGCAATATAAAGCACGGATTGTTGAGCTGAATGCTTATTCTATCTTATTGTTTTGCAAAGAGGAAATTGAAGGAAATATCCTGGAAAACCCGGTGCGGGTAGATTTCACTCCCGACGACAGAACGCTGGAATGTATGCAGTTCGGATTGCGTTTTCTAAAAGAACAAAAGCATTTACAGGACTTTGCAAACGATTTCTCTATCATAAAAGAAGAATCTGTATTTCCTTCCGAAAAACTCAATCTATCACAGCAAAAAGCAGTTGGCGCTATTCTCAGTAAGGATTTGACGACCGTTATTCAAGGCCCACCGGGAACCGGAAAAACACATACGCTTGCAATTGCGATTGAAGAATTGGTTCGGCAAGGAAAGAAAGTACTGATCACCGCTCCAAGTAATACGGCGGTAGACAATCTATGCCGGAAACTCATTTCGACAAAAATTTCGCTGCTTCGTGTGGGAAATAACGAAAAGGTTGCTCCTGATCTTCTTCCCTACACGATTGATTCCTATCTGGAATCCGGAAAATTGGCGCAATACAGCCAAACGTTGAAAAAACAGATTCAAAAGGCAGATCAAACTGCCAATCGGCATATTCGCAATTATACCAAAGAAGCCGCTGATGAAAAACGACAAGCCAGACGCGATCTTCGCGAATTACAAAAAGAATTGCGTAAACTGGCTCAGGATACGGAACAACAGCTCATTGATTCCAGTTCCATAATTGCAGGAACTCCGGTTGGATTGTTCAACGAGCTTTCCAAAAATCATTTGTTTGATGCAGTCATTATGGATGAAGCCGGACAAGCTCTTGCCCCTTTGACCTGGTTAGTTGCAAGTTTCGGAAAAAAGCTGGTTTTATGTGGTGATCCGCAGCAGCTTCCTCCGGTGGTTTTAAGCAACAAAGCCAAAGAACTCGGTTTGACAAAAAGTTTACTGGAAACCGTTTGTGCTATTCAAGCTCCGGTTTTGCTGAATGAACAATACCGTATGCCCCAGGAAGTTGTTTCGGTAATTAATTCTTATTTCTACGAAAATCAATTGCAAACCGCCGCGGGCGTTCTTTCAGGACAAATGCAATTTATCGATATGGCAGGTTTCGGAACTGGTGAAACAGAAAACGAAACCACGGGCAGTTTTGAAAATCGGGATGAACTGAAAATCGTTCAAAAACTGATTGAAACAGAAGCTCTGAACTCGAAAAAGACTGTGATTTTAGCACCTTATTCGGCACAAATTGCCTTGCTTCAAAAGGAACTTGGGAACGAATGGAATGTTTCTACCATTGATGCCATTCAGGGACAGGAAGAGGAAAATGTGGTCATCAGTCTCACCCGCTCCAATCCGGAAGGAATTATTGGCTTTTTGAGTGATTACCGCAGAACCAACGTGGCAATTTCCAGAACTCAGAAAAACTGTTACCTCATCGGAGATAGCGCTACTTTGGGAAATGATGCTTTTTACTCCGAATTGCTGAATGAAATTGAACAGTATGGAATTTACCGAAGTGCGTGGGAGTTTGAGGGGTAATTAAAAAAGGGGTGAAAATATGTATACTGGAGAGGATTGTTTTTTCCTCCCCCTTTATCCCCCTCCAAAGGGGGAGATTTTTAAATCGCTTTTCAAGAAAGAAATACGTGTTATCTGTTTAAAACTATCGGAGAAAAAATTAATCTTCTAAAGTGGAATTCAGGTTTCCCCCTTTGGAGAAGCGTAGTTAAAATCTCATAAATCCTTTATAATCCCTGGAAGCCAATCACAATAAAGGATTCAGCGGATTCGTTACATGAAAAGGAACTAGAAGGATTTTAGGGGAATTGGGGGTCAAACCTCCAATTTTCCTACCCTTTTTAGTACCCTGGGTATGAGTTATTACTTATATGTTTGGATCAACCATAAAACGAATCACCATGAAATTAAAGATCAATTTCATACTAAAAACTGGAATCGAGGGTGAGATTCCTGTATTAGCAATCATGAACTTCGGTTACAAAGAATTCGATGTAATGAAACAAACTCATGTGTATAAACCGCTTCGATATTATACTGGAGTGAAAGTTACAAAATCCGATTGGGATTTGGATGAAAAGCTTCCAAAGAATAAATCAAAGCGAGCAATACTTCTGCAAGTTGAAAAACAAGCAACTGATATCTTCAATTACTTGATTACAACGGAAACTGTAACACCGGAACGCTTAAAGCAAGAGTTGGATGTTAAAATCAAAAAGAAAGAGGATAAAGCAATTGTACAACGGGTTCGGATCGTGGATTTCATTTCCAATGAAATTATGAAAGAGCAGAGCTTAAAACCCAAAACCAAACAAAGCTATACTACTCTTCAAAATCGATTGAAGGATTTTGAAAAGAAAATCGGGAAACAATTATTCAGCAATGAATTGAATGAGGAACTATACAATAGCTTTATTGATAGCATCCGTGAGCGTTCCAATCGGATCAATACGGTTTGGAGTATTTACAAAAGTTTCAAAGCAGTACTTAACCGAATTGAGCGCAAATACAAAATCACTGTTTTCAGTCCTACCAAAGAACTGCGCCCAACAGATAAAGTACGGATGGTAACAGAGGACAAAATATACTTTGAATTTGAGCAAATCCGGGAAATCATCAAGTATAATCCACCCAATGAAGAATTGGGAAATGTAAAACTCATTCTGTTAACGTTACTCTTTACCGGATGCAGATATTCCGATGTTTACAAGATTGTTCCTGAACACACGTATTCAAAGAATGGAGTAACATTTAAGTATGCACGTTATTTCAGCGAGAAAACAGATACGGAGATTGTAGTTCCAATCCTTAAACCATTGCAGGACGCAATTAATGCAAACGGAGGAAAATTAGCTTATCCGATCTCACAGCAAAAGTTCAATGCACTTGTGAAGAAAATTGCAGAGGAATGTAAGTTAAATGATGAAATCACCCTATCCTATACGAATGCGCATGGAAAGAAGGAATTCGTTACTCAAAAACTATTTGATTTTGTGTCTTCACATATTGGTAGAAGATCATTTATTACCAATCTGATCAACTTTGTTCCAATAACGGTCCTAAGTAAAATAACTGGTCACGCCAACTCGATTCCCATCCCGGAATTTGATCTTTCCGATACAAGTGTAATTTTTAAATACAATAAGATCTCATTGATTGATAATGCTGCACGTTTTGTAAAGGAATTGAAGCAGCAAGTGAAATCAAATCGGGATTATTTTCCGTTCGAGTTGGTTTGAAGATTGCGAAAGAAGCCAAATAATTTCACTAAAAAAATAATAAAATCCCATTTCAAGTACCATATTATCAATACATTAACTATATTTATCTTCGATTGAACTACTAAAAAGAGGATTAACCACATCAAGAAATAAAATGCCACTACAAAAACTGTTATCAGATACTGCTATTACAGCTGCAAAAGGTATTTCCAAAGTTGTTTTAGGAAAACTTATTCAATCGGTAAAGGGTGAAAACAAAGGTGCAATCATTCCCTTCCGCTCAGAAGGAAATGAAAATATTGTATGCTTTGTCCATGGTTTTTCGGGTGATCCCGAATCCACCTTTAAACCGATTCCTGAATTTATTATTATCGAAGAAGATTTGAATGGTTGGGATGTAATAAGCATTGGCTACTCCACCGATTTGATGCCCAATATAGGTAAAGGTCTTTGGGCGGCAAATCCAGATTTGAAAAAAGTTGCAAATTACCTGCAAACTAACCTCGACATCCTTTTTGAACACTACAACCGGGTGGCCTTGATCGGACATAGTATGGGTGGATTGGTGATTCAGCGAGCGATTCTGAATAGGGATGATCTTCATAAGATCTCTCACGTTCTTTTTTATGGGACACCTAGTGGCGGCTTGAAAAAAGCCTGGTTTCTGAGATGGTTTAAAAACCAGATCAATGATATGGATCACAAGGGGGAGTTCATTAAAAATTTGCGTAGGGAATGGGATCAAAGGTTCAACCACAGTTATCCGTTCAAATTCGCGACGGTTGCGGGCGAGTTGGACGAATTTGTTCCCACCAATTCTAGTTTGGATCCGTTCACAAAAGAATATCATTGCATTACGACGGGAAATCATATCACCATGGTAAAGCCTGAAAACAACCTGGACACTTCATTTCAGGTTATTCGAAAAATGCTGGGGCTTGGTAATGGATTGCCATATTTGATAGGAAAAGATAGAGAACTGAATAACCTGATAGCGAATTATTATGAAGAGGTGAATGTACTTGGTAAGAAGTTGAATGAGTTAGATGCAAAAGGATTTAAGAAATACATTTTCGCATTGGAAGGTATCGGTCAAATAGATGATGCTATTAAGTTGTTGGAGGAATCTGAAATTGTTCTTTCCAATACAGATTTCATGGGGATTCTGGGTGGAAGATACAAAAGAAAATACCTGGTAGAGGAAACCAAGCCGATGCTGAATAAAGCAATTTATTGGTATGACAAAGCGTTGCGTTTATCGCTTGAATCAGGGAATAGCTCCCAGGTTTATTACCATTCGATAAATCTTGCATTTTTGTATTTAATGCAGGATGAAACCAATCTAACACCAATGAAGGAAATGGCAAAATTGGCGCTAGAACATTGTTTGGTCTGTAAAGAAGGGAACTATTGGGAAGATGCAACAATTGCTGAAGCATATCTTTATTTGAACGATTTCGAACAATGTAAAAGCTTTTATACCTCTGCTATTTATAAATGCAATGGTAATATACGGGAAACAAGTTCCATGTGTATAAATGCAATATATGCTTGTAATAGTTTGAATAGAGAAGATTGGAGAAAGGAAATAACATCCTTGTTTTATGTTTAATGAAGGTTTGGTAACATGAGAGAAGGAAAAATATATCATGCTTTCATTTCATATTCTCACGGAGATAGAGCGTATGCCGCCACAATTCAAAAATCGATAGAAAAGTTGGGGCTTCCGTTTTATAAAAGCTGGCACCCGAATGTGAACATCTTTCGAGATCAGCGGAAGATCCCTTTGGCAGGAAGTTTATCCGCACAAATACTAGACGGATTAAAGCAATCGGAACACCTGATTGTCATTGCTTCAAAAAGATCTGCTGATTCTGACTGGGTAAAAGAAGAAATACTCAACTGGCACAAGTTGAATCAGGACGAAGACGGTTACATTACCAATTTTAATTTCATATTGATAGACGATGTTATTGTCTGGGATTATTTGAATAAGGATTTTGACAAAATCAAAACAACAGCATTGCCATCTTTTGACCAACGGATTTTTAAAGAAGAACCGTTATGGGCCAATGTTCAACAATATTGCGTGAATGGTAAAGTCCAAACAAGCAATTCAAATTACGAATGGGAAATTGCCAAAATAAAAGGCTTATTACTGGGTAAAAAACCCGATGAAATTATTGATGAAGTTTCAAAAGGTAAAAGACTGTTCAGAATAGTATCGGGTTTAATCATTGGAATCTTGTTGTTTTTAAGCGGGTTTGCATTTTATCAGAGGCAAGATGCATTGTTTCAAAAAGAAACTGCTATAAGAAATGAAAAAGAAGCACAACTTCAAAAGGATAGTGCTTTGAACAACCTGATAAAATTTAAAGTGGAGGAATTTGGACGTAATTTAAAAAATGGGAACACCTATTATGAAGCAGAAGAATATACTCTTGCAAAACAATATTTTGTCCAAGCCATTGAAACAGCAAATGATACCATTTATAATCAATCAATTCCGACCGCGAAAATTCAATACCTCGACTCTATTTATAAAGTATGCATTGATAAATCCACTGGAAAATGAAATATATTCTTATAACAGTTCTTTTGGTTATCTCACAGAGTGTATATTGTCAGAACTCTAAAGATTGTGAAGCCATATTAACATCAGCAAATTCACTTTTTGAAAAGGGGAATTATTCGCTGGCAATCAAAAAAGTTTCTGCCTATAAAATTTGTGCGAACGCAAACCAAAATATAAAGGCTGATGCTTTACTGTTGAAAATATATGAAACGGTCAATAAGCAAAAGGAGGATGCCATAAAAGCAAAAAAAGAAGCCGAAAGACAAACAAGGATTTCAAATCAAAGAGCAGCAATCATACAATCACAACGCGATTCAATTCAAAGAGAAAACAAAGCAAATGAGATAGCTGTTCAGGCA
>RCUP01001478.1_pt1 | contig 14260 bp, 16 predicted proteins | sample 2166341 | NCBI WGS metagenome assembly RCUP01 (sample SAMN09932325, study PRJNA488358) | compost metagenome | isolation source: compost soil in succinonitrile-enriched | place: Germany: Experimental Botanical Garden | reverse complement strand
GCTTCTATCGGTTCTATGCCTGGTACGGGCGGGGCGCGCCCGATGCGGCGGCGGTCACGGCCTGTGCGGCCCTGGCCGAGGGCGTCGAGCAGTTGTCGGCGGAGCGTGTGTCCAAGGAACTGCTGAAGCTGCTGGCGGCGCCCGATCCGCGCCCGGCGGTGCGGCTGATGAACGAAGCGAGCGTGCTGGAACGCGTGCTGAGGCAACCCGCTGATCTGATGCTGTTCGAGGCGATGACGGACTTGAGCGGGGATGCGGTGCTGCGACTGTCGGCCCTGCTGCCAGATGATCCGGCGCGCGTGGGCGAGATTGCGCGCGCTCTGCGCATGTCCAATGCTCAACGTGACCGGCTGGTCGAGGCCGTGAGCGGCGAGGCGACGACGCGCCTGACGGACGCGCAGGCACGGGCGCTGATCTATCGCGACGGGCGTCAGGCCTTCGAGGACCGCATCATGCGCGCCTGGGCGGCGGGTGGTGATCCTGACGGCGCGCGGCGGCTGCTGGCATTGGCGCGGGGCTGGGCGCGGCCGTCTATGCCGGTCGGCGGGCGTGATCTGGCGCGGCTGGGCTTGAAGCCGGGGCCGGAGACGGGGCGGGTGCTGAAGGCCTTTGAGGACGGCTGGATCGCGGACGACTTCCCCGATCACGGCCACGAGGATCGGCTCAGGGCGCTTCTGCCGCCAGCGTAAAGCGGGTGACGACCGGGCGGTGGTCCGAGCCGGTCTTGCGGCCCAGCCTGCGCTCCAGCAGAGCCAGATCGGGCGAGCGCCAGACCTGGTCGATGGTCATGCCGACCGCTGAGGGCGCCGCCGAGGGCCAGGTGCCGGGCCAGCCGGGGGCGGGGATCAGACCCGTCTCGGCCTGAATCTGACGACCGATCCGGGCGCTGGACACGCTGTTGAAATCGCCCGCCGCGATGACCGGGCCGGTCATGTCGCGGCGGATGGCGGCCAGGGCCGTCGCCTGGTTGATCTGTCCCCACTGATACTGGAAGGGCCAGGGCCGGGTCAGGTGGGCGCCGATGATGTTGACGGGGCCGAGCGGGGTCTGGGCGACCGCCGCGACCGAGACCAGGCCATCGGGCCGGTCGGCGACAGCGGTCAGGGGATAGCGCGAGGCGATGGCCGCGCGGGCCGCGCCGCTGGGCCGGTCGACGCGGGCGTTGAGGACGCGATGGGGATAGCCCGCCAGCACGCGATCCAGTTGGGCCGAGGGCGAGTCGCCGAGCTCGACCAAGACGACGATGTCGGGGTCAGCCTCGGCTATGGAGCGGGTGATGGCCTCCACGTCTTCGTTCCAGGCCCAGAGGTTGGCGGAATAGAGGGTCAGGGTCGGCGCGCCTTCGCGGGGCACGGCGCCGCCGCGAGGGAACCATTGGGGCCAGACGGCGAGTATCAGCAGGACCGTGACGCCCAGACTCGCAATCACGGCGGGCCGCAAGCGCAGGACAGCGTAGAATAGGGTCAGCACAAGCGTCGCTGCCAGAGCCGGGGCTGCGAACTGGGCCAGCAGGTCTGTCCAGCGGTGGCCGATCCGCAGCAGGGCGGACAGGGCGACGGCGACGGGCCCGGCCAGAAGGCCCAGCGCCGCCAGATGGATCGCGGCCTTCAATGGTGAGATCAAGCGGACGCCCCTCGCGGCAACTACGCGGCGGACCGCTATCCTTGGCCTATCCGACCGGGGCGGTTCGTGTCGAGCGCCGCCTGCTCGACACGGAACCTCGTGCACAACCTGCCCGGCGAACCCCTGTGATTTACCGGGTTTGCCCCTCGCTGCCCGCGTTCAGCGCGCCCGGGCGGCGAGGCTGAGCAGACTGATCCTCCAATCCTTGGAGATCATTCGATGAGCGACGACGCCAGCGCGCGGCTGGGCCTGCCCTATCTGGCCGCCGGACAACTGCAGAAACACGTAACCTTGAACGAGGCGCTGACGCGTCTGGACGCTCTGACCCAGACGGCGGTGGTCAGCGCCACCACTATGGCGCAACCGGCTGCGCCCTCTGACGGCGCCCTCTATATCCTGCCGTCAGGCGCGACTGGCGCGGATTGGACTGGGCGGTCTGCGCACGCTCTGGTGCGGGCCGAAGCGGGCGGATGGCTTGAAATCGAGGCGCCCGAAGGCCTGCTGGCCGTGGTGCTGGACAGCGATAAGGTGTTGGTGCGTCGCGCCGGAACCTGGTCGCCCCTGACAGGCGAACCGGCCGCAGCCCTGCAAAACCTTACCCGTCTGGGCGTGAACACCGAGGCGGACGCGACCAACGTCTTCGCCGCGCGGCTGAACAAGGCTCTTTGGACGGCGCTGGATATTGAGGGCGGCGGCGATGGCGACCTGCGCTTCACCTTCAACAAGCAGGGAGCGAGCGATGTCCTGTCCCTGCTGTTTCAGAGCGGCTGGGGCGGCCGGGCCGAGTTGGGGCTGATCGGCGACGACGACCTGCGGCTCAAGGTCAGCGCCGACGGTGGAACCTGGCGTGACGCTTTTTCGGTAGATCGCGCGACGGGGCGCCTGTGGTTCTCCCAGGGGGCGACGCGCCGTGAAACCACGGTGGTGACGGCGAGCGGCGTCTGGACTCCGCCCCCTTGGGCGCGCTGGGTCGAGGCGGTGTGCGTGGGCGGTGGCGGCGGCGGCGGCCCGGGCGCAGTCGGAGGCGCCGGGACCGCCCGTTTTGGCGGCGGGGGCGGCGGAGCGGGCGGCGTCGTCTCGGACCTGTGGCCGGTCAACGGGATTCCCGGCGCGCTGACCGTGGTGGTTGGTGCGGGCGGCGTCAGCGGCGGCGTTGGTGCGAACTCGACGATCTCGGCAGGCGGAAATCTGCTGCTGACGGGCGAGGGCGGCAAGAATGGAGCGACGGGTAGCGCCACGTCCGGCGCAGGCGGTGCGGGTGGAGGAGGTCTGATCCGCTCCAACGCTGGCGGCGACTCGTCTGTGTCCGGGATCGCAGGGGCCGGGCAGGCGCAGGGGCGGCCCGACGGTTCTGGCGGCGGCGGCGCGGGAGGCGGGGTCAGCGCGGCGAACGTCGCGTTCAGCGGCGGCGCGGGCGGTGACGGCGCGGTCCTGCATGTGCGGGCAGCGGGTGGTCTGGGACGCACGACGTCCGGTCTAAGCGGACAGGCGTCGCCGATATCGGCCCTGTCCTGGGCGGGCGGCGGCGGCGGCGGCGGAGGCGGCAATGCCTCCGGCGCTGGCGGCCCGGGCGCTGCAGGAGGCGGCTATGGCGCAGGCGGCGGCGGCGGGGGGGCGGCGACGACCACGGCGGGCAACGGCGGCGCTGGCGCGGCGGGCGTCGTCTGGCTGACGGCGATCGGGTGAGCGTGATGACGCGATATTTCGACCGCATCCTCGAACCCGAACTGCTGGACGAGGAGGCCTGGGCCGCGCCCGAGCGGCTGAGCTCCGATGACTGTTTTGACCAACTGGGCAGCGACTGGCGCAGACCCGCCGCGCCCGGTGATCAGGAGGATGAAGCATGAGCAAGATCGACCGGAACGAGATTGGCTTGGCCGAGGGGCGCTGGTTGTGGCGTCGCCTCTATGTCTTCGTCGCCAGCGCGGGGTTGTGGCTCTTGCTGGCGCGGGCGGTGGGGCGGACGGCGCCCGCCGACTTGCCGCGCGTGGCGGACGGCTTGATGGGGCTGATCGCCTTGATGCTGGTCCTCTATCTGGTGGCGCCGACCGCCCAGCAGATGATCGCCATGCTGGCCAATCTGCGCCTGCGTCTGGCGGCGGGAGGCAGGGGGTGAGCTTTCGTCTGTCGCAACGCTCGCGCACGCGGTTGGCGGGCGTCCATCCCGATCTGGTCGCGGTGGTCGAGGCGGCGATCCGCCGGACCGAGGTGGACTTCATGGTGACGGAGGGGCTGCGTGACCCTGCCCGTCAGGCCTTGCTGGTGAAGGCGGGGGCCAGTCGGACGCTGAACTCGCGCCACCTGACCGGCCACGCGGTCGATGTCGCGGCCTTGGTTGAGGGGCAGGTGCGCTGGGACTGGCCGCTGTATGGCCGCATCGCCGGGGCCTTCAAGGCGGCGGGGCGTGATCTGAACATCCCGCTGACCTGGGGCGGGGATTGGACGCGGCTGAGGGATGGCCCGCACTTCGAGCTGGATCGGAGGGCTTATCCATGAGGGGGCTGATGCGGACGCTGACGCCGCTGGGGCGGCTGGTCCTGGCGGGGGCGTTGGTGCTGCTGATGGCGGCCGCCGGGCGTGGGCTGGGCCTGACTTGGGACCCGTTCGATCTCCAGCAAAGGCGGCTGGAGGTCGCTGATGCGCGTGCGGCCTCTGCCGAACGCGACGCCGAGGCCCGGCGCATCGAGGCGGCGGGGCAGGGGCGGCAGGCCGCACGCGTTGAAATCCATCACCGACAGACCCTGGCCGTGCAGCGGGCGACCGTTGCGGCCGTCACCCAGGCGAGGAGCGCCGAGGATGCGAACGACCCACTGGACCTTGTGCGGGCTGATCGCCTGCGCGCTCATGACCGCGAGCTGTGCCGGCTCGCTCCCGATCTCGACGGTTGCGCCGCCGCGTCTGGATCTTCCTGAGGCCGCGACGAGACCCTGCGCCCTCGCGACCCTGCCCGAGGCGCCCAGTCTGGCCGATCTGGAGGCCGCCTATCTGCTGCGTGGGGCCCAGATCCTGGTTTGTGACAGCGCACGGCGACTGGCGGTCGAAGCCTTGAGCGCTGAACGGGCGATGCAGGATCGCTGGATGGAGACGGAAAAGGCAGGGCGGAAAGGGGGACGGCGCGGCTGATGTGGCGCTTCTTGCCGGGCGGCCCGGCAAAATCTGCCGATTACAGGCGTCGCCAGGCAAAACCTGCCGGGTCAGAAACATGGTTTACCAAATCTAACGTATAAAAATCAGTGTGTTGAAGAACTGGCATGACGCCGTCCCTTTGGCCCTGTCCTTGCTCTTAGTCACTCCGAGCAGAAAGCTCCCGGCAGCCAAAATGGCGTCGGCACTGTCGAAGACAAAAGGATGGCCAAAATGGCTAACAGCATCAACACGAATGCTGGCGCTCTCATTGCGCTGCAAAATCTCAATGCGACCAGCCGTGACCTCAACGTCACGCAAAACCGCGTGAATACAGGCCTGAAGGTTTCCTCGGCCAAGGACAACGGCGCGATCTTCGCGATCGCCACCAATCAGCGCGCCGAGATGGGCGCCTTGGACGCCGTCAAGAATTCCATGCAGCGCGGCCAGTCGATCGTCGACGTGGCCCTGGCCGCCGGCGAGACCGTGGTCAAGGCTCTGGAAGAGCAGAAGAGCCTGGCCGTCGCCATCTCGAACGCCACCGGCGACGCCCTGAAGGCCTACGTCACCGACTACAACGCCCTGGGCGCCGAAATCACCAAGGCCCTGGCCGGCGCGACCTTTGACGGCGTCAATCTGTGGACCGACACGACCGCCGCAGGCGTCGAAATCAGCGTCAAGACCGGCACCGGCCTGACCGACAACTTCGTGCTGAAGGGCGGCGCAGCGGCGACGACCGCTACCGCTCCCGCCACCGCCACCGCCTTCGTCATCGCCGACTACGCCGCGCCGACCGCCGGCGAGAAGACGGCTATGGGCGCCCTGACCGGCGTCGTGGACGGGGCCATCAAGGCCTTCACCGCCGAACTGGGCGCCATGGGCACCAAGTCGAAGTCGCTGGAGCGCTCGCTGATCTTCACCAACAAGATTCAGGACGCGGTCGAGGTCGGAATCGGCAACCTGGTGGACGCAGACCTGGCCAAGGAAAGCGCCAAGCTGACCGCCCTGCAAACCAAGCAACAACTCGGCGTCCAGGCGCTGGGCATCGCAAACCAGTCGAGCTCAATCCTGCTCGGCCTGTTCCGTTCGTAAGAATTGGCGGCGGCTCTTTGGAGCCGTCTCTCGATATGACTTCCCCCGAGCAGAATGCTCCCGGCCGTTAAAACGACGCCGGATTTGTCAAAGACTTAGGATCTACCAGTATGGCTAACAGCATCAACACGAACGCAGGCGCCCTCGTCGCCCTGCAAAACCTGAACAACACGAGCCGTGATCTGTCGATCACGCAGAACCGTGTGAATACCGGCCAGAAGGTTTCTTCGGCCAAGGACAATGGCGCCATCTTCGCCATCGCCACCAACCAGCGCGCCGAGATGGGCGCCCTGGACGCCGTGAAGCAGTCGATGCAACGCGGTCAATCGATCGTCGACGTGGCCCTGGCCGCCGGCGAGACCATCACCAAAGCTCTTGAAGAACAGAAGAGCCTGGCGGTGGCGATTGAATCCTCGGTGGTCGGTTCGGCGGCCGAGACGGCCTATCTGGCTGACTTCAACGCCCTGGGCAACGAAATCACCAAGGCTCTGGGCGGCGCCACCTTCGACGGCGTCAACCTGTTCGCGGCGACCACGACCGACGCCATCGCCGTCAAGACCGGCACCGCCACGGCCGACATTTTCACGCTGAAGGCAGCCGGAACCGCCGCAACCGCAGTGACGACCGCGGGCGGCGGGGTTGTTCGCGCCGGCGCGACGGCGGCTCTGGTCGAAACGGCGCTGAAGGCCTTCACGGCTGAGCTGGGCGCCCTGGGCACCAAGTCCAAGTCGCTGGAGCGTTCGCTGACCTTCACCGGCAAGATTCAGGACTCGATCGAGGTCGGGATCGGCAACCTGGTCGATGCGGATCTGGCCAAGGAAAGCGCCAAGCTGACGGCGCTGCAAACCAAACAACAACTCGGCGTTCAGGCGCTGGGCATCGCGAACCAGTCCAGCTCCGTGCTGCTGGGTCTGTTCCGATAAACAAGATTGAAAGCGGGCCTGCGGGCCCGTTTTTGATGAGGAGACTACCCCCGAGCAGAACGCTCTCGGCGTCAAAACGGCGTCGGAAATGTCAAAGACAAAGGAAAAGCCAAAATGGCTAATAGCATCAATACCAATGCAGGCGCTCTAATTGCTCTGCAAAACCTGAACAACACGAGCCGTGATCTCTCGATTACGCAGAATCGTGTGAATACTGGTCAGAAGGTTTCTTCGGCCAAGGACAATGGCGCCATCTTCGCCATCGCCACCAACCAGCGCGCCGAAATGGGCGCCCTGGACGCTGTGAAGAACTCGATGCAGCGCGGTCAATCGATCGTCGACGTGGCCTTGGCCGCAGGCGAGACCGTGGTCAAGGCGCTGGAAGAACAGAAGAGCCTGGCGGTCGCCATCTCCAATGCGACCGGCGACGCTCTGAAGGCCTATGTCACGGATTACAACGCCCTCGGCGCTGAAATCACCAAGGCCTTGTCGGGCGCCACCTTCGACGGCGTGAACCTGTTCACGGACACCACCGCAGCGGGCGCGCCCATCAGCGTCAAGACCGGCACGGGTTCGACCGACAGTTTCGACCTGAAGGGCGGCGTGGCGGCATCCACCGCAACGACCGTGGCGACGACCACGGCCGTCACTGTGGCGGATTACGCGGCGCCGACTGCCGGTGAAAAGACGACATTGACCGGCCTGACCGCCGCCGTCGACGGCGCCATCAAGACCTTCACGGCTGAACTCGGCGCCTTGGGCACCAAGTCCAAGTCGCTGGAGCGCTCGCTGACCTTCACCAGCAAGATGCAGGACGCCATTGAAGTCGGTGTCGGCAACCTGGTGGATGCCGATCTGGCCAAGGAAAGCGCGCGCCTGACGGCTCTGCAAACCAAGCAACAGCTGGGTGTGCAGGCGCTGTCGATCGCGAACCAGTCGAGCTCGGTTCTGCTCGGCCTGTTCCGCTAAAGAATTAGGGGCGGACCCTTGGGTCCGTCCCTGATGAGACTACCCCCGAGCAGAATGCTCCCGGCTGCCAAAACGGCGTCGGAAATGTCAAAGACAAGCTAAGGAAATGCCAAAATGGCTAATAGCATCAATACCAATGCAGGCGCTCTTATTGCTCTGCAAAATCTGAACAACACGAGCCGCGACCTCTCTATCACGCAAAATCGTGTCAACACTGGTCAGAAGGTTTCTTCGGCCAAGGACAATGGCGCTATCTTCGCCATCGCCACCAATCAGCGCGCCGAGATGGGCGCCCTGGACGCCGTGAAGCAGTCGATGCAACGCGGTCAATCGATCGTCGACGTGGCCCTGGCCGCCGGCGAGACCATCACCAAGGCTCTTGAAGAACAGAAGAGCCTGGCGGTCGCGATCGAATCTTCGGTCGCCGGTTCTGATGCCGAAAAAGCCTACCTGGCTGACTTCAACGCCCTCGGCAATGAAATCACCAAGGCCCTGAGCGGCGCCACCTTCGACGGCGTCAATCTGTTCTCGGCGACCACGACCGACGCTATCGCGGTCAAGACCGGCACGGCAGCGGCCGACACCTTCACCCTGAAGGCGGCCTCAGGCGCTGCGACTACAGTAGCGACCTCGGGCGGCGCAGTCCTTCGCGCCGGCGCCACGGCGGCTATCGTCGATACGGCGCTCAAGGGCTTTACGGCTGAACTGGGCGCCCTGGGCACCAAGTCCAAGTCGCTGGAGCGCTCGCTCAGCTTCACCAGCAAGATGCAGGACGCCATTGAAGTCGGCGTCGGCAACCTGGTGGATGCCGATCTGGCCAAGGAAAGCGCGCGCCTGACGGCTCTGCAAACCAAGCAACAGCTGGGTGTGCAGGCGCTGTCGATCGCGAACCAGTCGAGCTCGGTTCTGCTCGGCCTGTTCCGCTAACATGACGTGGTCGAGGGCGGGTCTTCGGACCCGCCCTCGTTCGCACTTCAGGAGACAGGAGGCGCGGTCCGGCCGCGTAAGGGGAAATGGCAGACAATGTCGCAAGGCTCCCATCCGTAACCCTCGTTCAACCTGACGCGACTGGTCAGGGTGTCGAGGCCCCGCCCAAGCCTGTTAAGGCCGAGCCCGATGTCGGGCGTTATCGCCTGACCATCGAGGAAGGTCCGACCGGGTTTGTTTACAAGACCCGTGATCGCGTGACCGGCGAAGTCATTCGCCAGTTGCCGCGTGAAGAGGTCGTGAAAATGAGCGCCAGCCCAGGCTATGGGGCGGGCGAGTTGATCAAGACCAAGGTCTGATCGACGCAGTAGCGTGGACTGCAGCGCCGCCGGTTCGCCGTGCGGCGCCGCAGTCGTTTCCACGCCGTTAACCATACGCTCAGGAATCAGTTTCATTCTGGAGGTCAGAATTTGAACTGGGGCTAGAAGCCATGACCAACAGCGTACTCACCAATGCGTCAGCGCTCATCGCGCTCCAGAACCTCAATTCGACGAACAACAAACTGGCCGCCACCCAGAGCCGGGTGAATACGGGGCTCAAGGTCCAGGGGGCCAAGGACAACGCCGCCACCTGGGCCATCGCCCAGAACCAGCGGGCGGATTCCGGCGCGCTGGAGTCGGTCAAGTCCAGCATGAACCGCGCCACCTCGCTGGCGGACGTGTCGCTGGCAGCGGGCGCGCAGATTTCGGACCTGCTGATTGAAATGCGCGAGAAGGTGACTGCGGCAGCCGATCCCTCGGCTTCTGCGGCGACGCGCAAGGCCTACAATGATGAGTTTCAGTCCCTGCTGAAGTCGTTGTCCTCTTTCGCCAAGAACGCGACGTTCGACGGTGAGAACATTCTGAATGGCGCCAGCACCGTCCCGCTGGACTTTCTGGCGAGCGTCGGCGCCACCGAAACCATTTCGATGAATCGCCCGGATATGTCGGCCAACGGCCTTGGCTTTGTCCTGCCCGCGCGCGCTGCCGCTGCGGGGCCGCCCGTTGTGACGGCGCGTCCGGCCGGGCCGCCCTTGCTGGACACGCTCGAGAACGCGGAAGAGGCGTTCACGATCATCACCGCAGCCCTTGACACCGCTAACTCCCGGTTGGCTGAGCTGGGCGCGCAATCCAAGCAGATCGAGAAGCACAACATTTTCGTCGGCAAGCTGATGGACTCGCTTGAGGTCGGGATCGGCAACCTGGTGGACGCCGACATGGCCAAGGAAAGCGCTCGCCTACAGGCGCTCCAGGTTCAGCAGCAGTTGGGCGCGCAGGCCTTGTCGATCGCCAACCAGGCGCCGCAGATCATCCTGTCGCTGTTCAAGGGTTGATCTATCTGAAGTAGCGGGGGGCGCCGTGGCCGAGTGAAATCGGCGGCGGCTTGCGCTGTGCGGGGCGAGGCATCAGCCCGTAGAGGCTGGCCAGTTTCAGAAACACCCAACGCATATACGACATGGGCGCGACACCCTCTTGCCTATGGTAGTCAGGGAACGCCGACTAACCGTCGCTGTTCCAGGGCAATCTTAAACACTTCGTTACCAGCTTGGCGGCAGACTGAACGCAGGAGCGTCGGACTGTGATCAACAACAGCTATCTTCTGGGCCTGTACGGCGGGACCTCGACCTTCACGGGAGGTGCGAGCGCAACGACGACCGTGAAGAAGCAGCCGACCGCCCCCTGGTCCACTTCGGTCAAGCCCCAGAGCCAGTCCGACCTGTTGCGCGCCGCCCTGAGCGGGCGACGCCTGGTCAATGAAGACAACGCCGTCCTGGACGTGAAGGGAGCCTCTTCCGGCGACTATCGCAAGATCTTCGCCATGTATCAGGGCCTCACCATGCTGGAGGCCATCGCTGATCGGGCCGGGCAGAAGAACCTGACGGCGCTGGAACGCTCGCAGTTGTCCAAGCGGATGGACGCGGGGCTGGCTGAAATCTCCGCCTATCTGGGCGCGGCCCAGTTCGATGGCGTGCGCATGGTTCAGGGCCAGTCCGAGACCAAGGCCCAGACTGGGGCGGCCGTGCCGCGCGATTCGGCCAAATATGTCACCGGAGCGGTGCATTCGGGTGATCTGGCCAGCGAAGTCGCCGCCTTCCAGGGCGACGTCAAATTCACCATGACGGTCAAGAAGACTGGCGGCGACCAGACCATCTCTATTGATCTGGCGGATATGGGATCGACGCCGCGCACCATGCAGTCGGTGGTGGATCACATCAACGGCAAGCTGGAGGCGGCGGGCGTCCAGACCCGCATGGGCCGCGAGAAGCTGCCGTCCGAGCCGCGCGTCATCAAGACCGGCGACCAGACCATAACCTTGCCGGCCGGGCCGGACCAGTGGGCGCTGGCCGTGCAGGGCGTGTCGTTCGAGAAGGTCAGCTTCACCCCCGTCGCCGCCTCGGACGCCGTCTATGTGGTCCAGGGCGCGGGCGCCAAGGGCGGGCACGAAGTCCTGAAGTTCCAGGAGGGGGCGATCAATACCTCCGGGCAGGCCTTCTGGGTTGATGGTCAGGTCGGCAAATCGGGCTTGCCCGAGGGCGTTGAGACCGTGCGCGCCAGCGCCACCGGCCCGGACGGCTCCATGTGGATCGTGGCGGACGTCAGCGTCGGGACGGCGACCCAGCCGATCAAGGGGCAGGGCGACGTGGTCCTGATGAAGCTGGATTCCACAGGCAAGGTTGTCACCAGCCGGGCCCTGGGCGCGGCCTCGACGGCCAGCGGCTACGCGATCGCCGTGGACGCTGACGGGCGCGTGGCGGTGGCCGGCTCCGTGGTCGGAGCCCTGGTTCCTGGCGCATCGGGCGCAGACGCCAACCTGGCCGACAGTTTCGTCACGGTCTTCGACGCCAAGGGTGTTGAGCAGTGGACCCAGCGCCGCGGTGCCAAGGCGGCGGACGAGGCGACGGCCGTATCGTTCGGCGTCGACGGTCGTGTCTATGTCGCCGGACGCTCGCAGTCCTCCATGCCGGGCGCCCTCGCTTCGGGCGGCTGGGACGGCTATGTGCAGGCCTTCAGCGAAAGCCGGATTCATAGCCTGGCGCCCGTTACTGCAACGGCTTCGGGCATCAGCCAGTTCGGCACTGTCGGAGACGACAGCGTTCAGGCCATGACTACGGACGGCGACAAGCTTTACACCGCAGGCGTCGAGAACGGTCGCATGGTGGTGCGCCAGTTCCAGATCGGCGCCGCGGGCGCGCCGGAGTTGCTGTCCTCTCGGGACCTGGGCCACGCCAGCGGCGAGATCGCGGGTCTGTCCGTCGTCAACGGCCAGGTTATTCTGGCCGGATCGACCCGCAACGGCGCGCTGGACATTGGTCAGATCAACACCGCCCATTCCGGCGGCACGGACGCCTTCGTGGCGGTGATCTCCGACGACCTGAGCGCATCGGGCAACGACCGGCTGACTTACTATGGCGGGGCGGGCGACGATTCCGCCGCCGATGTGAAGATCGTCGACGGTAAGGTCTGGTTGACGGGCGTTTCCGACCGAATGATCGGCGCCAAGCCGGACGATCCGACCTCGGGTTATCTGGCGCGTCTTGATCCCATGACGGGCGCCGTCGAGTGGAGTCAGACCTGGACGGGGGCTGATCGTCAGGCTGCGCCGATGACCATCGCCGTGGCCTCGGGCGGCGCCAGCGTGCTGGACAAGCTGGGACTGCCCCAGGGCGAAATCCCGCAGACGGATTCCAAGAATCTGGTGGACGCCACCTCCCTGCGGACGGGCGACCGCTTCTATGTGACGTCGGGCACGACCGGGCGGTCGGTGGCCGTGACCATCGACGCCAAGGAGACCTTGCAGACCCTGGCGCGCAAGATCGAAACCGCGTCCGGCCGCACGCTCAAGGTCACGATCAAGACCGACAAGGACTTTGTCACCGGCCTGGACGGCGACACCAAGATTACGGCGGGCGGCGTGCAGCGCCTGCAGATCACCTATGCCGACGGGCGCGAGGGTGCTGTTCTACGGGCGGGCGAGGCCGGGCGAGACGCCCTGGCGGGTCTGGGGCTCACGCCAGGCTATATTGGTCCCAGCAGCGGCGATCTGAAGACCTTTGGCCTGGATCTGCCCAAGACGTTGAGCCTGAAGGACGCCGAGGCGGCAAAGGCGGCGACAAGCACCATCCAGTTGGCGGTCAAGGCCCTGCGCGACGCCTACAAGGCGCTGGACCCTGACAGCAGCAAGCCCAAGGTCACGGGCGAGGTCCCGGCCTACCTGAAGGCGCAACTGGCCAATTATCAGGCTGCGCTCGCACGACTCACAGCCTAAAGGCGGCTAACCCCGCTTTAGGTTGACGCATGCGGCGTCGCCGGGGTTATTGGGGCCATCATTGGCGTCGAGTCCCGCATGGCCCTTCCTAGAGATAATCGCACAGTCCTGATCGTCGGCGGCGGCTTGGCCGTCGTGGCGGCCGTGGCGGCCGCCCTGGTGTTTAGCGGCGGGCGCGATCGCCCGATCGAGGCGCCACCCGCCTCGCAGGGCGGGCTGACTATCGACCTGGCCGAGGCCCCGACGCTGGAACCTGCGCGCGAGCTGCGCTGCTTCGTTGATGGTCAGTTCGTGGGGCAAGCCACCCTGGCCGACTGCGCCAAGCGCAACGGCGTGGCCACCAGCGCGCTGGACGTGGGTCTGGACGCCACGGGCGCTTTGGCCGCAGCCCCCACCGCCGCCTTTGCGCCGCCGCCGGCGCTGCCGGCTGAACCGACGGTGGAGGTCGCGCCGGTCGACGACGCCGCGTCGCCGACCGAGCCTGCGCGACCGGCCCCGGCCTCGTCGTCGACCACCGCCTGTCTGCGCCATACCGGCTCGGAATGGCGCGCCATTTCCAACGGCATGAGCCTGGGGGCCTGCGTTCAGGCGCTGTACGCTGGAACCTGCGTCCGTCCGGGCGAGGCTCAGTATGGCCGCTGGGGCGACACCACCCTGCGTCTGGTGCCGCGTCGCGTGGAACAGTCGAACGACAACAACCGCTTCCGTACCCTGGCCCAGCAGGACCGCAACTGTCAGTTCCCGGAGCTGAGCTGATGAATCGCAAGATCGTTTCCGCCGCTGCGCTCGCCACGCTTGGCCTGATCGTCGCCGCCTGCGCTCAAAAGGGCGTGGAGGCTCCGACCGAGCCGGGCGTCTGCTATCACGTGGTTCTGGCCGAGGACGGCAAGTCCGCGCCCCAGGTCAACGTGGTCGCCCGTGACCAGCCGCAGATCGAGTTCTGCGCCGCGCGGCTTGAGGAAATGCGTCTGCGCTTCCTGCGTCTGGGGGGCACCAACCGCGACATGGTCGGCGCCTATCAGGGGCAGTTCATCTTCATCGACCGGGGCGGTGTGAAATTCGGCAAGACGCTGACGGGTCAGCGCTTCTTCGCTCTGACGCGCACGGGGGACGGTCGTCTGGCCATTCCAGGCGCCATCCAGCGCGAGATCGACGGTCGCCCCGTCGCCGTCGCCCCCAACTAGAATTCCCGCCCGTTCGGGCGTGAACAAAACTGGAACATTCTGTCGATATCCGCTAGGGCTCGACGGCAAGAACATAAAAGGACATCGGTCATGGCCGGCAGCGTCAACAAGGTC